>Ga0105246_10002129_pt1 | contig 11935 bp, 10 predicted proteins | sample KBSM64metaG_FD_99694 | JGI IMG/M metagenome (GOLD analysis project Ga0105246, IMG submission 99694) | Miscanthus rhizosphere microbial communities from Kellogg Biological Station, Michigan, USA - KBS M6-4 metaG | ecosystem: Host-associated > Plants > Roots > Rhizosphere > Soil | place...
CAAGGTGGACGGGCTCAAAACCGTCGGTGTGCGACGCATCGCCTCAGTCATGTTCGATCGCTGGGCGAGCCCGCCTGTTCGCCATTTCCACCGTTTCGGGGTCCGAAGCCAAGCACCGGTTCCATAGGGAGAGCCGACAGCGCTTTGCGCGACCGATTGAGTTTCTCCATCATAACAACCGCATGCAGGAAATGGCCACAAATTGTGGCTCTTGGTTCCGCGATCGGGGCGGCGTGCGTCATTTTTTCGATCAACGCGATATTTGGGTAGCGGTTTGTTTAGGAACCGTCCACCCTTCAAGGGGAAGGCCTCGAAAGGCAACATGATCCAGAGTAGGCAAATGGGCGGGCGGAATTCCGAGCGTCAGGAAAACTTGATCCCGGAATTCGAGGGCCCCCGATATTGCGGATCCGGATATCGGGTCCTCGTGATTTGCAACGATGGCGCCTACTTTCTTCGCCATCGGCTGTTGGTCGTCACCCATCTCACATCCATCGGTGTCGATGTAACGGTTATCGCTGGCGGCGATCCAATTCCTGCAGAGAGAATTCAGGGCTGGAAATATATCCATGTGCCGATCGAGCGCTTCAGATTCGATCCACTTGGCGATGCGGCGCTGATGATTCGGACGGCGCGGACGATCCACGCGTTCAAGCCGCATGCCGTGCATCTCGTAACGCTCAAGCCCGCCATTTTTTCCGGATTTGTGTCGATCGTCTCGCGTTTTCTCCATGGGGACCCGAAACAAGTTCTGATCACGCTTCCGGGTTTGGGCCGGATGATGTCGCCGAAGGCCCCCGGCCAACGGCGCTACCCGGTCGCAAGCACGCTTACGCTTCTGGCATTTCGAATGTTGTCGCGACGGGATTACGTACACTTCACTTTCGAGACAAGGCACGATTGCGAATTCTGGGCGGACCGGGGCATTGCCAACGACAGGAATTCATCCCTCATCGACGGCGCCGGCGTGGACCCCAATCTGTTTTATCCGCTGGAAATCCCACGATGCTGTCGCACAACAAAGGTCCTGTTTGCTTCCCGGCTCTTGAAGTCGAAAGGCTTGAGCACTTTTCTGAAGGTGGCGCATGACCTGTCGCATCGTAGCGACGTGGAGTTCGTCGTCGCCGGCGTTCCGGACGATCACGATCCCGACGCGATACCGCACCGCGATCTCGAACAAATGACGGAAATCCGTTTCCTCGGCCACGTCACGGATATGCCGAACCTGCTCCGGCAATGCGACATCGTTTGCCTGCCGACAAGGTATGGCGAGGGAATCCCCCGCATCCTGATCGAGGCCGCAGCAACCGGCCTGGCGTCGATCGCCTCCAGCCACCCCGGATGCCGTGAGGCGGTCGAAGATGGCGTCACAGGGCAAATCCTGTCGGCGACGTCGGACACCGAAATGAGGCGGGAGCTATCTGATGGCATCGTCGAATATCTCGAAAGTCCCGACCTGCTGAAGCAGCACAAGCAGGCGGCCTATCGACTCTTCCAGTCACGGCAGTTCGACCAGGCTGCGGTTGCCGACCGCTTCACAAAACTCCTGGGAGTGCCAACCGCAGGGGACGGGGCCCGGGCGGAACCTTTTCTTGAAAAACAACCCCATGCACAGTAGACGACCCCAGTTAAATCAATAGCTTAGCGGAGCCAAAAAAAAGGCGCCTGTCGCGCACCGTCGGCAGCTCCGATGCACCAGCCTTTGCTGGGATAACAGCTTGACTGGCCTGCACGGAAGGGATTGGCTCCCGGCCTGATTGACTCGGCTCGCGTTCCAGTGGCATGCACTTCATGCACAATCAGAAACGTTTGAAGCGAAGCCGAGCCAAACGATATGACTGCCACTACGCACCACGGTTTTTTGGCTTCTGATGCGGGCGCTGACTAAGGGTGGAGCAGAACACTCACGAGCTTTTCTCCCGAGAGGAGCAAGTGGTTGTCGGCTCCGACCGGACCTTTGGATGGGTGATGGCTGCCGCGCTCGCGCTCGTCACCCTGTTCAACAGCTGGCATTCTGGCCGCCTGTGGCCATGGACGTTGGCCCTTGCCGCGGTGTTCGCGATCATTACCGCAATCCGTCCCGCCACACTGCACCCGCTGAACCGTGCCTGGACGAAGCTTGGTCTGCTCCTGCACAAGATTGCCAATCCCATCGTGATGGGGCTGATCTTCTACGGTACGATCCTGCCAACCGGCCTCGTCATGCGCTGGAGCGGCAAGGATCCGTTGCGGCTGAAGCGTGACGCGAGCACCGAGAGCTACTGGATTCGCCGCACGCCCGGCCCTGCGCCCGAAACCATGCGAGATCAGTTCTGATGATCGATTTGTTCCCCGAAATCCGGCGCGTCCTTCGCGCGGCGCCACCTATCAACACGCTGCCTTGAGACATGCGCGTTCTCGGCATCTCGGCCTTCTATCACGACAGCGCGGCGGCTCTGATTGAAGACGGCCGCGTCATTGCTGCGGCGCAAGAGGAACGCTTCACCCGAAAAAAGCACGACGCATCGTTTCCGCACCATGCCATCGCGTACTGTCTGGAGGTGGCAGGCGCGAGGCTTTCCGACATCGATCAGGTCGCCTTCTACGACAAGCCGTTCCTCAAGTTCGAGCGGCTGCTTGAGACCTACGTCGCCCTCGCGCCGCACGGTTTCCGCTCCTTCCAGATGGCCCTGCCGCTCTGGCTGAAGGAGAAACTGTTCCAGAAGAGCCTGCTGCAGAAACATCTCGCCAAATTCGATGCTGACTTTCCCGTCGACCGGCTCCTGTTCACCGAGCACCATCTGAGCCATGCGGCAAGTGCGTTTTTCCCGTCCCCATTCGAGAAGGCCGCCGTGCTCACGATGGACGGCGTCGGTGAATGGGCGACCACCTCGGCGGCGATGGGGGACGGCAACCGTCTCGAGATATTCCAGGAGATTCACTTTCCCCACTCGCTCGGCCTGCTCTACTCCGCCTTCACGTACTACACCGGCTTCAAGGTCAATTCGGGCGAATACAAGCTGATGGGGCTTGCTCCCTATGGCGAGCCGAAATACGCGCAGCTCATCCTCGATTCACTGATCGATCTGAAGGCGGACGGCTCGTTTCGCCTCGACATGTCGTATTTCGATTATTGTACCGGGCTGACGATGACCAATGACCGGTTCGCCAAATTGTTTGGGCAGCCGGTGCGTTCGCCGAACGAACTGCTCACGCCGTTCCACATGGATATCGCAGCCTCCATCCAGGCAGTCCTGGAGGAGGCGGTACTTCGCTTGACCCGCAGCCTTGCGCTTCAGACCGGCGCACGCAATCTGTGTCTTGCCGGCGGCGTTGCGCTCAATTGCGTCGCCAACGGCAAGGTGTTGCATGACGGCAGATTCGATTCGATCTGGATTCAGCCGGCCGCCGGTGACGCCGGCGGTGCAGTTGGAGCTGCACTCGCTGCCTACCATCAGTTCAGACAACAACCGCGCCATATCGCGGCCGGCGACGGCATGTCCGGCGCTTTTCTGGGACCCGAATTCTCGCAAGAGGTCATCGAGCAGCGGCTGCGCGCCGCCGGCGGCCGCTTCGATGTACTCAGCGAAGATGCAATGATCGAGACGGCGGCGGCGGCGCTGGCCGACCAGCTCGCGGTCGGCTGGTTTCAGGGCAGGATGGAATTCGGCCCGCGCTCGCTCGGCGCACGCTCGATCCTGGGCGATCCGCGGTCGCCCTCGATGCAGAAGAACCTCAATCTCAAGGTGAAGTTTCGAGAGAGCTTCCGGCCGTTTGCGCCGGCGGTCACGCGCGAGGACGTTGCGGATTGGTTCGAGCTCGACGGCGACAGTCCGTACATGCTCCTGGTTGCCGGCGTCAGGGGTGACCGGCGTCACATGATGAGCGCGGACGAGCAAGCATTGTTCGGCATCGACAAGCTCAACGTGGTGCGCTCGACGATCCCCGCCGTGACGCATGTCGACTATTCCGCCCGAATCCAAACGGTGAGCGCCGACACCAATTTGCGCTTCCATCGCTTACTGTCTCGTTTCAAGGCGCTCACCGGTTGCCCGGTGCTGGTCAACACCAGCTTCAACGTTCGCGGCGAACCGATCGTCTGCACACCAGAGGATGCCTTCCGCTGTTTCATGGGTAACGAGCTCGACATGCTGGTGGTCGGCAACTGCATCCTGAGAAAAGAACAGCAGGATCCCGCACTCAAGCGTGACTACAGTGCAGCCTTCTCGCCGGACTGAACGTCCGGCATGGCATGGTGGCTCGGATTGCCACGCCTCGGCGAAGCCCTAGGACTCACCAGCCGCCGACCCATTCCTCCCTGCCCCTCTTTTCGTCCAACGCATCAGGGGCTCCAGCCATGGCCTCCTGGCCATGCGCTCCGTTATGACCTGTGCCCACACATCCATTGCGCCCATCAGTGACCCTTCCCCACCGGGTTATGTGCGCCCCTCCACAGCCGAAGCATCAACACGATGTGGGTTTCAGGCGCTTCCGGAAGAAGGCGAGAATCTCGTCCCGGGCAGCGAGCGTTGGCTGCCCCACCTCATCGACAAGATGAACCGTTACGACACTGTGGGGCGTCTTCACGAACTGCTCGAAGAACGGCGGCTTGGGTCCGGTATTCGCGGCAGTGTCGGGCAAGACGCGACCAATGAAGCGATCGCCGAGCGCGGCCTGGTAGGCCGCAAACCGTTCGGCGCGGCAGAATGAATCGCCCGCAAACCGGTAGGCAAGGACAGTCAGATCTTCTCGTTCCAGCCGCGAACGGACTTGTGCCAGTTCCTCGGCGGAGCTCTCGATGCCTCCGGGATCGTCCAACGGGAGCGACGGCTGGGAGACGACAGGAGCCAGCAGCACCGGCTCCAGCATCATGTTCAGCGCGAAGTTGCCGGTAAAGCACATGCCGATAGCGCCGACACCCGGCCCGCCGCTCTCGTCATGGGCCAGCCTGGCGAGCGCCCGCAACCAGTTGGACACGGGGCTCGATGATCCGCCGCCAAGTGCGCGGAATTCCGCACTGACGCACGCGCGCCGAAAGACGCCGACAGCGGTCTCGGCGTCCGGAACATCGCCGTCCTTTCCAAACAGCGAAGGCATGTAGACCCGGAAGCCGGCATCACGAACCCAGCGAGCGAAACGCGCGACGTGAGGGCTGATACCCGGCATCTCGGTCATGACGATGACGGCCGGTCCCCCGCCCGCCATGTAGACCGGTTTTGTCGCCCCCTCCAACGTGAGGACCCGCTGGTCGAAATCCGATAGATCGTCAGGCTTCAGCAGCGCATCGCTCATGTTGTCCTCCGGAAAAGGTTGCACAGACGGTATTTCCCGGGCATTTATTCCGACAAGTGTCAAAACTGACATTAATCGGGTCTATTTTGCCATGCTGCTCGTTGACGTTCTCGTCCTTGAAGGCGCCTCCGCGGCCAGCGTCGCCATCACCTTCGAATTGATCGCAGTAGCCAACGGCATTCGTGCAAGGGCCGGACGACCGTCCTGCTTCGACGTCAGAATTTCCGGTTCCGGGGCGAGATGGGCCACGAGGCTCGCAAGGCTTTCCTCGAAGGAAGTCGCCAGCAGACCCGCGGATGTGGTGATCGTCCCCGGCCTGGCCTGGATGGATGAGCAACTCATTCGCGAAGGATTGCAGCGGCGGGACGCCGAAACGGCGAGGAAGGCTCTGCAGGCGGCCTTTCGATCCGGAGCCGAAATTGCCAGCTCCTGTTCGGCCGTATTTCTGGTCGCGAGCGCCGGGCTGCTGGATGCCCGCCGTGCAACCACGACCTGGTGGCTCGCGCCGCTCTTTCGGAATCTATTTCCGAAAGTGATGCTCGACACGGACGCGATGGTGCTGACCGACGGGAGCGTAACGACCGCCGGCGCGGCAATGGCTCAACTGGACCTCATGCTCTCGATCATTGCGCGCCATGCCGGACCCGACCTCGCGGACAGCTGCGCACGGTTTCTGTTGCTGGACCAGCGGCCGTCGCAGTCCCGCTACATGGCGCTATCCTTTCTTGCCGCCGCGGACGAACGGGTTTCTCGCGCCGAGCGCTGGGCACGAGCGCGACTGCATCGGACCTTTTCAATTTCCGAGCTCGCGAAGGCCGTGGGACTGGGTGCGCGCACGTTTGCGCGCCGATGTGAGCGCGCCACCGGGCTTTCGCCGGTGAGATTTGTCCAGAAGTTGCGCATCGACAAGGCGATGGAGCTTCTGGAGACAACGCGGCTCAGCCTCGACGAGATCGCGGAGAGGGTTGGGTATGCCGACCCCTCCATGCTTCGCAAACTGCTCCATCGGGAGAGGACGCCCGGTGCGCGGGCCTCCCGTGCCGGCCGCAAGCGAGAGAAGAGCGCCGCGCCCTCCAGAACGTCTGCGAAAAGGCCACCTGCACCGCACCGGAGACCACCGGTCGGCGCTGGCAGGAAGGGATCGAAGACAGCTTGAACGATCCTTCACCGTCCGCATCCCAACGGCGGGGCCTCTCAGGGCACGACCAGCTTCTTGCGAATGGCATAGCGGACCAGTTCGGCCGTCGACGACATCCCGAGCTTGCGCATGGCCGACGCACGATGGGTCTCGACGGTCTTCACGCTCAGCTTCAAAATGGTGCTCATGGATCTGTTGGTATGCCCTTCCGCAATCAATTGGACCACGCTCTGCTCACGCGACGTTAGCAGCATGTCCGACTTGCCATGCTTGTTGAGCTGGTAGTCGTGGAGCAGCTTCTCCACCAGGGCGCTGGTGAAGTAGGGCCTGCCGTCGAGCAACGCCTCGATTGCGGAAATCAGGTGCTTCTTGGCATCCGACTTGAACAAGAAGCCGCGAACTCCGGCCAGAACGGCTTCAGTCAGCAGTTCCTCGTCCTCGTGCATCGTCAGGATCAGCACTTCCGTGCGCAGATCAAGTGCCTTGAGCCGGCGGCTGACCTCCAGCCCGTTCATGAGTGGCATCGAATAGTCGACGATTACGATGTCCGAGCTCGTCTCCACGGCCAGACCGACGGCTTGCTCACCATTGGTCGCCTCGCCGGCGACGATCCAGTTGGACTGCGTTTCGACAATCGCGCGAAGCCCTGAACGTACGACTGCATGATCATCCGCAATCAAGATGCGTTTCATGGCGTCGTTCTCGTTTTCCGGCCGCAATCAATGGAGACGGCCGGCAACCGCAAGGTCGAACGATCATGCCGATCATGGCTCGAAGCGCCATCCTGCAAAACCCTGAGCTGCGTCGGCGAATGTACCGACGTGGCCGCCTTCAAGGAGATCCCGCGGATCGACGCGCTGTCATGCCTCAACCAGCTGCGCGCGAACGGCATACCGGACCAGACCTGCGGTTGAGTTCACCTCCAGCTTGCGCATCGCAGCAGCCCGATGTGCCTCGGTTGTCTTGACGCTGAGGTTCAAGATCGCGCTGATGCCCTTGTTGCTGTAGCCTTCAGCTACCAGCTTGACGACGAGCTGCTCGCGTGGCGTAAGCCCGCGACGCCGATCTGCTTCGCTGCCCGCGCCGTGATCCAGTTCGTTCCGACAGCTTTCGCTGCAGAACCGCTTATGCACCAAAAGTGCGTCGACGGCCGCCAGCAGCATTCTGTTCGCGTCCGATTTCGCCAGAAACGCGCGTGCGCCGGCCTCGAACGCCTGCTGCGCAAGCAGACCGGACTTGTGCACCGTGAAGATCAAGACCTCCGTCTGCAACGGATAGTCCCTGATCCGCCGCGCAACCTCCACTCCCGTCATTCGCGGCATGGAGAAGTCGACGATAGCCACATGCGGCCGGCTTTCGATAGCCGCGGTCAGCGCCTTGCTGCCGTCGTTCGCCTCGGCAACCACCTCCCAATCCGCCCGCTGTTCGAGCACCGCTCGCAAGCCCAATCGCACCGCTTCGTGATCATCCGCGATAAGAAAGCGTTTCATGGCAGAGCACTCCAATGTCGCTATACGGCAGCCATTCCACCCGCCACCGATAACCTTCTTCTTCTTGCCTCAGTGGGTGCCAGCTTGGGCCCTCCCGAAGCCCGCGGCCTTTCGCCGGCCACGCTTGTTCGTCGCCAGCCCATGCGGAAATTCCGCGCGCAGGACGGTGCCGGAGAGCTGTATTGCCGGATCGGAGTGGATATCCAATGACCCTCCGATCTGTTCGAGACGTGCCCTCATCGCGGGAATTCCGACGCCGATGGATATGGTTTTCGCGCCTTGCTTCGCGTAGTCGGCGCGCATCCCCCGCCCATTGTCAGTGACCGTCAGTCGAAAATGACGGCCGATCGCATCGATAACGATGCTCACTTCCGTCGCTTGCGCATGGCGGAATATGTTCGTGAGGGCTTCCTGGACGATCCGCAGCAAGGCGCGTTGCTTTTCGTAAGGTAGCCTGTCGACGTCAGGCACGATCCTGGTCGTGACCCGCAACGAGGTGCGGGCCGCAAATCCATCGGCATAGTGCTCGATCGCGGCCTTGAGTCTGTCGATCGTCAGATTCTGGGGGTGTAGCAGATAGGAAAAGGCACGGATTTCCCTGAGTGCCTCGTCGATAGACGCGTCGATCTCATCGCAAAGCCGTTCGGCACCGACCGGGTCGCTGATGTTACGCCGGAGCCGCATGAGACCGAGACTCGCGGCAATCAAATGCTGACATGTCGAATCATGGAGATCGGAAGCAATCCGCTGCTGGATATCCTCCTGAATGGACGCCAAATTGGCCCCGACGTGCACATCATCGACTCCTTCGGTCGCGGCTTCGAATGCACCATGACGCATGGTACGATGGCTGCCCATCAGCCGGATCGCGCCAGTTGTTACGGGATCCACAACGGGAACGATGGTCGTCTCCATATTTTGCCGCCGGACGCCAAATGCGAGACGATGGCGAATCCTCACTTCAGTTCCTTCCGCAACACAGGCGCGGAGGGCCTCATAGATGGATCTCGCGTCATCCCTGCTCATGCAACTGGAGACGTCCATCTCCCGGATGTCATCGGATGAGATGCCGAGATGCGACTCGAAGGCCGGATTGATCCCCTCATAGACGAAGCGTCCGCCAGGCGAAGGGCGCACTACGAAGAGAAAGTCGGCCGAGCACATCCAGTACAGCCGGTCGCTGGCTTCTTCGAAACCGAGCCGGAACGACCCTGTGCCGCCGGTTCGAATTGGCTCGGGAGCGGGAAAGCTATGAGGCTTCACGGTACGCGCTCACTCTGCTGCGGCAACGCCCGACATTGAAGCTCGATATCGAGAGTCGCCGTCCTGCCCCGCAGGCGAGGCATCACCCTGGATCAGAGTACAGACGCCCGTGGGGTCCGCAGATTATACACCGTTAGGTTGATCGCGCCATAAGTAGTCGTAGCGCGAGATTGGAATCTCGAATTCGTGAGGGGAGACCTGAAGGGACCAAATGCGGTTCGTGCCAGACCATTCGGCACTGGACTCAAAAGAGATGCAACAAATGCTAAAGTGCCACCTACAACCTTTACGAGCGACCAAATTATACAACAGCTTTATCGACACGTAAGCAACGCGCTCCGAGAATCATGCATATCGTTCTCGGATCGAGATCGGTCGACATGTACCACCAGGCGCTAGCGGGTTCCCGTTCCGCTCGCGCTGGACTTCTTCTTCTTTCCTGCCTTCGCGCTCGGAGAGGGCTGTTGAGGCGGCGCGATCACCAGCGGATGAGACGGCACCTGGAGGCGGTTAATGCCGACGTCGTCCCTGAGTGCATCGGTATCCAGGCGTTGGCTTCGGTCCACAGAATCGCGCGGGTCTGCGGCAGCGGCAGACGGCGCCGCTAGACCAACGGCGACTCCCATCAGCACCCACGCGCATTTCATCATCTTGCAGGCCCCTCAAAAAGCGAAGTCAAGTCGAGGACCGATCCTGAGGTCCCTGTAGCGCCGCACCGCAACATTCGATGTACGCGCCTCGTACAACACACTGGTCGTCAGCGACACGTTGCTGGTAAAATTGTACTTCACACCCAGGTCCGCCGAGTAGATCTGGTCCTGCCGCCCCCGGTTCAGCCCGTCGGTGAACCAGAAGGCTTCGAACAGCGGCGTGCTCACGATCGACCATTTCGGATCGAGCTTGACCTCGATGCCGAGCAACGCGTCGAAGCGCCAGCGGCGAGCTTCCGCGAGGTCGGAAAACCGGTAGGTCACAAGCAACAGCGGCGAGAGTGTCACATTATTCATGCGGAAGTCCCGCGCCACCGAGCCCATCACGTCATGCGAGGTGAAGGCAAGGTCCCGGTAGACACCGTCGAAATCATATCGGTTCTCGTAGATGGCGGAGAAGCGCCAGCCGTCCCAATTCTCCGTCAGGCGCGCTCCCACGCGTGCGACTGCAGCGTTGCCATCCTTCTCCCTCGCAAACGCCTCGTATTGGGCGCGAGCGTAGAGCCGGTAAGAAAGGTCATTTGTCAGATTCCCGTCCAGCCTGACGCTCACGTCAGGCTCGTAGTAGAAATCCGATTTGCGGTTGTCCCGGCTGAACAAGGCATTGTCGGTGAAAGTCGGTGCAACGGAGCCGACGACGCTCCACGACGGAGCGGAGTAATACGGCACAGGACTGCTTGCCTTCAGCTCGGTCAGATCAACATCCGCGGCCCACGCGGCGCTTGCTCCAAACAATCCAACGACCGGTAACAGAACGATAGATCCACGCATGGCATGCCCCGATGGCTTCTGCGTACACCAGGAATCGCCACAGATTGGGTAGCGATTGTGGCGTGTTAATGATAGGATTTTAAATCAGGGATTGAACCGACAGATTGCCATTTCGTAAAATGCCGGAAGCTCCCGACGCTGCGGAACAGACGCCGGGGAACTCACTCTGCATCTGACCCGATCGGTTGCGTTGCCCCAAGAAAAGCGGAACGCGCGCTGGCCTCACGGCCAAGCCCACTCGATCCGCCTAGTAGTCCACCGCGTCCCTGGTAATCGGACAGGTCATGCAATGACCGCCTCCCCGGCCCCGCCCGAGCTCTGCACCGACGATGGTGATCACCTCGATCCCTTCCTTGCGTAGCAAGGTGTTGGTGTAGGTATTGCGGTCATAGGCAAACACCACGCCCGGGGACGCGCAAACCAGATTGGCGCCGCTGTCCCACTGCGTCCGCTCGCGCATATAGGCGTTGCCGCCGGTCTCGACCACGCGCAGCTTCTTCAGGCCAAGGGCCTCAGCCACCACATCCACGAACGGCTTTTCGTCCTTGCGCAGTTCGAGGCCGGCGGAATTGTCGGCCGGCCGGTAGGAAAAGGCCGCGATGTTGTTGACGATGTCGGGATAGAGCAGAACGCAATCCCGGTCGGCGAACGTGAAGACCGTATCCAGATGCATTGCGGCGCGGAGCTTCGGCATCGCAGCCACGATCACACGCTCGGCCGCCTTTTTCCTGAACAGGGCTGCGGCGACCTGGCTGATCGCCTGCCGCGAGGTGCGCTCGCTCAACCCGATCAGGACGTTGCCCTTGCCGATCGGCATCACGTCGCCGCCTTCCAGCGTCGCGAGACCGTGGTCCCGCGTCGGATCGCCCCACCAGACATTGACCTTGCCGGCGAAATCCGGATGGAACTTGTAGATGGCGGTGGCGAGGATCGGCTCTTCATGCCGCGCCGGCCAATAGAGCGAATTCAGCGTGACCCCGCCGTAGATCCAGCATGTCGTGTCCCGCGTATAAAGGGTGTTGGGGAGCGGCGGCAGCAGATACTCGGTCATGCCGGCGGCCTCGCGGACGAGCTTGAGCATCTCGCCGCCATGGGCGTCCGGGAAGTCATGGGTCGAAACGCCACCGATCAACGTTTCGGCCAGTTCGCGCGGCGTGAGGCTCTCGAGGTAGCCCCTGAGTTCGTCGACGAGACCGAGACCGACCTGATCGGGAACAACCTGGTTGTCGAGGATCCACTTCCTGGCCTCGGGGATCGCGACCGTCTCGGTCAGCAGGTTGTGCATCTCGACG
>Ga0105246_10002130_pt1 | contig 11929 bp, 10 predicted proteins | sample KBSM64metaG_FD_99694 | JGI IMG/M metagenome (GOLD analysis project Ga0105246, IMG submission 99694) | Miscanthus rhizosphere microbial communities from Kellogg Biological Station, Michigan, USA - KBS M6-4 metaG | ecosystem: Host-associated > Plants > Roots > Rhizosphere > Soil | place...
CGCCCATTGTCCAATATTCCCCACTGCTGCCTCCCGTAGGAGTCTGGGCCGTGTCTCAGTCCCAGTGTGGCTGATCATCCTCTCAGACCAGCTATGGATCGTCGCCTTGGTAGGCCTTTACCCCACCAACTAGCTAATCCAACGCGGGCCCATCTAAAGGCGATAAATCTTTGGTCCGAAGACATCATCCGGTATTAGCAGTCATTTCTAACTGTTATCCCGAACCTAAAGGCAGGTTCCCACGCGTTACGCACCCGTGCGCCACTAGACCCGAAGGTCTCGTTCGACTTGCATGTGTTAGGCATGCCGCCAGCGTTCGTTCTGAGCCAGGATCAAACTCTCAAGTTTGTGTCACATACTTCACCGGCACGGCTCGAGAGCCGCTGACCAGCGAGGCATGAGCTTCAAGGAGCCGATACCTGCACTATCAAACGTAATGGATACGAAGGACAATGTATGGCTCGGCATATAAAAACCGGTATCCGGAGCCTTAAAACCCCCGGACCGGGCGCCGTCGCCCACATGTCCCTTCATCAAAAACCGACAATGTCAAAGAGCCATCCAACATCAAAGGCGGACAACAATGGCTCCCCGATTTACACCGGGGGACCGGTCGTCCGTTCTGTGTTGGCGACCGAAGCGAACAGAGACAGTCGAAACCGTCAGCGCCGCGTCGGTGAGGGCCATATATGGAGGCCCTTGATTCGGGTCAACCGCCTTTTTGCAATTTTATTTCAGGGCGGTCGAAACGAGGCCGAAGCCCTTGGTTTCATGTGGGTTTGGCGCGGCCGATTGCAAGGGCAGGCCTGCCGTTCGTCAGCCCTCGCCCTAAACCAAATCTTATGGCCGACGCGCTATCCCCTTCCTTATGACTGTCCCGGCGGACCCCAGCGGCGCGAGCGCGGAGCTCGGCGATAGCGTCAAGCGCGCGGTGATCTGGCGCTCGGGCAGCCAGATCGCGTCGCAAGTGGTCGCCTGGGCGGCCACGCTGCTGGTGATCCGCGTGCTCGACCCGGCCGACTACGGCCTGTTCGCGATGACCCAGGTAGTGATCGTGTTCCTCAATTTCCTCAACGGCTACGGCTTCGCCGGCTCGCTGATCCGCGACCCCGAGCTGACCGAGCACAAGATTCGCCAGGCGTTCGGCATGCTGCTGCTGGTCAATGCCGCGCTGGCGCTGCTGCAGGTGGCCCTCGCCCCGCTTGCGGCGGCCTATTACCGCCATCCGCAAGTGGCCGAGCTGCTGCGGGCACAGGCGCTGATCTTCCTCTCGACCCCGTTCATCTCGATCCCCGAAGTGCTGTTGATGCGGACGATGGACTTTCGCCGCCAGGCGCTGGTCAACCTCGCGGCGACGCTGGTTTCGGCCGGGGTGGCGCTCGGCTGCGCACTCGGCGGGCTCGGCGTCTGGACGCTGGTCTGGGCGCCAATTTCGCTGTTCTGGACCCGCGCGCTGGGGCTGCAGCTGGTGACGCGGGCCTGGCACTGGCCGAGCTTCGATTTCGCCGGCGCCGGCCCGATGGTCCGGTTCGGCCTGGCCCTGCTGGCGAGCACCTTCGGCTGGACGGTGATGACCCAGGCCGACACTCTGATCGCCGCGCGCAAACTCTCACCGACCGAGCTGGGTCTCTATACCGAAGGGCTGTTCCTGACCGCGCTGATCGCCAGCAAGTTCGTGCCGCCGCTGAACGAAGTCGCCTTCTCGGCCTATGCCCGGATGCAGGAAGACCGCGCGCAGCTCGGCGCGGCGTTCCTCAAGGCGGTGCGGCTGGTGATGCTGGTGACTTGCCCGCTCTATCTCGGCCTTTCGGTGGCCGCGCCCGATGTGGTGGCAGTGCTGCTGGGGGCGAAATGGCAGGCCATGGCGCCCCTGATGACCATCCTCGCCTTCGCCATGCCGGCGCAGACACTGTACATCCTGTTCTCCCCTGCGGTGAACGCCGCCGGCCACGTGCGGATCACCGCGCGCGCGTCGATGCTCGGGGCCCTGATCATGCCGCCGGCGTTCTTCGTGAGCCTACAGTGGGGGGCGACCGGTCTCGCCTATGCCTGGTTGCTGGGCTTTCCGGTGTTGCCGTTGTTCGTCTTCCTGCAGGCGCGCGGCAAGCTCGGAATCGACGCCCGGCAGCTAGCCGCGGCGGTCTCGCCAGGATTGTTGGCGAGCGCGGCGATGGCGCTGGCAGTGCTCATCTTGGGTCGCGGGCTGGATGCGTTTGCGCCGTGGGAACGCCTGGGTCTCAAAGTCGCGCTCGGTGCAGCCTGCTACATCGGACTGCTGGCTGCCTTCTGGCGCGCCGCCTTGGCCGAGGGGGTCGCGCTTATGATCAGCCGCTCGTCCGGCGCCGCGGCGGTGCCCGCGTAATCGAATTTGCCGCCTGAAGCGGGGGGGTGTATATTGATCTCGTCGTTCGCACACGAGCGAATGGCACGGAGAGGCGCCATGAGTTGGCTTCACATCTTCCCGCTGCTCGCCGCCAGCGCGGCGACGGTCGCGGCTAGCGACGCACCCCTTCCCACCGGAGAGCCCGATAGCGCCGAATTGATCGCGCTGCAGCGCGAACGTTATGAGCGTGTGACGGTGCCGGTTACGATCAAGGGCCAGGGTCCGTTCCGCTTCATGGTCGACACCGGAGCGGAGGCGACTGTCGTCTCCAGCGCTCTCGCAAGCCGTCTCGGCCTGATCCAACGAAGCACGGCCACTATCGTCGGCATGGCCAGCAGGGCGGACGCGCAAATCACCGAAATTCCGCAGCTGGCCCTGGGCAGCCGGGAATTCTTTATCCGTTCGGCGCCGATCCTCGAGTCGGCGAACATCGGCGGAGCCGACGGCATCCTCGGCCTCGACAGCCTGCAGGACCAACGCGTGCTGATAGACTTCGACAAGCAGCGCATCTTTGTGGCCGATGCCAAGGAGCTGGGCGGCGATCGCGGTTACGAGATCGTGGTCAAGGCGCGCCGCAAGCTGGGCCAGCTGATCATCACCGGCGCCCGCCTCAATGGCATCGATGTCGATGTGATCGTCGACACCGGATCGCAGAGCAGCGTCGGCAACATGGCGCTTTTCAATCGCATGCGCCAAACGAAGGGACTTGGCGACAATACTCTCACCGACGTCAACGGAAACGACCTGACCTCTCCGGTCAAGGTGGTCCGCAAGCTCCAGATCGGCAACATGAACCTCAGTTCGATCCCGATCATGTTCGCGGACGCGCCACCGTTCCGGACGCTGGGCCTGAGCGCCGAACCGGCGCTTATTCTGGGCGTCGAGCAGCTCAAGCTGTTCCGCCGCGTGGCGATTGACTTCCCTAAACAGCGGATCCTGTTTGACCTACCGCGCGAGGTCAACAATCGCGACCCGATCTCCAACTGGCTCCACCTCTGACCGCTAACGACCCTGGGCCATTGCCGATTCCCGCCGCCGGGCCCATCTGCCGCTGATGGCGACGGGCGAAGACCAGCAGACCAAGAAGGCCGATCCGGCGGACTGGGCCACCGTTCGCCGCTTCCTGCCCTACCTGTGGCCCGCGGGGCGGCCCGACTTGCGCGGGCGGATCGCGCTGTCGGGCGTGTTCGTGCTCCTGGCCAAGGTGGTCGTGCTGGCGCTGCCGTTCGCCTATGCCAGGGCGGTCGACACGATGGCCTCCAAGGGCAACCCCGCGGTGTGGGTCGCGCTGGCGCTGGTGATCGCCTACGCCGCCGGGCGCTTCGCCACGGTCGCCTTCGACAATGTGCGCAACATCATCTTCGAGCGGGTCGGGCAAGAGGCGGTACGCCAACTCACCGAGGACGTCTTCCGCCGGCTTCACGAGCTTTCGCTGCGCTTCCACCTCTCGCGCCGCACGGGCGAGGTGACCAAGGTGGTCGAGCGCGGGTCGAAGAGCATCAACACGATGATCTACTTTCTGCTGTTCAATATCGCCCCGACGGCGGTCGAGATGATCGTTGTGGCGACTATCTTTCAGCTCAAGTTCGGCTGGGAAATGGTCGCCGCGACCGCCGTGACGGTGGTCAGCTACATCTGGCTCACCCGGGCGATCACCGAATGGCGCACCCAGCTGCGGCACCGGATGAACGAACTCGACGGCCGCGCCCTCGCCCACGCAGTCGATTCGCTGCTCAATTACGAAACGGTGAAATACTTCGGCGCCGAGCATCGCGAGCTCGAGCGATACGGCGGGGCGATGCGCGCCTATGCCGAGGCGGCGATCAAGAGCGAGAATTCGCTCGGGCTGCTCAACATCGCCCAGGCGGCGATCATGAACCTGATGATGGGCGGGGCGATGGCCTTCACGGTGTGGGGCTGGAGCAAGGGCCGCCTGACGCCCGGCGACCTGGTGCTGATCAACACCTACCTGATGCAGCTCTTCCGCCCGCTCGACATGCTCGGCTGGGTTTATCGCACGATCCGCCAGGGGCTGATCGACATGGCGCTGATGTTCCGCCTGATCGACACCGACGTCGAGGTGCGGGACGCGCCCGGCGCCCCCGCCCTCGTCGTGCGCCGCCCGACCGTCGTGTTCGACAACGTGGAGTTCGGTTACGACCGCGACCGGCAGATCCTCCACGGCCTCAGCTTCGAGGTCGAGGCCGGCGCGCACGTCGCCATCGTCGGCCCCTCGGGCGCCGGCAAGTCGACCATCGGCCGGCTGCTGTTCCGCTTCTACGACCCGTGGGCCGGCCGCATCCTGATCGACGGACAGGATATCCGCGAGGTGACCCAGGAATCGCTCCGCCGGCACATCGGCATCGTCCCGCAGGATTCGGTGCTTTTCAACGACACCATCGGCTACAACGTGGCTTACGGTCGCGACGACGCCACGCCCGAGGACGTGATCGACGCGGCGCGGGGTGCGGCGATCCTGCCGTTCATCCAGAAGTTGCCGGCGGGGTTCGACACAGAAGTCGGCGAGCGCGGTCTCAAGCTGTCAGGCGGCGAGAAGCAGCGCGTGGCAATCGCCCGCACGCTGCTCAAGAACCCGCCGATCCTGCTGCTGGACGAGGCGACCAGCGCGCTCGACACCCGCACCGAGCAGGACATCCTGGCCACGTTGCGGCGGGTCTCGGCCCACCGCACCAGCCTGTCGATCGCCCACCGCCTGTCGACCATTGCCGACTCCGACCTGATCTACGTGATGCACGAGGGTCGCCTGGCCGAACATGGGAGACATACGGAGTTACTCCGCCGCGACGGGCTCTATGCCGAGATGTGGGCGCGCCAGGCGCACGAGCGCGAGGAGCTTGAGGAGGCTGCCGAATGAAGTGGGACATCGTCATCGCGGCATTGGCGATCGGCGCCGCGGCCGTGGCCGCCGAGCCGCAGAAAGTCGACGTCCGTGCCAACATGGTCGAGGGGGTCAACCCCGCCGCGCTGGCGATCTGGGACGTCGGCAACGCCGCGATGGACGAGAACGGCGGGCTCGACCCGACGCAGATGGACGCTGCCGCCTGGGCCAAGCTGCAGGAAAGCGCGCAGTCGCTCGGTACTTACGCCCATCGCCTGGCCGCAGCCAAGCTCATCCGCGCCACGGGACCTGACCTCGTCGACGGGAAGGTGCCCGAAGGCGTTGCCTCACGCGCGCAGATTCAGGCGATGATCGACGCCAACCCCGGTGGCTTCCGCGCCGCGGCGGCGACGATGGAGCAGCAGGCGCAGGCGCTCGGCGGGGCGGCCGAGACGCGCAATCTGGAAAAGGCCGGCGAGCTGATCTCGGTGGTCGACCAGACCTGCCAGGCGTGTCACGAGAACTACTGGTATCTGAAGCCGTAGCGGCGGCTCAGGGTTTCTTGCTGCCGGGAGCGGCTGGAGCGGCGGCTTCCGCAGCCTTCGGCGTGCAGCCGTCGAGCAGCGCCCGCAACTGCTGACCCCAGTCGCGCAAGGCCTTGGCATTCGGCGCGAGCACTTGCAGGTCGTGCTTGGCGTCGCCGTTGAACCTCTGCCCAACCATCGGCGGCTCGACCGGGATCTGCGCCGGCTCGACGCATGCCACGGGATCCGGCGGCGGCGGCGGAACGGCGGCGACCGCGACGGGTTTATGGAACGCCGCGCAGCCACCGAGCAACAGGGTCAGCGCGAGGACACGACCTACAGGCCGCTGGAATTCCGGATCGACTTGGGCGTTACGCAATTGGCTTCCCTGACCTTTTCCTGGCGCAGGCTCTCGGCCTGGTGCTCGAGTTCCGCGGCGCGCTTCTGGGCGTCGGCTATCTTGGTGTCGATGATGTTTTCATGAACGTCATTGTTCAACTGCCCGCTGGCGACCTGGTATTTGAGCGCGTTCAACGACAGCTCGGTCGCGGCGCGCGCCTGGCGCTCGGCGAGTGCCTGCCGGCTCATGTCGTCGCGCTCGGCCGCGATCGCGGCGGTACGCCAGCCGAGCACGCCGCAGGCGATGATCAGCGCGACAATCATCGCCTCGCGAATGCCGATCCTGCTAGCCAACGCCACCTCCTTCGTCCGGTTGGTTCCCGGTGTGGAGACGAACCGCGCGGAATTCAACCTGAACGGGTTGAGGCGGGCATCCAGCTACCGTGGAACGCCATCGGCAACGCAAAAGGCAGTTTCACGGTGGCCAGTGCAGGACGGCTCACATCGCGGCCCTCTAGCACCAGCAGGTCGGTGCGCTTTTCGGCAAAGCGGTCGACCGCGGTGAGGATGAAGCCGTCGCCCTCCGCCGCATCCGCGCTGCGGGGGATGAACAGCGGCTCCTGCGCGGCAGCGTTGTCGAGATCGTGGAACCTCATCTCGCGCGTGTCCCAGTCGATCTGCGCCACACCCATGCGTGGATAGTCGCGGAAGGCGAGGTAGCCGACGCGATATTTCTCCATCGCGTAGCGGTCGTCGATCTTGGGCATGTCGCCGTAAGCGCCCTGCACCGGCTCCAGCGTCACCGCCTCGGCGTCGGGCTGCGACAGATCGAAGGTAATGCGGGTGAGCTGGGTCACCGTCTCCGGCAGGCTCGGCAGGTTACCGTGCTTGTCCTTGAAGAAGCAGAAGCAATTGCCCGGACTGACCGGAGTGTCGACGATCACCTTCGAACCGTCGGTGTAGGCGTTCATCACGTGGCCCATGACGATGCCGGGGATCTGGAACCAGCGCATCTCGCTCACCGAGCCGCCTCGCGGCATCACGCCCCACATGCTCGGCAGGTCCGGGTCGTATTGGTAGTATTGCTCGCCCGCGCGCAGGCGCTGGTCGTCGGCGGTCAGCGGCATGATCGGGAACACCAGGTGCTCGCGGGTGACGCCCCAGTCGTGGCTCAGGCCTGGATAGGGGGTGTGGAACCACTCCTCGCGCACCAGCGTGCCCGACTTGTCGAACACGTGCAGCGAAGCGTCGATGGTCGGCTCGCCGCGCGCGAACACGCCGTAGCTCCACCATTCGCCGGTCTTCGGGTCGATCTTCGGATGCGCCGTCAGCGCGCTACTGCCGAGATTGCCGAACTGGCCGATCTCGATCGTGTCGAGCGTCTCGGGGTCCATCCGATAGGGCCGCGAATCCTCGCGCAGCATGTACAGCTCGCCGTGGTGGTTGAAGGCGTTGGTGTTGCCGGTGTTGTCGCGGTTGGGGAGGTTGTCGACGCTCGGGTCGTCGGTGAACTTGTTGCGGTAGTGGCCGTAAAGCCGCCGCCGCGCCTCGCGCTCGCGCTTGAGGCGGTCGGTCAGCACATAGCGGCTGCGGAAGCTGACATGGCCGTTTTCGAACCGGAACATCGACGCCATGCCGTCGCCGTTGAGGATGATGTCGCCCTCGAGGCTCGGGTACTCGCGGTCGCCGCCGGTGCGGTAATAGCTCCCCTCCAGCTCCGCCGGGATCTCCCCCTCGACTTCGCATTCGTAGACATCGGCCTCGAAGCGCATCGGCATCTTCGACTGGTGGCCGAAGCTGGCGTAGGGATGAAAAATCTCGGGCATCGCGGCATCCTTTTGTTATGGTCAAATTGAACCGCGATCGGCGCCGCTTGGCAAGAGCGCATTGAGGGAGAGCAATAATGGCCGACAATCCGTGGCCCCAGGGCGTGCCGGAGCTGATGCCGGCCGAAGACCGCGCCGAGATCGAGGAGCTTTACGCGCGCTATTGCTGGGGCATCGACCTGGCCGACGAGGAGCAGGCGATCGCCACTTTCGCCGAGGACGCCGAGTTCGACCATCTCTGGCAGGGCAAGGTCAAGGGCCACGCCGCGATCCGCGAGAACCTGCGCAAGCTGTGGTACGACCGCCAGCACTGGTGGTACGGCCGCCAGCACCTGATGAACCACTTCATCATGGACCCGCGCCCCGAAGGCGCCCGCGTGCGCTGCTTCTTCCAGATCGTGCAATGGAACGCCGATTACGGCACCAACTTCGTCTTCGGCATCGGCACCCGCGACGACCGACTGGTGAAGCGCAACGGCCGCTGGAAGTTCTACCGCCTGGTGGTCAACGCCTGGACCGCGGTCGACCAGGTGCCGTGGAAGGGGGAGCGCACCCTGCCGATGCGCCCGCCGTACAAGAGCCCGCCGGCCGACACGCGGCCGTTCGATGAGGCGACGGGGGATGAGTGGTAGGCGGCTACAACCCAGGCATAGGTGATTGACCGCGCTGCAGTTTTCACCGAGACGTTTGTTGGCAAGTCAAATGGGGGGCGAGATGCATTTTCGCGCGGGCACTGTACTGATCGCAGCATGCGCAATGTTGTGCGGCTGCGGGGGAGGAGGCGGAGTTGCAAGCACTCCTGCACCTGCACCTGCACCTAGCCCGACACCTTCGCCCAGTCCCACACCCTCGCCTAGCCCGACACCGCCGCCTGCCGGCTCGATATCGACTTCTTTCTCGACCGACCAAGATTTCAGCACTTCAGCAACAATGACGGACAGCTTGCTGCGTCTGACCGATGGCCTTGTCGAATCCAGTAGCAGTGACCGTCAGCAGGTGACCATTCACTACGACGTCGCAACCGGAAATTACACCGTCAACGGTGGCGGTCGGACGCAGGTTTTCGCAGCCAGGGACAGGCTCGCTGAAAGGATTCCCGGCGAAGCACAATTTCAGGCGGCAAACGAGTTCGGTGGAAACGATTATCTGACGCTCGCACCCATAAGCTATACCGATCTGAGTCCCAACAAGTACGTGGCCATGGGTTATTGGCAAGACAATAAGCCGGGAACTGGGGACCAGGCGACCAAATTCTATACATTTACGTATGGCTTCGGAACGCCGGCGGCGGCCGTGCCCCGCATTGGGGTTGCAAGCTATGCCACCGACATCTTTGGTCTCCTCACCACTCCCGGGGAGAAGGCGCGCACCTTTGAGGGACCCGGTCAATTCGATGTCGACTTCGGTCAAGGCATCTTTTCCATCAGCGGCGGCATGCAGGAATTCGATGTCGTCGGCTCCGGTGGGCAAAGCACAATCTATGTCGGCGGAGGGGGCGACCTGGCCAGCGACGGAAGTTTTTCCGGCGTGTTCGATTATTCCGGCGCCTCAGGATCGATGCAAGGTTCGTTCTATGGACCAGCCGCCGAGGAGTTGGGGGCGAGTTTCCTCGCCAGCAATTCTATCGGCACGGCCCTCAATGGCGCGATGACGGGAAGGCGCGATTCCGCACTATCGCCTCTCAACAACCTCACGCTACTCAACATTACCAAGTCGGAACTGTTCGAGACATGGACCAATGCAGTTAGCATTGAAGCTTTCGATGATGGAACGCCGACAAGGGGGGGTGCCTCTACAGGCGAATCCGACTTGGGATTGTTGATGACGCCCGGTGGGCCGGTCTCGTTGCAGCACACCATCGGCGGGTTTTACGATCTCGCCGCCGACACCTCACAAACGCGACCCAATTTCACTTCATACACCGGCACTTACCTTCGCTATGACGGGACCACGCCGTTGCAGGACCCGGTCCACGCCGACTTCTACAATCCAGGTTCAAGCAATAGCGAACTGGCATTGACCTACACCAGCTTCGCTAGCTGGAGGACGCATTCTGACGAAACGCTAGATGTTGGGCAGATCGGTCATCGGGACGATACCTATTTCTCGGTCTTTGGCATCAAGCCCTCTTCCACCTTCCTCGCCGGCATGACTGGGACGGCGACTTACGCGGGGGTCGCGTACGGCGCTGGGGTGACCAACGGGGGCAACCGCTACGATATTCACGGCACGTCCGACTTTACCGTCGATTTCAGCGGCGGCACCTATTCGGGGTCCCTACAACTCAGCGGAACCGACGCAACGTCAGCCATGCGCGACTTCGGCCGGTTCGACTTCGCGAGTTCGCTCACCGGGGGCGGCTTTCAGCCCGCGTTCGTTCCGGGTCCGGACGCCAACTTTGACCAGACCGTCAGGCCGCACTTCTATGGTCCGCAGGGGCAGGAGATCGGCGCGACGTTCAACCTCATCACCGGCCTTTTCGCCGACCCAACGACGGTCCAGATCGCGGGTGTCGCGCTCGCCAGGAAGAAGTGATGCGTGCTTGATGGCCGAAGACACACGAACATGACCCAAACAACCGGCAGTTGCCTTTGCGGTGACGTTCGCCTCGTCGCCACCGGAGAGCCCTACCGCGTGGGCCTGTGCCATTGCCTCGATTGCCGGAAGAACACCGGCTCGCTGTTTCATGGCTCGGCGATCTTCCCGGAACACGCGGTAACGATCGAAGGTGATACGCGTGAGTTCGCCGGGCGGCATTTCTGCCCGCGCTGCGGCTCGACCGTCTTCGGGCGCAGCGGCGACGAGATCGAGGTCAGCTTGGGTGCCTTCGACGCGCCCGACCAGTTCACGCCTACATACGAGCTTTGGACCGTCCGCCGCGAAGCCTGGCTGCCGCCGTTCCCACTGGCGCACCACTATAAGCACAACCGTGAGAGTCAGGGACGCTTCGAGGATTAGCGATCTCCTCTCGGAGCCGGCTACCATCCACTCGTTTTGTTGGATTTCGCAGCGGAAAAGCGCTGTCCTACAAGGCCATGGTTGTGGCTTATGCTACAGATGGTCCGAAACCGACTTCCTGATTTTCCATGTCGGCCGCTCGCCGCCCTTCATGCGGCGAAGAAAGCATCCAAAGGAAATGTGTCACCCTGTCGACGTGCCCGAAAAGCGCGGATTTCTGCGGCTTTGAGGCATGACCGCAGGGTGACAGTCTGTCACCCTGCGCGTCGTTCAGGCCGCCCGCACGTGCTGCAGGAACTGGTCGGCCTGGGTCTTGAGCGCCGCGGCCTGGCGTTCCAGCTCGGTCGAACTGGTCAGGACCTGCGCGGCTGCGCTGCCGGTGGCGAGCGAGGTCTCGCGGACCTGGTCGAGGTTACCGGTCACGTCCTCGGCGCTGCGCGCGGCGAGGTCGATCGAGCGGGCGAGGTCCTGCCCGGCGACGGACTGCTGGTCGACCGCCGCGGCGATCGAGGTCGCGGTGGTCTCGAGCTGCTTGATCTGCTCGGCGATCTTGCGCAGCGCGTCGACGCTGGCCCCGGTGGTTTCCTGCATCGCGCGGATCTGCCCCGCGACTTGCTCGGTCGCCTTGCCGGTCTGCGTCGCCAGTTCCTTGACCTCGGTCGCGACGACCGCGAACCCGCGGCCGGCCTCGCCGCCGCGCGCCGCCTCGATCGACGCGTTGAGCGCGAGGAGGTTGGTGCGCTGAGCGATCCCGGAGATCATCTCGACGATGTCGCCCACCTGGCTGGCCGAATCTGCCAGCTCGGAGATGGTCGTGTCGGCGGCCACGGCGGCGCCGCTGGCCTTGCGGGCGAGTTCGGCGCTGGTCGAGGCCTGGCGGCTGATCTCGCCGATCGACATCGCGAACTCGTCGCTCGCGGCGGCCGCGGCGGTGACGCCGGCGGTCGCTTCGGACAGCGACATCGACACGCGGCCCGACTGGTTGGCCGACTGTTCGGCGCTCGCCGCCATCGCAGTGGCGGTCGCTTGCAGTTCGCTCGAAGCGCTGGCGACGCTGCCG
>Ga0105246_10002134_pt1 | contig 11924 bp, 13 predicted proteins | sample KBSM64metaG_FD_99694 | JGI IMG/M metagenome (GOLD analysis project Ga0105246, IMG submission 99694) | Miscanthus rhizosphere microbial communities from Kellogg Biological Station, Michigan, USA - KBS M6-4 metaG | ecosystem: Host-associated > Plants > Roots > Rhizosphere > Soil | place...
ACGACGTCGACTGCGCCGGGCTGATCGGGCGGCTGGAGGCGATGCTGGGGCAGGGCCTGGGCGGGCGCGAGGTGGTCAGCACGCTGCAGCCGGTGGTGCTTCCCGGCCAGCGCGCGACGGCGGTGGCGCTGGTGTTCTGCGAGCTGTTCCAGAACGCGCTCGAGCACGGCCGCGGCCGCATCTCGGTGGAGCTGGTGCGCGACGGCGGCAGCATCGTGATGAGCGTCGGCGACGAGGGCCAGGGGCCGCCGCCCGGCCCGCGCCAGGGGCTGGGCCTGACGATCGCCGCGGCGCTGGTGCGCGAGGAGCTGCGCGGGCGCATCGACCTGCGAGGGAAGGCGGTGGTGCGATTTCCGGCCGTGTCCTGATCGCGGAGGACGAGACCATCATCCGGCTGGACGTGCGGGCGATGCTGGAGCGGGCCGGGTTCGAGGTGGTGGCCGAGGCCCGCGACGGGCGCGAGGCGGTCGCGCTGGCCGCGGAGCACCGGCCCGACCTGGCGGTGATGGACGTCAAGATGCCCGAGCTGGACGGCATCGACGCCGCCCGCCAGATGCTCGAGCAGCGGCAGATCCCAATCGTGATGCTGACCGCGTTCTCGGAGGCGGCGCTGGTCGGCCGTGCCGTCGACGCCGGCGTGTTCGGCTACCTCGTGAAGCCGTTCCGCGAGAGCGACCTGCTGCCGGCGATCGAGGCGGCGCGGGCCCGGCACGCCGAGCTGCAGGCGCTGCGGGACGAGGCCGGATCGCTGCGCGACGCGCTGGAGGCGCGCAAGCTGATCGAGCGCGCCAAGGGCCTGCTGATGGAGAAGGACGGGCTCAGCGAGGCGGAGGCGTTCGCGCGCCTGCGCGGCGCCAGCCAGCAGACGGGGAGGCCGCTTCGGGAGGTTGCCGAGGCGATTCTGGCGACGTTCGGGTGAGATTAGGCGTCTCGGGAACGGGGTATTTCCGGAACACCGCTGCTAGACCGATTACGCTACAGTGGCGCTGGCCACCAGCCGATGAACTCCACACCCGAGCTCCCGATCCAGGAAGGGTGATGTCGTGACCGTTGGAATATTCAGCGTCCTGTTCATCGCGGCCGCTGCCGCCGTCGCCATCTGGATCGTTGTGCGCCTCCCGGAGCGGGCGCCGACGGAGTTCCGTCGTGCTTTCATCCACTTCGGCGTGTCCATGGTCGGCATGTACCTGATCTCGCCGATCCTGCAGCACGACCTGGCCTCGCTGCCTCAGCCGTTTCAGCTGTATCTCTCCGTGTTCGGTGTGCTGCTCCCGGCCCTGGTCTACCGGTTCGTTGCGACGATCTGGCTGCTGCGGCTGGCTACGGGCTCGCTGCGCTCCGCGATGCGTTGATCAATGGTGGAGGCCGTGAAAGGCCTTCGCGAACTCGATCATGGCCGGCGCGAGCAGCACCACGAACATGGCGGGAAAGATCAGAAAGATCAGGGGAAAGAGCATCTTCACCGGCGCCTTCTGGGCCCGCTCCTCGGCGTAGGCCTTCTGCTGCATCCGCACCTCCTGCGACAGGTTGCGCATGATCTGGCCGATCGACACGCCCAACGTCTCGCCCTGTAGCACCGACCGCACGAACGAGCGCACGCCGATCGTGTCGCAGCGGATCAGCATGTTGCGCAGCGCCTGCTCGGTGGAGAGGCCGAGGCTCTGCTCCTGCAGCGTCAGACGCAGCTCGTCTCCGAGAGGTCCCTCAAGGCGTTCAGTCGCGACCTTCAGCGACCCGTTGAAGCTGAGGCCGGCTTCCACCGTGACGACCAGCAGATCCATCAGATCGGGCATCTCCCGCTCGATCTGCCGCAGGCGGTCGTCCGCCCGGCGCCGCACCACCGACATCGGACCCACCCAGCCCATCAGCGCGGCCAGCACGGCACCGCCGATCATCAGCGCCGGCGGCATGCCGCTGGTGGTCGATGCCCAGAGCCACAGCGCGGTGGCTCCGATCGTCGCCAGCAACCGGTAGCCCATGAACTTGACCACGGACGTCTCGTACATCGCGGCGGCCATCAGCCGGGACTTGATCTTCGACTGGTCGCCGCTGTCACCCAGGGCGGCGCCGAGCCGGTCGGCGAGGGCGCCGGCGAGCGAAGACAGCGGGCGTCGTGCCGGCTCGTGCGCCGTGGGCGCGGGTGATACGTACCCGTAGTCGGCGATCTGACCGACCGTCTGACTGGTGCGGAGGCTGCCGACCGAGAGCGCCCGGACGACCAGCGTGATGGCCGCCCCGCAGGCGAGGAGGCCGAGGATCAGGATGAGAGTGGTCACGTCGGCTCCTAGATCTCGATGTTGACGATCTTGCTGATGGCGAACGAGCCCAGCACGGTCATGCCGGCCGACATCACCATCAGCACCTGGCCGAACGTGGTGTGAAGCAGCGGGCTCGTATAGCTTGGGTTGATGATGTAGATGAGCAGGAACAGCACGACCGGGAGGGCGGTCACGATCCACCGGGAGACGCGACCCTGCGCCGTCAGCGTGCGCACCAGCCGCCGTAGCTCGAACCGCCCTCGCACGTTCGTCGCCACCTGATCGAGGATCTCTGCGGTGTTGCCGCCGGTCTGCTGCTGCACGATCGTGACCAGCGCGAGCTGCATCACCTCGCGGCTTCGCATCCGCCGGCTGATCTCCGCCAGCGACTGGTCGATCGGAACGCCCACCCGCTCCTCGCCGACCAGGCGGCGAAACTCCGAACGCGAGGGCTCGGCGGCGTCATCGGCCATGATGGAGATGGCGCCCACCAGGCTATGGCCCGCTCGCAGCGCCGACGCCAGCACCTGCAGGTTGTCGGGCAGCTGCGTGGCGAAGGCGAACCGCTGACGTTCCGCCCGCACCGAGATCAGGACCCGCCCGATCACCGGCACGAGCGGCGCGAAGAGGATCATCACCCACGATCCCGCGATGGCGGCCATCGCAACGCCGAGCAAGAGTGCGCCTGTGATTCCGACCACCACCGCCTGAGCCGGGCCGAGCCCGATCTTTGCGAGCTCGACGTCCTCGCTGAAGCGATCCCACCAGCGGGTGCCGCCGAGCACGCGCTCGGTATGCTCGTAGAGGGCCTCCGTGATGGCCGGTGCCGACGCATCAGGTGCGTTCTCGGGAACGAACGGCTGCAGGCGCCGGCGCAGTGCGCGGCTGCGCGGCCGCGCGATCGTGATCACCGCGAAGGCGACTAGCAGGCCACCCACAACAGCCACCAGCAGGGCACTCAGCCACGAGCTGAGCAGCCGCGACCAGGCGCTGCGGTGGTAGGGGGGCGTCGACACGTGGGTCAGCGGCGGAGCCGTGTACGAAATGGAATAGGCACCAGGCACACCGTCGATCGTGACGTTCACGGCGACAGCCGCGTTGGCGGCGGCGAGGGACTGGTAGCTCACCAGGTACTGGTTTGCGAGCTGGGCGCCGAGCTTGTCGTAGATGTGGGACAGCTGCGACACGGAGCTCGCCGCGGTGAAGGTGCCGCCACCCCCGCTCGCCAGGCTCCTCAGCGTTTCGGGGTGGAACTGCTGGGATTCCAGGCCGACCGTGAAGATGCGCGCATGCTCCTGCCGCGCCGCGCCGGTGACCGAGCCCAGGGTGGCAGTGCTGCCGGTGTCAGCGCCGTCTGACAGAACGACCATCGACGCCGACGTGATGTGTGCGGCGGCGATCTCCTGCTCGGCGGTCTGGACCGCGTCGATCATGTGCGTTCCGGTGCCAAGCGTCGGGGTCGTCGCGAGCGCTGCGTCGATCTTCGCCTGATCTGTCGTGAACGGGAGCGCCACCGTCGCGTGATCGTTGAACACGACCACCGATAGCGGCTGCTTCGGATCGCGATGCGTGGCAAACGTGCGCGCGGCCTCCATCGCAGCCGCGATTGGCGTACCGTGCATGCTCCTGCTGGCGTCGATGATGAGGACGACGCCGAGCTCCGACGTGTCGGTCAGCGGCGTAACCGACAGGCCGGCCACGGGGCCGCCGTTCTCGGTCACGTGCAGGGTGCCGGTGCCGGCGGTCTTGCCGGGCGGCAGCGTGAGCAGATAGGTGCGGGTCGGGAACTGGTCGCCCGAACGCGGCGTCAGCGTGAACCCGCCGGCCGCCAGGGCCGGCGTCGCGGAGGCGGCCAGCACCGCCAGGAACGCGAGCCCGGCCAGCAGTCGCCACCTCATCGTGAGGCCTTTGCGACATGGCCGGCTGCCGCGGCGAGATGGCCGCCGGGAATCTGGAACATCTCGATCGGCAGGTCGATGCCGTGCTTCTGGAACTTGGCGAGGAAGCCCGGCCGAAGCCCGGTCGGGCGCAGGCTGCCGACCACCTGGCGCTCCGCCGTCATGTGGTCGATGTGGAACTGGAAGATGTCCTGCAGGGTCACGACATCTGACTCCATCCGCTGCACCTCGGTGATCTGCATCACTCGACGGGAACCGTCCTCCAGCCGCTCCAGGTGCACGATCAGATCCAGCGCGCTTGCCACCTGCGCGCGGATCGCCTTGAGCGGCAGGTCGTAGCCGGCCATCAGCACCATCGTCTCGACGCGGGCCAGCGCATCGCGCGTGCTGTTGGAGTGGACGGTCGAGAGCGAGCCGTCGTGGCCGGTGTTCATCGCCTGCAGCATGTCCAGCGCCTCGGGCCCACGCACCTCGCCGACGATGATCCGGTCGGGCCGCATGCGCAACGAGTTCCGCACCAGCTCGCGGATGGCGATCTCGCCCTCACCCTCGATGTTGTTCGGGCGCGACTCGAGCCGCAGCACATGACGCTGGTTCAGCTTGAGCTCGGCGGCGTCCTCGATCGTGATGATGCGCTGGTCGTCGGGGACCGCCGTGGACAAAGCATTCAACAGCGTGGTCTTGCCGGAGCCGGTGCCGCCCGAGATCAGGATGTTCAGCTCGGCGCGGATACAGCGGCTAAGAAAGTCGACCGTCGTCTCGGACAGCGTTCCGATCCGGATCATGTCGTCCAGGTTCAGGCGCGTCTCGCCGAATTTGCGGATCGTCACGAGCGGGCCGCTCAGCGACAGCGGCGGGATGATCGCGTTCACACGGCTCCCGTCGGGCAGACGAGCGTCCACCATCGGTGAGGACTCGTCGATCCGGCGACCGATCTGGGCCACGATCTTGTTGATGATGCGGCGCAGGTGCGACGAATCGGTGAAGTGGATCGGCACCTCGTACAGGCGGCCGCCCCGCTCCACCCAGATGTCATGGGGGCCGTTGACCATGATCTCCGTGACGGTGTCGTCCAGCAACAATCGCTCCAGCGGCCCGTGACCGAGGATGTCGTCGGTGACTGCTTCGGCGATCGTGATCCGGTCCGTGTGCGACAGGCCGGGTTCCTTGGACAGATGCGCGCCGATGGCAGCCTTGACTCGCTCACGCAACGTCGCCTCGTCGACGTCGTCCGAGTAGAGCTGGGGGCCGAGCTCGCCTATCACCGCCATGTGGATGCGGTTCTTGACGTCGGCGAACGGATCGGCGGTGGCCGGTGCGTCGCTCATGGGGCTGCTGGCGTTGAGTCGTTCCTGGAGATCCATCATGCCTTCCTTGCGAGCAGGCGGCGGCGGCCCTGGGATTCCGGGACCGCGACCGCGGGGAGGTAGCGCTTCATCAGGGCGGCGAAGGCCTTCGCCGCGTCGGACTTCGGGTGTGACAGGGCCACCGGGAGCCCCTCGTTCACGGAACGCGGGATGTCACGGTCACTGGGTACGAGCACGTCGGGCACACGGCCCGCGACCTGGGCCACGTCGTCCGCGCTGATCCCGACCTTGGTCTGGGCCCGGTTCAGCACGAGCGACACGTTCGCTTCGGGATAGCCCATCAACGTCAACGTCTCCAGCCCCAGCCGGGTGTTCTTGAGCGAGAGCGTGTCGAGCGTGCCGACCATGCACACGTCTGTCGAGAGGTCGATCGTCGCGATCACCTCCGGTGTGAACCCGGGTGGGGTGTCGACGATCACGTAGTCGAACTCATCGCGCAGGATCGGATACAGCTCGAGCAGCAGATCGACCGTGACCGACGAGGCCTGATCGGGCCGAGCCGGGGCGATCAGCACCCGCAGCCCCGACTGGTGTTGCGCCAGGTAGTCGTCCACCTTCTCGGCGTCGAGTGTTCCGCCCGCCACCGACAGGTCGTAGATCGTCCGCTCGGGGCGCAGGCCCAGAGCCAGCCCCACGTCGCCGAACTGCAGATCGACATCGACAACCACCGTGCGATAGCCCTGCGAGGCGAGCAGGACACCCAGGTTGCAGGTGGTGAGCGTCTTGCCGGTGCCGCCCTTCGGCCCCAGGACGACGATCGTCCGCGCGGGATCCCGGTCGGGACGCTGGCGGCGAGCGATCGCCTTCTCGATCAGGAAGCGCACGTTCTCCGCCGACTGGGGCAGTTCGACAATGTCGTCCGCCCCTGCGTCGAACACGCGCCGCACGAAGCCGTTCGGAGCGCCGCTGCAGAGCACGACCACGGGGCGGTCAGACCGCTTGCGCCGGGCGTCGGCGATTATTTCGATCACGGCCTCGCTGGCGTGGTCACAGGCGACGACGATCATGTCCGCCCTGGTGCGCTGGAGCGCGTCGTCCACGTCCGAGAACCCGTCGATCATCGCGACCACGTCGACGCCATCCGTCGGCAGCGCCGAGACCACCTCGTCTCGCGGTACCGCTGGATCGAGCACGACAAGCGTCCTGACCGCATTGGCCATGTTTATCGGCCCCCGAGCGAGTGGTAGACCTTCACCGGCGGGATGCCGAGCAGCATGGTCTCGAGCGTCACCAGGCTGGGCTTGGACTGGTCGTTGCTGGCCTGTGGAGCACCTGCCAGGAATACGGTGCCGTTGTTGATCGCAAAGGCGATGTCCCAGGCCTGCTGATCCGTCACCTGCACAACGATGTTGCCCCCGTTGCTGCTGCTACCAGTGGCGCTGCTGCTGGTGTTAGGGACCTCCAGCACCTTGATGTCCTGTGCGACGACCTTCTCGACCGGACGCGCCTGGGAGCCGCCGCTCAAGGGGGCTCCGTTGGGCCCGATCGGGATCACGTTGAACCCGGCCATGATGTCGACGTGGTCACCCGCCTGCAGGAACGGCGTCAGGCCGGCTGCACTGTCGAGCGGGATCGAGATCGCCCGCTCCTTGCCGGTGAGCTTGGTCGTGACGGCATCGGTCGGGGCATCTGTGAAGTCCGACGTGGCCAGCTGCTGGTTGGGGTAGATATCGTGGGAGGCGATCTTGCCGCTGATCGACGCGGGGTCGGTGATCGCGCCGTCCTTGACCTGGTCCTTGGGAGTGCTGACCACCGAGTACCACTTCTGCGAGGCGATCACGTCGCCGCTGGAGCTCTGTGGGATCAGCTTGTTTGCGACCAGAACCGACACCGTGGCCGACTGGCTGTTTGCGTTCTGCCGCACCTGCGACACATAGATCAGCAGCAGCGCGCCGGCCACGACGGCCGCCAGGCCGCCCAGTACCAACGTTCCGCTTCTCGATGAGGTGAATCGCTGCACGATTACCGCTCCTTCATTGTTCGATTTGTCACTGCTATTGCGTCATCACGAGGATGCATGAGTCCACGGCGTTGGGATCGCACGTTCCACCGCCGGTGCCGTTGCTGGCGGTGTCGATGTACTGGATGAAGTGGCCGACGATGGTCGCCGCGTCGGGCGCCGGGTCGTCGCCGTTTCCCTGACAGGGGTTGGTGAAACCTGACCCCTGTCCCGTCCAGCCGGTGATGTAGAAGGCCGCGAAGCGCGTGACCGGAACCGTCGTGGTTCCCTGCCCGTCGAATGACCCGAACGGTGTCACGAAGACCTGCACGACCCGCGGATCGCCGGCCGGATAGTTGGGCCAGTGGTTGGGCGAGGTGCACGAGCTCGGCTTCGGCGCTCCCAGGATGCGCTCGTTGAGGCCCTTCGGAACCTGGTTGGTCGCGCCGCCGGTCTGCGTTGCAACGCAGAACCACGGCTGCGCCGTGCCCCAGAGCGCGGACGGTGAGTTCGGGCAGGACTGCGAACCGTCATTTCGGCCGTAGAGGGGGGCGCATCCGGCCGCGAGCTCACCCTCGAGGTTGGAGATGCCGGGGTCGCAATCGACGGACTGGTTCTGACTGCCTACCACCACCCGCAGCTGGACGGGCGGGTCGCTCGCCTTCGCAAGCTCCAGGACGTCCTGGACGCCGATCTGGACGACGATGCCGGTCTGGCTCGTGCCCTGCGCGAAGCTCTGGTTCGATACCCCCGCGCCCTGCAGGATCTGCATGCTCTGGATTGGCCCCGAGCCGCTGCTCGCGTTGATCGCTCCGTACGTCCTTTGGGCCGTACCGGCGAACGTGCCCTGACAGGGGTTCTTGTTCTTGTTGTTCGTGCAGGCCTGGCCGTTGACGGTGCCCGTGCTCTCGAACCACGTGATCGTTACCGCCTGCTGCCCGGTGCTGGGTGCGACGGTAATCGGCGCGCCGCTGGTCAGCCAGCGGCCGGCGCCGGCGTTGTAGGTCAGGTTGTAGGTGGTACCGCCGACCACGGCCGCCATCGATGCGTTGGCGGGGGCGAGGCCGCCGATGTCGACCTGGGCGCTGACGCCGATCGTGCACGTGGTGGATGTGAAGTACGCGTTGGCGCAGGTCCCGGGCGTCAGGGCGACGTCGCGCAGCACCGGCGGGTTGGGCTGAGTGCCGTTCGGCGCGGTCGTCTGGGGGACATACCCGCGCACGAAGTTGATACCGGTGTAGCACTGCACCAGAGCCGCGCCGCAGGTGACCGAGTTCGATCCGCTGAGCGCCACGTTGACGCCGATGTTCGAGGCGCCAACACCCACCGGCAGGGTGATCGGCTGGTTCACGTTGTCCCACACGGCGGTGCCGTTGGCGGCGCCGTCGCGGGTGAGCGGGGCGGTCGCCAGCACCGCGTTGGTTGCCTCGTTCACGAAGGTGACCTGGCCGAGCTTGGGGTCGCTGACCGGGAGCGCTATCGGCAGGAACCCGCCGCCGGTGGTCTCGGTCTGGAGGCTAACGCGGGCGTGGGCGTTAATGGTGGGATTAGCGAGCCCGACGAGGTTTGCCACTTTCAGGAACCACGGCGCGTCGGTCTCTGTGGCCTTCACATCCACGAAGCCGGTGCTACAGGGCGTCCCCGCGCTGTTGTCGGATCCGCCCTGGTTGTAGAAGTTGGTCGAGTTGATCAGAACGTGCAGGTTCGCCGACGGCGTGCTGCCGACCTGGGCGTTGTACGTGCCGCCACCGGTTGCCGCCGGACCTGCGTACTTGCGGGCCTCCGCGCTGATGGCGGTGTTGCTGCACGGCTTGGCCGCATACAGGCCGCCTCCGGCCAGAGCGGCGGAGTCGACCTGCAGCTGCAGATGCCGCTTGTGTTCGTACCAGTTGCCGACGTCGATCACGAACGAGGCCAGCATGATGACCACCGGGAGCGTGACGGCGACCAGCACGAGCACGCCTCCGCTTTCGGAGCTGGCGTGCATGGATCTCACGACGAGCACCCGACCACGGATCCGTTCCAGTTCTCGAGCCGCATCGTGTCGCTCGCCTGCACGGTCGTCTGGGTGACGGAGAGCCCCAGGAACGGCAGCCAGTTATAGGTGAAGGTCGCAGTGGCGGTGATCGGCGTTCCCACAGTCGTCGCCGACGGTTGCGCCACGCACACCTGGACAGGGTTCGGCACAGCGTTGCTACCCCCGTTCTTCAGCTCGGGGCTGTCGGCCTGGGCCTGGACGCAGCTCGCGATGCTCGAGCAGCCGGACGGTGTGTTGCCAACCGCGGCGTAGCGGGCGGCCTCGTTGGCCATGTGCGTCGCGTCGATCCAGTAGTTGATCGCGCGGCCGAAATCGAAGATGCCGAAGATCAGCAACAGCAGCAGTGGCAGCACGAGAGCGAACTCGACCATCGCCTGGCCGCGGTCATGCGCTCTCGAGCCGCTGCGCGTCGCACTCGATCGGCGAGAGGTTCTCATGGACTCGGGAACCCTTGGACAATCAGATTGAACACGGCGGCGACTGCGCCACCGAGGAACCCGATCGCAACGAAGCAGGCGAGTGCCACCAGGAGCAGGATGAAGCTGTACTCGACGAGGGCCTGTCCGCTGCAGTCATTGATGAGTTCGTTGTTCATGGTATGGAGATGACCCCCGGCGGCGGCGGCAGATCGCCGCCGCCGCCCGATTGGGAGCTAGACGCCCGGAACCGCCTCGAGAGCGTTCTGGATCTGGGTGAACACGGCGTTCACGTCCTGGCCCACGAAGCCCAGCACGACGATCGCCGCAACGGACACCAGCGCCAGGATCAGGCCGTACTCGACCATGGCCTGGCCGTCCTCGCGCTCGACCTGCAGCCGGGCGACGAGGTTCGTGATGAAGTCACGCATGACTTCCCTCCTTGGGGCATGTGCCCCGTTTGATGACGCCCGCCACAGCGGCGGGCCGTGCCTCGGATGTCCACCAGCTCGTCACCGCTCCGCCACCACTCGTAGGCCGGAGCCGGACACGAGCTTTGCCAGGCCGGCAACGCTCGCGTCTTCGAGGGGCCCTGACTCGACGGCCGCGAGGTCGTCGATCCAGGCCTGCCGCTGATCCGACAGGTACACCACCATCGGCTTACATGCGACGAAGCGGTGGGTGATCAGCGGGCGGACGATTGACTCGTCCAGATAGGTGACGTCGACCACGACCAGGTCGGGGTCGAAATCCTCCGCAGCGTTGTCGAACGCGACGCCCGGAAACGGCACGCTGGACACCTCGGCCACCTTCTTGAAGGCGGGCTCGAGAGCGCTCAGCATGAGCGGAGGAAACCCGACCAGCAGCACCCGCCCGGAAGACCGGCCAGGGCGAGCTCGTCGGATTCGGCGAACATCCATCGCTCGCAAGTGTCTGGTCGGTTCCGGCCCTGCACCATCGCACGATGCGGCCATTTTGGTGGGTGAAAGTTCCTCACCCGCTGTCCGCGCTCGAAGGAGGTGGCGTCAGCCTCTGGCGGCGCGAAGCCGGTGGTACCTGGCCGCAGCGGCCGAACGGTTTGGCGTCTCGAGCTTGCTCAGGATCTTCGAGACGTGGGTGCGGACCGTCTCCTCCGCGATGCTCAGGTCGGTGGCAACCGATCTGTTCGTCTTGCCCTCGGCGACCAGCTCGAGCACCTGCCATTCGCGGCGCGTCAGCCGCCGGTCGGACGGCAGCACCTCGCCCAGCGGCGTGGCCAGCGATATCGCCCGGTACTCGTCGACCAGTGCCGACGTCATTGCGCGGCAGACGAGCGCCTCGCCGCGTTCGGCGGCGCGGATCGCGTCGGCCCAGGCCCGGGTCGGCAAATCCTTGGTCAGGTATCCTCGCGCGCCGAAGCGAAGCGCCCGCAGGAACACCTCCGGCTCACCGCTGACCCCGGTCGCGATCGGGATCCCGCCGGCGGCCAGCACCGCTTCGATCACGTCGCCGGCAGCGCGGTCGCCGCCGCGCAGGTCGATGTCCACCAGCACGACCAGGCCGGCAGCGGCGGCGGCCAGCGCCAACCCCTGCTTGCGGTCATACGCGGTGGCCACGACCTCAAGTCCGTGCTCGGTGAGCGTGGAACTGAGGCCCGCCATCGCGATCTCATGCGAATCGCAGATACCTACCCGTGCCATTGTGGAGCCGCCCCTCGTATATCACACTACCCCATCAGCAAGTACGCCAGGGTCGCGTTGCCAAGGTACATGGGTGGGTGGTGCACGTCAACAGCGCGGCGCAAACGGTCGCGGTGCCGCGGGGTCCGCGTCTTTCCGGTGCGACCCGTCAGGCCGGCATGGCGGAGCGCAGCATCCGCAACGTCCACAGGACCGCGAGCAGCGTGAACACGAGCGCGCCGAACCCGAGCACCATGACGCTCACGATCGGCACGGTCAGGTGAAACACCGCTCCGATGTTGGCGTCGATCAGCATCGACGCGGCGATGGCGACCCCGACCGTGCCCCAG
>Ga0105246_10002137_pt1 | contig 11914 bp, 12 predicted proteins | sample KBSM64metaG_FD_99694 | JGI IMG/M metagenome (GOLD analysis project Ga0105246, IMG submission 99694) | Miscanthus rhizosphere microbial communities from Kellogg Biological Station, Michigan, USA - KBS M6-4 metaG | ecosystem: Host-associated > Plants > Roots > Rhizosphere > Soil | place...
TGCTTGTTCGTTCATTGAAAAAGGCCTCCTTCAAATCTGCTTTCAATCTATTGTAATCCATTTCGCCCTGTTAATAAAACATTGGTTAAAAAATGCTCCCCCGCAGGGCAGCATGATTAAGCATAGTATTTATTCTAAAATAACTCCAGCTGCTCAGGGCCTTCTTCCTTCTCTGGCTCGGTGCGGTCGGGGAATGGCTTGGTAGGCTGACCTAGCAATTCCATCATCATCTGGGCGTTGGTTGCTGCATCTCCGGCAGAGTTATTGTTGAAAATAACAAATACATCTTCACTCTGCTCCTGCAGTTGTTCCAGATAAACTTTCCACTCCAGCAATTCCTGTTCGTTGTACCGATACAGATAACGTGTCTCACGCCAGTTTGAGGCACCGTTTTGCTGCCAGCCGGATACGTTGCGTCCATGCATACGAACGAGTGTCATCCGGGAATCCGTTGCGGTGGGCACAATGGGGATGGAGCCTGGCCCTGCCTGTGGTTCGTCACAGACACTATGAATCCATTCTTGCTCTTTTAGAAAATGAAGGGTGCGCTCACGCATGTTGTCTGCATACCAGCTTTGGTGACGAAATTCGATTGCGCATGGAATACCCTCCATACGGAGCTTCACTTCCCGCAGTTCATTGACGTTGTCCCGGTTGCATTCAAACCATGGCGGATATTGAAACAGGGCAGCCTGCATCTTGCCTGCCTCAATCACAGGTTCAAGCGATTCACGAAAAGCTTTGTACATCTCGAACGTGCTGGTAAAATACGGTTTGCCCCGTAGATGTCCCGTCATTCCTTGATAGGCTTTCACAATAAAAGAGAATGATTCAGGCGTTTCCGCAGCCCAGCGGGCCATACGGTCGCGAGGCTGCACGGCATAGAATGAACTGTCTACCTCCACCGTGGAGAAATATTGTCCGTACAGACGAAGCTTGTCTTTCGCTTGGGTACGGTTAGGATAGAGGTCTTCTTGATCGCCCCATCCCGTAAGTCCGATACGAATCATAAGAACACCTCCTGTTGTATGTATTTAACCGATTCGCAGGAGCATGATATGTCTAACATTATATCGTGCGTTATAGAAGCGTTCAATGAGTGACAATAGAGGATTATTTTGAGTTTGAGGCATAAAACGTTACAATAATTTGGAATGATACATAGAGCATAACCAGTCTATATTTATTGATAACAGCGACTGTTCAGGTTGTTTTGTCATTGGAGTGCAAGTCTTAGTAATATCTAGTCCAAAGTATATAGCTAGCTGTGCGAATGATGATACGGAGGGCGAAGATGACCATGACGGCATGGTACGAAAAGAGTTTTGGCGAAGATTATCTGCTCGTATACAAACACCGGGATGTGCATGGTGCTTATGAGGAAGTACATAAAATGATTAACTGGCTAAGGCTCCACCCTCATGCAGAAGTGCTTGATCTATGCTGTGGCATGGGCAGGCACTCTCTTGCGCTTGCGGACGCTGGCTTTCAGGTGACAGGAGTAGACTTGTCGGATGTGCTACTGAACGAAGCCAGGGAACTCGATACCGATCATCGGGTCAGGTGGTATCATGCCGATATGCGCAGGCTTCCGCCCAACGCTCGTTTTGACGCCGTAGTTAACCTGTTCACTTCATTTGGGTACTTTCCTGAGGATGTCGAGCAATTGAAGGTGCTGCATGCAATGCATGACGTATTGAGACCGGGAGGCAGCTTCATTATTGATTTTATCAACACAGCTCATGTGAAGAAACATCTGGTGCCACACTCCGTTCGTGAAGATGAAGGGCAGCGGATTGAAGAGTTTCGCAGGATACAAGACGGATTTGTGCAAAAGGAAATTCGAATCAAGGACATTGCAGCCGAAACGGAACCGCGAATTTATAAGGAAAGTGTCAAGCTCTACTCGCGTGAGCAACTTAGTGAGATGCTGGAGGCTGCGGATCTTCAGGTTGATCAGGTTCACGGGGGTTACGATGAAGAGAAGTATGACGAGCAGACTTCGCCACGCATGATCTTTGTGGGACATCGTCCTGCGGACTAAAAGCAAAAGCATGCTCAATGTAAATATCTTTAGTTCAACTTATGAATGAGAGAGGGGAAAGACCATGAAACGTACAAGAACCGAAGAGTTATCGATGCCAGAAGGGATGCACCGTATCCAAATCACGATGTCTTTTCCGCTTCGTTGGGTGAACAGCTATATTTTGACCGAACCGAATGGGAAGGTAAGCATTATTGATCCGGGACCAAGATCAGCAGGGACGGAGCAGGAGTGGCAGGAAGCGTTGGCAGAGCGAGATTTGACCTTTGAGGATGTTCATCAAATTGTGTTAACTCATCATCACCCCGATCATCTGGGATTATCCGGATGGATGCAGCAGATGTCGGGTGCGCCGGTGTTAATGTCAGCACGCTCCCGCCAGGAAACAGATTTTATGTGGGGAACCGGGGCGAGTATTGAAGAGAGACTGCCAGAGTATTACCTTCTTCATGGTATGCCGCAACAAAAAACGGTTGAAATCAAGGAACATATGAGAACGTTTATTTCACAGATTACACCGCTTCCGAAGGTAACCATCATTGCAGATGGTGATACTATCCATATGGGTGGAAAAGGTTGGATCGCCGTGGAAACGGGGGGACATGCTCCAGGCCATCTGTCGTTCTATGCTCCCGAGTCCAAAGAGATTTTGTGCGGAGATGCGGTTTTACCCCAGATTTCACCCAATATTAGTTTGCAGCCGGACAGCGATCCGGAACCTTTACAATCCTACATGGACGGCTTAAGGCGTTTGAACGCGCTTGAAGTGGAGCGTGCATATCCAGGACATCGAAATCCGTTTACCCGTTTTACGGAACGCACTATCGAATTGATTGCTCATCATGAAGAACGTCTGGGCAAACTGACGGAACGTTTGCAGGAAAGCCCTGCTCACGCTTACGATATCTGTTTGTACCTGTTTGGCGATCGGCTTGGTATACATCAGTTGCGTTTTGCCATGAGTGAAACACTGGCTCACTTGCAAGAATTAATCCGGCGGGGCTTAGCGAGACAGGAACAGCAACCTGAAGGCATCATTTATATATCAACATCAGTATAAGTATTCGGAAATCATATGATATGCTAATTAAGATCTTTTTGCATCGATACTACTATCTATCTATCTATCTATCTCAATGATAAACTTTTTTGTGTCCTGAGCAGGAAGTACCTGTTCGGGGCTTTTTTGTTGCATCATATTAAAAAGCTTTAGGCACGCTTAACCGTTTATTCAGCTTCTTTTAAGCCTGCTTGCCTATCATACAATTATGAACTTTGCTATAGAAAGCAGGGATAAGCGATGGCTAGACGTAACAGGAACCAATGGAGAAAATGGCAAGCTTCGGCTGCAGCAACGTTGACGGTAGCTGCACTCTTTCAATATGTAAGAACCTCGGATGCATTTGATGCTGCTTATGCGGCTGCGAATGGAACAGACACTGGTGTGACGGCTTCAACACAGCTTGATTCACGCGACGACGTGATGGATGAATGGTCTCCAGATCGTAAAGATCAGTTTAGCTGGGATGCAGATGGAGACTCGGTTGATCAGAATCAGAATCAGGATCAGACAAAATTGTTCCGCTCAGGCTCTGAAAGCAGTCGTGGTCATTATCAGTCACACACAGGTGTATCATGAGCCGCACAGAGCAAGCTGTAAGTCCGCTCCGATTTTGTTTCTACGCGATGAACACGGAGGTGGAGGTGCAGCTGTTGGCAGATAGAGAACAAGCGGAACATGCAGCCTGCCTCGTAAAGAACTGGTTTGAAACACAGGAGCAGCGCTTCAGCCGTTTTGTGGCTGACAGTGAACTGAATCGTCTGAATAAGAGTGAAGGATGGGTACCTGTGTCGGCTGCGATGGATGAGGTGCTCAGTCTGGCTTACGGATATATTGGACAGACGGAAGGCATTTTCCAGCCAGGCATCTCGCAGGCCCTGCGATCAGCGGGATACGATATAAGCTTTGAGAAGATGCAGCAGAGAGGATTCCAGCTGCCCTTGCTGGCACGTCTGTTTCGTACAAGAGAAAATGAATCCTTTAGTATGAGCGAACATGGGTATGATTACAGTCGTCCGAACTGGATACAAAGGGAAGGTAGCCGGATGGTTCATCTCGATCCGGGAGCCGAGCTTGATCTCGGTGGAATCGTGAAGGGCTGGGCTGTAGAACGCATTGCAGACTGGTTGCAGAAGACGTTGAAGATTACTGCGGGCATGATTAATGCAGGCGGTGATGTCCAGGTATGGGGAACGAAAGATCATCAACATTGGACACTTGAAATAAAAAGTCCATTCTCACAGGAGCAAGGTATGAATGGAGCTGTAAGGCTGCAGCGAGGGGCTGTCGCTACTTCAGGCATTACACGCAGACAGTGGCAGGATGAGCATGGTCTTACAGCACATCATCTTATTGATCCCCGGACGATGGAACCGTCACTTACAGACATTTTGCAATGTACAGTGGTCGGTCAGCACGCTTCGCAGTGCGAAATTATAGCCAAGACCGTATGTATCTTGGGAAGTGCGGAGGCAGTGAATTGGCTTAATCGGCATTATGACCGACATGATGCTCTTTGGATCACTAGGGAGGGAAATGTATATTTTAGAGGGAATACTGCAACGCTTGCTGAGTGCTGGCCTGGATTCGACCCGGATCATCGGTTCAGCTTGATCGAATAGGAACGGGACAAATCCAGTAGATTTGGGGGAGCCGGTTATGGCACAGTGGATTGTAGATTACCTGCCAACGTGGAACATTATTCGAATAAGTGGAATTGCCGCATATTTGCTGCTTTTTGCCGGGGTATTTCTAGGTATTGCTCAAGGGATGCCTATGGCAAAGGGGAAACCAAAAGCTGTTATGTTAACGTGGCACACAAGGACAAACTGGCTAGCTTTTGGACTTGGCATAATACATGCGCTCACATTGGTTGTTGATCACTATAGCCCGTTTACTTGGAGTGAATTGTTGATTCCTTTTACAGCATCGGTGCACCCGATTGGTACGGGACTGGGCACGTTAGCTTTCTACGGCTTGCTGATCGTGTTGTTGTCCAGTGATCTACGAAACAAGCTGGGGCGCAGATGGTGGTTTATGTTCCATATGTTATCCTACCCGGTGTTCGCCAGTTTATTGATTCATGGCATGATCACGGGGAGTGATTCCAATCATGTCATTATGCGCCTTATGTATGTATTTACGGGCATAAGTATTATAGGCATTACGGTATTGCGTGGGTTGTTACGGGAGCGCAAAGGACCGGAGATTACGATTGGACCCAAACGAATCGAATCAGAATCCATGCGGGATCGAAAGTGGGCAGAAGCCTATGGATTAGCCGTGCCGCTCGGACAAGAGCAGCTCAAATAGGCATGTTATCATATCGTGTTAAGTAGAGGTTCTCTTGTTCGAGTATGGTTTTCCATCATTTTCAACTATATATCATCGTAATTTTAATATAGAAAAGCGGCCATGGAGGCCGCTTTTTTTCTGAGACGTTTGATTATGAAACAACGTATATCAGGCAGGTATGTATTCACGCGAAAACGAATCCATTCCGTGCCAATTCATCCTCTGTTACTGGTACGCTAATAAAGGAACTAAATTTTATCGTCACTGACCGGTTTTTCTCCCAGCGCCTCTTCCATCTCGGATTGTTTACGGTGAGCGATACGACTACTGGCGGCTGAAGCGATGGCTCCGACAATATCGTCGAAGAACGTATGCACCGGCCCAAGGCTTTTGTCATTGAGACGTTCCAATACTCCGGGTTTCAGCTTGTCCACATAACCGTAATTGGTAAATCCGATACTGCCATATACATTCACAATGGAGAAGGCCAGAATTTCATCTACGCCATATAAGCCTTCATCGTTCTCAATCATCTCTTGCAAGGGAGAGAGCAGTTGTCCCTGTTCTGCCAGAAGATCAAGCTGGATGCCGGTTAACACTGCATTTTGCACCTCGCGTTTTTTCAAAACCATCTCTACATTTTCAATGCATTCTTCCATCGTCAGTCCAGGATAGTACTTCTTCTGAAGCAGCATAACCAGTTCTGCAATCTCAGGGATCGTGACGCCACGTTTGTGCAACCATTCCCTTGTCGCTTCGGCAACTTTACGGCTATTCAGACTGTAAGGGATTTTTTCCTGCTCCGGATGTTCCATGGGCGATTCCTCCTCTGGTGTAAAAAAATTCATTCAACTTATATAACGATTATATACGGATTATATATTGATGATTGTATACATCTAACTTACATACGTTATTAACCGTATCGCGTTGCTTTTATGTTTGTTTCACAAGAAGATCGTCAGTTCGAGTAAGGGCTTGTGCAAAAAGTAGTTATTTTTTGATCAAAGGCTCGTATACATGGTAGTACAAACTGTAAAAATGATGAGGGGGAACGTGATCATGAGAAAAATCCCATCTTTGCGTAAGGCATCAGCAGCAGCTTTGCTGAGTATTCCTGTAGTTTTGACTGGCTGTGGTATGTTTGGTGCCCAATCTTCAGAAGCTATTGATCCGCCGCCACGTATTCAGGAAGCTGCTATGATTCAGGCAGCCGAAGGGAACGGAACGCTCGCAACGCTCCCACTCACGACCGTATATTTGCAAGACCAGCAGGGGCTGCTCGCTCCAGTCTCTTTAACACTTCCGTCTGGAACGGATGTGAGCAGTCCGAAGACTGCATTAGATACATTAATTACGGGCGGAGCATATGCAGGCATGTTACCAGAAGGTTTCAAAGGTGTACTGCCACAAGGTACGGTCGTGCAAAATGTAACGATTCATGCAGACGACAAGCTGGCAGTTGTCGAGTTCTCGGGTAACTTTGCCAAATATGATGCCAAAGATGAGCGTAAAATGCTGGAAGCGGTGACGTGGACACTGACGGGTACGCCAGACGTAAACAATGTACAGATTTGGGTGGATGGCAAAAAGCTGAGCCAAATGCCTGTGAACAGTACTCCGCTACCGGAGCCATTGAATCGTGCAGTAGGCATTAATCTGGATCTGGGTGAGTCCTTTACAACGAACAGCAGTCCGGTGACGGTTTATTTTTCAGCTGCTTCTCCTGCTGGTGTACAGTATTATGTTCCTGTTACACGTCTCGTAACTCCAGGTGGAGACCGAGTTCAGGCTGCTTTAAATGAGTTGATCAAGGGACCAGCCAAAGGCGGAGAACTGGAAGAAGTCATGACAGGTGGAACAGAACTCCAATCTGTTAAAATATCTGAGGATGGAACGGTAACGGTTGCGCTTAAGGACGACATGTTTACTGAAGGGGATGTTGTACCTAGTGAACTTTTGCAGTCCGTTGTCCTGACAACTGCAGAGAACACAGTCAGCAAGGATGCCAAAGTGCAGATTGAATGGAACGGGCACAAAACGGTCAAAGGCGATGATAACCGAGATTACAGCACGCCTGTATCGAAGCCGGAGTATATTAACGAAATCCCGATTTAAAGGATAGGAGATGCCTAAGGGTGCTTTTAATTGAACTCTTTGGTAAAATATAAAGGATGGCTGTAAGAGATAAGAAGTTCAACATTACAGTATGCTTAAGTCGTAGGAGGCAGAAAATATGAGATCTAACGGACGAACTAGCGAACAGCTGCGCCCGATGAATTTAACAATTAACACGAATAAATACGCCGAGGGCTCTGTATTGATTGAAGTTGGTGATACAAAGGTAATCTGTACCGCAACGGTGGAGGAACGTGTTCCGCCTTTTATGAAAGGACAAGGTAAAGGCTGGGTTACAGCAGAATATTCCATGCTTCCGCGTGCCACGCACACTCGGAACCAGCGTGAAGCGAATCGGGGTAAACTGACGGGACGTACGATGGAAATCCAGCGTCTGATCGGCCGGGCTCTTCGTTCGGTTGTGAACCTGCAGGCACTCGGGGAGCGCACCATTACGCTGGACTGTGATGTTATTCAGGCGGATGGAGGCACACGCACAACGTCGATTACCGGTTCATTTGTTGCGCTTGCGCTCGCAGTGAACAAAATTGCCCAGCAGCACAAACTGCAAGTGTTCCCGATTACAGACTTCCTCGCTTCCGTGAGTGTAGGCGTTGTGGGAGAACAACCAGTGCTGGATCTGAACTATGAAGAAGACTCTAAAGCCAAGGTAGACATGAACCTGGTAATGACCGGCAGCGGTAAATATGTCGAGCTTCAGGGAACAGGTGAGGAAGCACCATTTGATCGCCGTGAATTAAACGCGATGCTGGAACTTGGTGAACAGGGGATCTTGGAAATGATTGAGCGTCAAAAAGAAGTACTTGGACCGATTGCGCTCAAAATCGGCTCACGCGGATTAGGTGAGGCATAAGATGAGCCTGGACAGCCCGGTTATTATTGTTGCTACCCGCAATGCGGGTAAAGTGCGGGAATTCGCACATGCCTTCGCTTCCCTGGGTAAAGAGGTTAAAAGCATGTTTGACTACCCGGAGCTGCCGGATGTCGTGGAAGACGGCGTTACCTTTGCTGAAAATGCATGGAAAAAAGCAAAAGCAGTTGGCGATGCGCTTGGACTGCCCGTTCTGGCAGACGATTCGGGACTTTGTGTGGAACTGCTGAACGGAGAGCCGGGTGTCTATTCGGCAAGATATGCAGGTGAAGGTGCAACGGACGCACAGAACAACGCCAAGCTTCTGGATGCTCTCGCTGCATTAAAGTCCGGAGAGGATTCCCAGCAGCCATTGCTAAGCCCAGCACAGTTTGTCTGTGTACTGGTGTTGTACGATCCAGCAAGCGGAGACAAGTATGAAGCCGAAGGTACAGCAGACGGCTGGATTACAGCTGATGCGGCAGGCGAAGGCGGTTTTGGATATGATCCACTCTTCTATGTGCCGGAATATGAGAAAACGATGGCAGAACTTACGTTGGAACAAAAACAAGCCATCAGTCATCGAGGTCAAGCGCTGCGAGCACTCATTTCTCGGCTGAAAGCATAAAAGGCGAGGTAGGCTGCATGCTTCGCTAGTGTGCTGAATCGATTGACTTTCTTTATTGCATGAAGCAAGCAAGAGAAGCATTGAATTCATCAAGGCGTTAATGGAAACAACTTTCATTCCTGTGGGATAAGGTTGTCACTCTGTTAACGTCTTTTTGATATGCGTAGTTGTACTAATCAAGCGTGGTCCTTCCATATACCTAGATATCATGACTGATTAAGGATTTCAGATATGGGGAACGTGCGTTCTTTTTCCTATGCCGAACAGGAGGTGGTTTGCACGATTGGGAATGGCATTGGGACTGGGGTTGGAAGAAGTTGCAAGTCATGCCGGGTATGGGTTAACATTCAGATTAGTGAAAGATGATACACCTTATACGGGAGGGATTTGGCATGCAAGAAGTGAAGCTGGTTGTAAATTATGATGACTATGAAGAAGGTATACGAATGGAGACACTTCTTCAAGATTTGGCAGCGAAACCGGAAGCGGCTACGCTGGAAAGTCTGATCATTGGAGATTGGGGACAAGCTTATGAAAATTCACCGCAGGAATTCAAAGATACGTTAATTCAGCTTGCACCAAGTTTTCCGGCTCTAAAACAATTGTTTATCGGAGATATGGAGTCGGAAGAGTGCGAAGTTTCCTGGATTGTTCAGACGAATCTTGCGCCAATTCTACAAGCTTTTCCGAATTTGACCTCGTTTGTGATCAAAGGCAGCAGCGGACTTGAACTGGAACCTCTCCAGCACAGCAAGCTGGAAGAATTAATCATTATCTGTGGCGGTCTTCCGAAGAAAGTGCTACATTCCATTGCGGCCGCTGAATTGCCTGAATTGCGCAAGCTCGAACTGTATCTGGGTGTGGAAGATTACGGATTTAACGGTTCATTAGAGGACGTACTGCCATTGCTTGAAAAAGGGCGTTTCCCTAAACTGGAGTACCTTGGTTTGAAGGACAGCGAAATACAGGATGAGATAGCCAAGGCTGTTGCAGATGCATCGATCTTGGAGCAGATTCAGATACTTGATTTCTCCGAAGGCACATTATCCGATGAAGGCGCAGAGGCGCTGCTTGCCAGCGATAAAATCAAACAATTAAAACATTTGAACCTGAGCTATCACTTCATGACGGACGAAATGATGGAGCGTTTTAAACAATCAGGCATGTCGGTGGATGTCAGTGACCAGCAAGAAATTGATGAGGATGACTGGCGTTTCCCGATGCTGACAGAATAAATGATGTTGCATGAAAAGGATCTATTATTAATCGGTCATCCAGGTAACCGACGAACGACAGGAATACAAGAAGCCAGAAGTCAAATGGGCATGAAACCTGCGACGGTGTTGCCTTATGAGAATCTGCTCCAAACCTGGAGACGGGGAGGCGGTCTTGCCGAACTTGTGAAATCCAGCTCACCTAGCCCGCTCATTCGGCTGGATGCTCCTGGGGAAGATTGGGAGGTAGAACGCGGGCTGTTACATCTCGGGGCAACCGACTACGAAGTATCGGATGGTAAGGTGCGGACTGATTCAGAGCCGAGCGTTAAGGGATCGAAGGCGTGCGTTGCAACTGATCTGCCGTCCTCCTTGCAAAAGGTGAAACGGGAATCTTTTTCCGCCGAAGCAGCGCTCATATTAGAACAACAGTGGGGTAGAATTTACGCACCGGCCCAATGGTTCAGAGGCTGGAAGATTTGTCTTGACCGGATTGCCCGAGAAGCGCGTGTAGTGTGGCCAGATGTGCAATTCTGGAACGATCCTGATGAGATTGGGATGATGTTTGATAAAAGAGAATGCCAGCTTCACCTCATGCGTCATGGAATTTCGGTGCCACCGATATTACCTTCTTCCGAGCCGATTAGGAGCTGGGAAATGTTACGAGCAGGGATGGATGCATCACGGATGCATCGCGTCTTTGTCAAGCTTGCCTGCGGCTCGGCTGCTTCTGGTGTGGTTGCATATCAGGTGAATCCGCGAACAGGCGCGGAGATCGCTGTGACAACTGTAGGTATGGAGACCAGCCAGGGCCGAACGCTCTTTTACAATGAGGGTAAACTGCAAAAGTATACCCACCCTGAAGAAATTCGTACGCTGCTGGACTGGCTTTGTGCTGAAGGGGCTCAAATTGAACGGTGGATGCCCAAAGCAACGCTGAATCAACGCGCTTATGATATTCGTCAACTTGTAGCGGCGGGGCAGGCTGGTCATGCGGTCATGCGCCTTAGCCATACACCAATCACCAATCTTCATCTACGGAATGAGCGGATGCTGCCAGCAGAAGCTGGTCTGAAGGAATCACATCTGTCCATGATTCAGAAGGCGGCTCAGGATACGATAAGAGTGTTCCCTAAATCATGGTCGGCAGGTATTGATGTGATGCTGACTAGCGGCATGAACCCTCGTGCGTACGTGCTGGATGTGAATCCGTTTGGAGACCTGTTATACCGAGTCAAATATGAAGGGATGAGCCCTTATGAATGGGAAATGAAGCTTTTGCGAAAGGAGCCTGTTAGACATGCCTGATATGAACACCATTGTAGGCTCCCATGACATCTTAATGATTACACTGGATACACTGCGATATGACGTTGCCAAGCTGGAGGAGCAACATTGCCCTAATCTGTGCGGCTCAGGTCCATGGGAAAAACGGCACACCCCCGGCAGCTTTACATATGCTGCGCATCATGCTTTTTTTGGCGGTTTTATGCCTACACCGGCGAATACAGATAAAGCATCTCATATCCGGTTGTTCCATTCTCGGAATACCGGACTTAAAACTCATCCTCACACCTGGTTGTTTGATACACCAGATATCGTGTCCGGATTTGCCGCTGAGGGGTATCGAACGATCTGTATCGGTGGCGTCATATTTTTTACGAAAAAGAATCCTCTCGCCAAA
>Ga0105246_10002138_pt1 | contig 11907 bp, 10 predicted proteins | sample KBSM64metaG_FD_99694 | JGI IMG/M metagenome (GOLD analysis project Ga0105246, IMG submission 99694) | Miscanthus rhizosphere microbial communities from Kellogg Biological Station, Michigan, USA - KBS M6-4 metaG | ecosystem: Host-associated > Plants > Roots > Rhizosphere > Soil | place...
CGGGAGTAAGCGGACCAGCCGGCGACGATCAGCTTCGGCTTGTTCTCAACCGCCAGGCGCTCAACTTCGGCCATGTCAATCAGCATGGTGTCTTCATTGACGCCGTAGGGGACCACCTTGTAGAGCTTGCCTGAGAAGTTGATCCGCATCCCGTGCGTCAGGTGGCCACCGTGTGCAAGGTTCAGCCCCAGGATAGTGTCGCCGGGCTGGATCAGGGCGAACATGGCCGCTGCGTTGGCCTGGGCGCCGGAGTGCGGCTGAACATTGGCGAATTCGGAGCCGAACAATGACTTGAGGCGGTCGATGGCCAGCTGTTCGACCACGTCAACGTGTTCGCAGCCGCCGTAGTACCGCTTGCCCGGGTAGCCTTCGGCGTACTTGTTCGTCAGTACCGATCCCTGGGCTTCCATGACGGCGGTCGGCGCAAAATTTTCGGAGGCGATCATTTCCAGCGTGCCCTGCTGGCGCAGGAGTTCCTGGTGCACGGCTGCGTGGATTGCAGGATCGGTCTCTGCGAGCGTGCGGGTCAGAACGTCGACCATCATTTCTCCTAGCTATAGCTAATATCCTGTTGATATATTAGTTTCGTGACTCAAGTATGCTATCCACTCCTGCGGGTGTCAACAGATTTTCAATGATTGCCGGGAACACCAAAAGCGCGGCTCTGGGGCCGCGCTTTCAGATATCGCTGCTGGGGTTAGGGCCAGAGCTAGGCGAAAAGGGCCTTTCGGACAGCATCCTCGAACCCGCTGACGTGGCTCCTCGCCAGGTCGCCGGCGCGTGCCTCATCCCCGTCAATGACTGCACCGAGCAGATTCACGTGCTCGTGTACATGGCGGGAGAGGTCGGGAAGCCGGTCCAGCACCATGCACCAGATGCGGGTGGCGAGGTTGTCATAGCGGATCAAAACATCTTCAAGGTGCGGATTGCCCGCAGCTGCATAGATTCCCTGGTGCACGCGAGCATCGAGCCGCAGGGTTTCGACGACGGAAGCCGCCTGGGTATCGAAGGACTCAACCGCCCGCAACACAGCTCGCAGCTCGTCCCGTTGCCGTTCCGTGGCCACCCGGGCAGCGCGGGAGGCCGCGAGCGGTTCAAGCTGGGTCCGGATTTCGGAAATGAACGCCAGGTCAGTGACCTCTACCCGCGTGGCGAAGGTTCCCCTACGCGGGTACGAAACAACCAGCCGGTCAAGCTCGAGCCGCTTGAGGGCTTCCCGCACCGGGGTCCTTCCCATGCCGAGGTCCTTGGCGAGGTGGTCGTCGTTGACAAGATCGCCGGGTTTGATGTCAAGCATCAGCAGCCGGTCGCGAATGCGCTCATACGCCGCTTCCGCGAGCGATTTTTTGACGGCATCGTCCGTGCCTGCCAAAACTTCAACTGCCATAACCTGAACCCCTTTCCGTTCCAGAGAGGCTATTGACCTCACCCAACGACCAGTATACGCTGATTCCCAAGCCTAATATATCAGTTCACAATCGCCGGATATATCTACAGAATCTATCTAAGCGGATATGTCCAAAGGCAATCTCTCTAAGGAGGAGGCATGACCCTAGTGGCTACAGACTCATCAACCAGCACCGTGACTCAGACCGAGCCCCGCGTGGAAGACAAGGCCCAGAAGTTCGTGCTCACATTGTCGTGTGTCGAACGTGCCGGTATCGTCCAGGCGGTCACTACCTTTCTCTTCGAACGTGGTTTCAACATAGATGAACACCAGCAGTTCGACGACGGGCTTCGCCAGACGCTGCACCTGCGCACCGCATTCTCGGGTTCCCCGGAGTACACACCGGAGAAACTCCAGGAGGAGTTCAGCGCGATCGCCGACCGCTTCGAGATGAAGTTCAGCTTTCATGACCAGACCAAGCAGCGCATCCTGGTCATGGTGTCCAAGTTCGGCCATTGCCTGAATGACCTGATCTTCCGCTGGCGCGGCGGTAGCCTGGGCGGCGATATTGTCCTGATCGTTTCCAATCATGAAACCCACCGGGCCATGGCTGAGGCAGCCGGCCTCCCCTTCCTCTACGTCCCCGTGACACCGGAGACAAAGGCAGAGGGCGAACAGCGCCTGCTGGATCTCATTGACGAATATGACATCGACCTCGTAGTACTGGCCCGTTACATGCAGGTGCTGTCCGACGACCTCTGCCGCTCCCTTGAGGGCCGCGCCATCAACATCCACCACTCCTTCCTGCCCGGATTCAAGGGTGCCCGCCCGTACCACCAGGCGTACGACCGTGGCGTCAAGCTGGTGGGAGCCACAGCCCACTACGTCACTGCCGAGCTGGATGAGGGCCCAATCATCGAACAGGAAGTCATCCGGGTCGATCACAGCTACGGACCGACTGCCCTTTCCACAGTCGGGCAGGATGCGGAAGCCCTGGCACTGTCCCGCGCCGTGCGGTGGCACTGCGAGCACCGTGTGTTGCTGGATCAAACCAGCACTGTCGTGTTCCGGTAAGCACGACCACCCCATCAGCACAGACAACACACGAAGATCAGCAGGAGAAACCACATGGCTTCGACGCCAAGCATTGTCATTATTGGAGCTGGAATCGTCGGCACGAACCTTGCCGATGAACTTGTCACCCGGGGTTGGAATAACATCACCGTCCTGGACCAGGGACCCCTGAACATGCCAGGAGGCTCAACGTCCCACGCCCCGGGCCTCGTTTTCCAGACGAACCCTTCAAAGACCATGGCACTTTTCGCCAAGTACACAGTGGAAAAGCTCCTGTCCCTCACGGAGGACGGCCAAAGCTGCTTCAACCAGGTGGGCGGCCTTGAAGTTGCCACCACGGAAACCCGTCTGGCAGACCTCAAGCGCAAGCTCGGTTACGCGCAGTCATGGGGCATCGACGGCAAGATCCTCTCCCGCGAAGAGTGCAAGGAGCTCTACCCGCTGATCAACGAGGAAGACATCCTGGGCGGCCTCCATGTACCTTCCGACGGCCTGGCCCTGGCTGCCCGCGCAGTCCAGCTGCTGATCAAGCGCACCGAAGCAGCCGGCGTGAAGTACATCGGCAACACCGAGGTGACCGGGATCGAACAGTCCAACCGCCGCGTCACCGGCGTCGAGACCGCCGACGGCGTGATCCCGGCGGACATCGTGGTTTCCTGCGCAGGCTTCTGGGGCGCCAAGGTGGGCGAGCTGATCGGGATGTCCGTCCCGCTCCTCCCGCTGGCCCACCAGTACGTGAAGACCACGCCGGTTCCCGCCCAGAAGGGCAAGAACGAACTGCCCAACGGTGCCCAGCTCCCCATCCTGCGCCACCAGGACCAGGACCTCTACTACCGCGAGCACGGCGAGCGCTACGGCATCGGCTCCTACGCACACCGACCCATGCCCGTGGACCTGGACGAACTGGGCAGCTACGAGCCCAGCAGCATCAGCGAACACAACATGCCTTCCCGCCTGGACTTCACCCTGGAAGACTTCCTTCCCGCGTGGGAAGCAACCAAGCAGATCCTGCCGGCACTGCGTGAAAGCGAAATCGAGGATGGCTTCAACGGCATCTTCTCCTTCACGCCGGACGGCGGCTCGCTGGTGGGCGAGTCCAAGGAAGTGGACGGTTTCTTCGTTGCCGAGGCCGTGTGGGTCACCCACTCCGCCGGCATCGCCCGTGCCGTGGCAGAGCTCCTCGTGGACGGAAAGTCGCAGATTGACCTCGGCGACTGCGATATCCACCGCTTCGAAGAGGTCCAGCTGACCCCCGAGTACGTCAGCGAGACCTCCCAGCAGAACTTCGTGGAAATCTACGACGTCCTGCACCCGCTTCAGCCCAAGCTCTCTCCGCGGAACCTTCGCGTCAGCCCCTTCCACGCCCGCCACAAGCAGCTGGGCGGCTACTTCCTGGAGGGCGGCGGATGGGAGCGCCCCTACTGGTTCGAAGCCAACGCCGAACTGCTCAAGGAGATGCCTGACGAATGGCAGCCGCCGGCACGTGACGCCTGGTCCGGGATGTTCAGCTCGCCCATCGCCGCCGCTGAAGCCTGGAAGACCCGCACCGCGGTGGCCATGTACGACATGACCCCGCTCAAGCGCCTCGAGGTATCCGGCCCCGGAGCCATGAAGCTGCTGCAGGAGCTGACCACCGCCGACATGACCAAGAAGCCGGGGGCCGTCACCTACACCCTCCTGCTGGACCACGCAGGCGGGATCCGAAGCGACATCACCGTGGCCCGCCTGAGCGAAGACACCTTCCAGCTCGGAGCCAACGGAAACATCGACACGGCCTACTTTGAGCGGGCCGCACGCCAGCAGACGCAAAACGGAACCGCCAGCGACTGGGTCCAGGTGCGCGACACCACCGGCGGCACCTGCTGCATCGGCCTATGGGGCCCCCTCGCCCGGGACCTCATCAGCACCGTCAGCAGCGACGACTTCACCAACGACGGCCTGAAATACTTCCGGGCCAAGAAGGTCGTCATCGGCGGCGTTACCGTCACCGCCATGCGCCTGTCCTACGTCGGCGAGCTGGGCTGGGAGCTGTACACCAGCGCAGACAACGGCCAGCGACTGTGGGATGCACTGTGGAAGGCCGGGCAGCCGTTCGGCGTCATCGCGGCGGGCCGCGCCGCGTTCAGCTCACTGCGCCTGGAAAAGGGCTACCGCTCCTGTGGCACGGACATGACCACCGAGAACGACCCGCTGGAAGCGGGACTCGGTTTCGCCGTGAAGATGACCAAGGAAAACTTCGTCGGAAAGGCAGCACTCGAAGGCCGGACCGACGAAAACTCCGCCCGCCGCCTGCGCTGCCTGACGGTCGACGACGGCCGCAGCATCGTGCTGGGCAAGGAACCTGTCTTCTACAAGGACCAGGCAGTCGGCTACGTGACCAGTGCGGCCTACGGCTACACCGTTGCCAAGCCGATCGCCTACGCGTATCTCCCCGCCGGCGTCTCCGTGGGTGACTCGGTTGAAATCGAGTACTTTGGCCGGCGCATCCAGGCGACCGTCACAGCGGATCCGCTGTACGACCCCACGATGACCAGGCTCCGCGGCTAACAGCCCAGGAAGACACATGATCAGCTCAGAAACAATACATGACTACCTCGCCAGGCTTGCCTCGCGGGAACCCACCCCGGGCGGCGGTGCAGCCGCAGCGCTGCACGCCGCCCAGGCGGCGGCACTTGTCGCCATGGTGGCCAGGTACTCCACGGGCGCGAAGTACGAGCAGCACGCCGATCTCGTGACAAGGATCATCGGCACCGCCGACGGACTGGTGGTCGAGGCCGTGCGCCTCGCGGACGCCGACCAGCATGCTTTCCAGGGCGTGATCGACGCGTACAAGCTCCCGGCCGGCACCGACGGACTTAAGGCCGCACGAGCAGCGTCCATCCAGGACGCGCTCATCCTGGCCGCGAAGACACCGGCACAACTGATCCTCCTCGCCGGCGCCGTCGTGGATCTTGCCACGGAACTCTTTGAGGTGGCCAATGCCAACGTGATCAGCGATGTTGCCGCGGCCGCCGACGCCGCCCGGGCAGCCGCCACCACTGCCCGGGTGAACATCGACATCAACGTGGTGGCCATCAAGGACACCGAAGCCCGTGCCCGGCTGGCTGACCAGACCGGCGGCCTTGAGGACAAGGTCATCCTGGCAGCCGATTCGCTGGTGAAGCGCGTGCGCGAAAGGATCCTCGGATGAGCACCACACTCCTGTCCGGACGGCCACTGGCTCAACTCATCCAGCAGAAGGCCCGGGACGAAGCCAGGGACCTCGACATCGACGGCTTGCGCCCTACCCTTGCCGTGGTTGTGGCCACCGACGACGGCTCCACGCACTGGTATGTGCGGTCCATCGAACGGGCTGCTGAAGGTGCAGGCATCAATTGCCGGATAGTGGACCTGGGCCAGGATGCGACAGGACAGGTTTTGGCTTCTGTCCTGAAGGACCTCAGCGCCGAGCCATCCATCAACGGCATCATCCTGCAGACGCCGCTACCGCCCGGCGTCGATGCAGATGAACTTGTCGGGCACATTGCCCCCGAAAAGGACATTGACGGTGCGAATCCGCTGAGCCTTGGCCGGCTGGCTGTCGGCCAGCCCTCGTTCGCTCCCGCGACGGCCCGGGCCGTCATCGAGATCCTTGACCACTTCGACATCCCGGTGGCGGGCCGGAACGTCGTCGTGATCGGACGGTCCGCCGTCGTCGGAAAGCCGCTGTCCCTGCTGTTGCTGGAACGCGACGCCGCGGTCACCGTCTGCCACTCCAGGTCGGGGCCGCTGGAGAACTACACCAGGACGGCCGACGTCGTGGTCGTCGCCGCCGGACGCACGGGGCTGCTGAACGGCGGCCATATTTCCGCCGGGACAGTAGTGATCGACGTCGGCACCAACGTCCTTCCTGACGGGTCCCTCGTGGGAGACGTGGACGAGGCCAGCGTCAAGGGCATCGCGGCGGCGCTGACGCCCGTTCCGGGCGGCGTCGGCTCAGTGACCACGTCCCTGCTCCTCCTGCATACCGTCGAGGCGGCAAGGGAACAATCGCGGGCCCTGGTCCGGGGAACCGCCGTGTAATGCTGTCCGGCCTACAGGACAGCCCTGATCAGGTTCTCGAAGTCAGTCACGTGCTTGGTGGTCAGCCGCGCAGCAGCTTCGGAATCCCCTTCAGCGATGCATTCGAGCAGCTCAATGTGCTGGGCAATATGCTCAGAAACGGGAGGCAGTTTCTCCAGCACAAGGCTCCAGATCCGCGTCGCCAGATTGTCGTACCGGATCAGGACATCTTCAAGGTGCCGGCTTCCCGTGGCCCGGTAGATCATCCGGTGCACCCGCATATCCAGCCGCATGAGGTCCCGCTGGGAGTGCAGGCGTGGCAGGAGTTCTCCCACTTCCTTGGCAAACTCCCTGATCTCCCGCCGAAGCTGCGGTGACGCCATCCGGGCGGCCCGCGCCGCCGCCGCAGGCTCCAGGAGCTGTCGGATCTCCGAGATTTCAGCCAGATCCGTAATGTCCACCCCTGCGGCGAACGTTCCCCGCCGGGGATAGGCCACCACCAGGTGGTCGCCCTCAAGGCGCTTCATGGCTTCCCGTATTGGTGTCCTGCCCACGCCGAGCCGCCTGGAAATCACTTCGTCGTTCAGTGGCTCGCCAGGTTTGATGTCCAGGACGATCAGCTCATCGCAGAGGGCCCTGTAGGCATAGTCGGCAAAGGATTCGTCCTCCTGCCTCGTTGGCAGGTATGAGTCTGCCGCGTCCGATGGTAGTTCTCCAACGCTTGCCATTTTCAGGTCTCCTCCCGATGTACTGCGGAGCCTTGACGCGAAGGCCTCGTGTACATAGTATTCCTAGAACTGATATATCAATATTTCATCCGAAAAATGTCAACCCTCCAGGGCAAAAACAGAAAACCGCCGAGCAGGCGTTACGGTGATGCCGAAGAACGGAGAGTAATGAGCAAGGAAGCTGTTGCCAGGGTACGGCTGGAAGTTGTGCCGTCCGCCGATCTCCTGGCGAAACTCCCCGTGGCTTTTGACACTTCGGATTCCGTCAGCGTGACGTGCCTCCCGCACCACGGGCCTCGACTGACTGTGGAAGCGTCCGTCAGCCTGGCCAGCATGGGGTATCACACAGTCCCCCATCTCGCCGCCCGCAGCATTACCGGCCAGGAGGAACTGCATTCGCTGCTGCTGCAATTGCAGGACGCCGGTGTCTCGGAGCTTTTTCTTGTGGCCGGAGATCGGCGCACGCCTGCAGGTCCCTATTCGTGGAGCGGACAACTCCTTGAGGCAGTCAAAGCCTATTCACCTGACTTCTCCGTCGGTATTGCCGGCTACCCGGAAGGCCATCCGCAACTTAGCCGGGAGCAACTCAGCAGCAGCCTCCAGATGAAAGCGCCCTTGGCTTCCTCAATAGTCACGCAGATGTGCTTTTCCGCCGGGGCGATCAGCCGTTACATCCGGGCAATCCGCAAGAGCGGTATCCAGACGCCTGTCTGGGTTGGAGTACCTGGCCCGGTCTCCGTCAGGAAACTGGTGTCCATGGGAGCACGCCTCGGCGTCGGCCGCTCCCTCAAGCTTGCCCGTGGGACAGGGATGGCGGGAGCCCTCTGGCGCCGGAATGACTTGCTTAGCTATGACAGCGGACGCCTGATTCACGAGATTCACCAGGAGTTGGCGGGCGATCCCCTCTTTGCCGGGTTCCACGTCTACACTTTCAACGACTTTGGCCGCTTGCCGGGCCTCCTGGATGGTCTGCAGACACTGCGGACCATCCAGGGCGTTGAGCCCGAGCAACAGCTCCATTCCACGTTTCCTGCCACGATCTGAAGGGAAGATCACATGGCTTCCAAAGCCCCCAAGCAGAATATCGACGAGTCAAAGCTGAGCCTGACGAAGCCCAAAACGACCGCCGTCGGCCTTCCGGCTGTTGCGAACGCACTGAAAATTTCCCTTGAGCAGATGGGCCCGCTGCGCAGCATCCAGACACTCCTGGCAGTCAACCAGGTTGACGGCTTTGACTGCATGGGCTGCGCCTGGCCCGAACATGAAAAGCGCAATGCTGCCGAATTCTGCGAGAACGGCGCCAAGGCTGTGGCCGAAGAAGCCACACGCCGCCGCGTCACGCCTGAATTCTTCGCACAGCACTCGATTGCGGACCTGAAGACGCGGGATGACTACTGGCTGGGCCAGCAGGGCCGGCTGACGCATCCGATGCTCCTCGACGAAGGCGCAACCCACTACAAGCCGATCGAGTGGGATGATGCCTATGAGCTGATTGCCCGGGAGATCAGGGAAATGGACCATCCCGACCAGTCGGTCTTCTACACCTCGGGGCGGACGTCGAACGAGGCAGCCTTCGCCTACCAGCTGCTTGTTCGGGGCATCGGGACGAACAATTTGCCCGACTGCTCGAACATGTGTCACGAATCGTCCGGCTCGGCCCTGGTGGAAACCATCGGCATCGGAAAGGGCTCCGTCAGCCTCACGGACCTGGAGACGGCGTCGCTGATTTTCGTGGCAGGGCAGAATCCCGGAACCAACCACCCGCGCATGCTGAGCGCATTGGAGAAGGCGAAGAAGAACGGCGCCGTCATTGTCTCGGTGAATCCGCTTCCCGAGGCCGGGCTCCTTCGGTTCGAGAATCCCCAGAACCTGTCCGGCATGGTGGTGGGCACAGAACTGACCGACGACTTCCTGCAGATCCGCGCAGGCGGCGACCAGGCCCTCTTTCAGGGCCTCGGCAAGTACCTTCTTGAAGCCGAAGCCCAGGGGCGCAGGACGCCCGGTCTCCCGACGGTGCTGGACCATGCATTCATCAAGGACCACACCGTCGGCATCGACGAATACCTGCGGTACCTGGAAAAGGCGGAATGGGACGACATCGTCGAGGCCACCGGGCTGACACTGGAACAGATCAGGTCCACCGGCGAACGCCTGCTGGCTTCGAGCGCTACCATCGTCTGCTGGGCCATGGGCCTGACGCAGCACAAGCACTCGGTACCCACCCTCCGCGACGTGGTCAACGTCCTGCTTCTCCAGGGCAACATAGGCAAGCCCGGAGCCGGCGTCTGCCCCGTGCGCGGCCACTCCAACGTCCAGGGTGACCGGACCATGGGCATCTTTGAGAAGATGCCGGAGAACTTCCACGACCGGCTCGACCACGAATTCCAGTTCCTTTCTCCCCGGGCGCATGGCTTCGACACCGTGGCCGCCATCCGCGCCATGCGGGACGGCAAGGTCCGGGTCTTTATCGGGATGGGCGGCAACTTCGTGCGGGCGGCTCCGGATTCCGAGGTCACCGAGCAGGCGCTGGCCAACACCCGGCTGACGGTTCAGATCTCTACAAAACTGAACCATTCCCACGTTTCGACGGGCCGCCGTGCGTTGATCCTTCCGACGCTCGGACGCACTGAGAGGGATACCCAGCGCACCGGCGACCAGAGGGTGACCGTTGAGGACTCGATGAGTGCCGTGCACGCCTCCCGCGGACGCCTTAAGCCCGCCAGTGAGCACCTGCAGTCCGAGGTGGCCATCGTGTGCAACCTGGCCCACAGAATCTTCACTGGCAGCGACAACCTCCGGCTGCCCAACACCCCCAAAGCCGACTGGCTCGCCATGCGGGACGACTACTCCATCATCAGGAAACACATCGAGGCGGTTCTCAGCGGCTTCGAGAATTTCGAGGAAAGGATCCAGAACCCCGGCGGGTTCGTCCTTCCCCACCCGCCCCGGGACGCCAGGAAGTTCGACACCGCTTCAGGCAAGGCCCACTTCACAGGCAACGAACTGGAATTCATCAGGGTCCCCGCGGGACGGCTCGTCCTCCAGACCCTGCGCTCCCATGACCAGTACAACACCACGATCTACGGCAAGGACGACCGCTACCGCGGCATCCACGGCGGGCGCCGCGTAGTCATGATCAACGCCGACGACATCACTGAGCTGGGCTTCACAGACGGGGACATGGTCCATCTCATCTCCGAATTCCAGGGGACCGAACGCCGGGCCGAAAACTTCCGCATAGTGTCGTACTCGACTCCGAAGGGCTGCGCGGCAGCCTACTACCCGGAAACCAACGTCCTCGTGCCGCTCGACTCAGTGGCCGACACCAGCGGCACGCCAACGTCCAAGTCCGTCATCGTCCGCCTTGAGCTGGCCTGACCGTGGACACAGCCCTCATCACCGAGGCAACCGTTGCGAAGGGTGTGGACGGGCCACGGGTAGAACGTGCAGTCCGCGAATACCTCCTGGCCATCGGCGAGGACCCGGAAAGACCCGGACTGGCGGACACGCCGGCCCGCGTAGCCCGCGCCGCCGCCGAAATGTTTGGCGGGCTCCATCAGGATCCCCTCGCCGTCCTGGACAAGACCTTCGATCTTGGCCACAGCGAAATGGTCATCGTGAAGGACATCCCGTTCTATTCCACCTGCGAGCATCACCTGGTGCCGTTTCATGGCGTGGCACACGTAGGCTACATCCCGTCCGCTGAAGGACTGGTCACCGGCCTCAGCAAGCTGGCCAGGCTAGTAGATGTCTTTGCGCGGAGGCCACAGGTCCAGGAGAGACTGACCACCCAGGTGGTGGACGCTCTGGTGGCAGCGCTGCGGCCCTTGGGCGCAATTGTGGTGATCGAGTGCGAGCATTTGTGCATGTCCATGCGGGGCGTGCGTAAACCGGGGGCAAAGACCATCACGTCTGCCGTCCGCGGTGAACTGCGGCTGCCCGCCGCCCGCGCCGAAGCGCTGAGCCTGATCCACGGCCGCTAAGAAATCTCTGGACATGCTCCAGTGACTGTCCTACGATGTAACTGATATATCTTTATCAACCAAACGAAAATATCAGGCTCGTGCGTGCCAAGTTCAGCGCCGGGCAGTCTGCGAAATGCCCTCAGGGCATTAGCCACCACAGCACTTCGCCACACATAACAGACACGATCAAGGGAGAACAATGTCTGATATCACGCAAGCCCAGGCCGACGCCGTCCTCAGCGCTGCCCGCGACTCGGCCCGCGAAACCGGCACGGCCATGAACATCGCGGTGGTGGACGCTGGAGGCAACCTCAAGGCCTTCACCCGCATGGATGGTGCCTGGCTTGGCAGCATCGATATTTCCATCAAGAAGGCCCGCACTGCCCGCTACTTCGACATGGCAACGGGATCGATCGGCGAACTGTCCCAGCCCGGAGGCCCGCTGTTCAACATTGAGGTCTCCAACGGCGGACTTATCACTTTCCCGGGCGGACTCCCGCTGCACGGTGAAGATGGATCCATCATTGGTGCAATCGGCGTCAGCGGCAGCACCGTCGAGAACGACCACACCGTGGCTTCCGCAGGCGCGGCCGTCCAGCACTAGGCCCGCCCGGGATGCCGTGCCCGGCGCGGCATCCCACCAACAGCCTTCGACCTCGCGAAGGATGAGCTATCACGTTCCCGTGAATGGTCCTTCGGTGCCCTGAAACCC
>Ga0105246_10002141_pt1 | contig 11905 bp, 9 predicted proteins | sample KBSM64metaG_FD_99694 | JGI IMG/M metagenome (GOLD analysis project Ga0105246, IMG submission 99694) | Miscanthus rhizosphere microbial communities from Kellogg Biological Station, Michigan, USA - KBS M6-4 metaG | ecosystem: Host-associated > Plants > Roots > Rhizosphere > Soil | place: Michigan...
CGAATGTCGTCACACACCCGATGGGAGTGGAGTCGGGGGTATTCTCGCCGTCGCACAGGGACCAGGGTCTGCGCGCGAACCTGTTGCGAAAGTGCGACCTTCCGCCCAGCGCTCATCTATTGATCGGCATTGGCCGACTGGCTCCTGAGAAGCGCTGGCCACTGATCATTGAGGCCGCCACTGCCGCGGCGCGGGTCCGGCCCATCGGCCTGGTCATGCTCGGCGACGGGCGCGAGAGCCGCTCCGTACTGTCGGCGATCGGCGGCAATCCGCACATCCGCCTGTTCGAACCGGAGCGGGACCGTCACGAGTTTGCCCGGATCCTCGCCAGCGCAGATGCGCTGGTCCACGGGTGTGAGGCCGAAACTTTCTGCATGGCCGCCGCCGAAGCGCGCGCCAGCGGGCTGCCGGTGATCGTGCCGGATCGCGGCGGCGCGGCCGACCATGCAAAGAACGGCGGCGGCCAGACCTATGCCGTGGCTGACAGCCGCTCGGCCTGCGCGGCCATACTCCAGGCGCTCTCGCGCCCGCTCGAGAGCTCGGCGAAGGTGCGCACCATCGAAGACCACTTCATCGATCTGTTCACCGACTATTCGGCGCTGCTTCCGAGCCGCCGCGCGGCCTGACTGGCATGCGGCCGTTGTTCTCCGCGCTCGACCGCTACCTGCTGGTGCACGTCGCGGGCACGCTGGCCTCGGTTTTCGGCATCGTCATGTCGCTGATGATGTTCGAGCATCTGCCGCGCCTGTTCGACATCGTGCGACTGTCGGGTCGCAAGGCCTACGTCATCACCCAGAGCATGATCTCCCTGATGCCCGAATACGCGGCAATCGGCATGCTGTTCGGCCTGTACCTGGCGATCGCCTTGACCGTGCGGAGACTCTCTCTGCGCGGCGAGCTCGACGTGCTCGAGGCAACGGGAGTGCCGCCCTGGCGGTGGATGCGGGTTGCGGCGCTTGTCACGGCGTTGGCAGCAGCCCTGTTATTGCTGACCCAGGGATGGTTGATGCCGGCGGGCGAACGGCGGCTAGAGGCTTTGGGCAAGGAACTGGAAGACGGACGCTTCGGCTATGATCTGCAAGCGCGACAGTTCACCGATTTGGGCAACGGCGTGACGATCAGGTTCGATGGCGTCGAGCGGACCGGCGGCGGCTTGCGCGGCGTGTTCTTCCACAAGGATGATACCACCTTCACCGCGCGCCGGGGGCGATTGGGATTCGATTTCGGCGGCGATGTGCTGCTTGACCTCGAAGACGGAAGCATGATCGATGGCGGCAACCGGCAATCGTTGTCGTTCTCGCGTTTCCATCTCGACAGCGGCGACCGGCCCGCCGGGCGCACTCCTGCCAAGGTCGATCGGCGGAAGAGCATGACGCTGGACACCTTGCTCCGCAGCGATCGAGCGGCAGACCGGGCGGCCGCCTGGGCACGCCTGCTGTGGCCGGCCTTCGCCCTGATGATCCCCGTCCTGGCCCTGGTCCTCGGCAGACCGGCCCGGCGGAGCCGCAGTTCGTTGGGATTGATGCTGGGGCTGGTCCTGCTGGTATTGTTCATCCGCACGGCGAACATCGTGGCCACGAGCCCGACGGACCGCCCCGGCATGCTCGCGGCCGTTGTGGGCCTCGGCTGGGCAGGCTTCGTCGGCCTGCTCCTGCGCGGCCAGCGAGCCAGGGGCGCGGGGTATGTCGATGCCTGGTTCCGGCGGTTGCTCGGCCGCATCGGCAGCCGGGGCAACAAATTCGACAAAGAACTTCCGCTTCCAACTGCGGATCGAACCCCCTCGCGTCGTCAAAGCGAACAGACGTCAGGAGGTCATTCATGGATGCGGAGTGCGCTCGATCGTTCGTCGAGGACACCTTTCGGCGGGCCTATGGCGCGCACGGAGCATCTACCTTCGGTGAGTACCTGAGTTCGGCAGGGCCGGGCCGGGCCGCACTGGGCCATCGCCGCGCCGGCGCGGGGCCGTTGTTCCTCGAAGCCTATCTCGGCCTCGCCAACAAGGCGCGCGACATTCTCGCCAAGGCTTATTCGATCAACCCAAAGGCCGAGGACGGCGGTGCGGCGATGAGCCTGGGCGTCCTCTCCGACAAGGTGCCCGGTTCGCCGATCGGGTTCGTGATGGCGGGGGTGGTCAAGTGAGCATCTCCGGCCGGTTCGCCGCTCAGTTGGCCCACCCCCGCGGACTGAGCGGGCGTGTGCTTGGACAAGCCATGGACCTAGCCAACGCGCGACCGATGCGGCTCGCGCTAACGCTGGCCGAACCGAAACCTGGAGAGCGCATTCTGGATTCCGGCTGTGGGACCGGCGCGGCGTTGGCGATGATTCGCGCGATGGCGGCCACGTACCATCTCTACGGAATCGACCGCTCGCAAGAGATGGTCGCCGTCGCTCGGCAACGACTGGGCAGCGACGCGACGCTCGCGTGTAGCGAGATTGCGGAAATTCCGAGTCTCAACTGGCAGCCGTTCGACGCAGTCTTGGCGCTCAACGTATTGTATTTCGCCGATGAACGGGGGGAGATGATCGCGGCGTTGCGCAATGCGCTGCGACAGGGGGGGCGACTGATTGCCTACGTCACCCACCGCCATACGATGGAGCGCTGGCGATTCACTAACGCCGGTCTCCACCAGATGTTTGACGTGCGCGACCTTGAAGATGCCTTGGTTCAAGGGGGGTTTGCCCGCGCCTCGATTTCGATCAAAGAGCATGACGTCGCACCAGGTATAAGGGGCCTCGTCGCTCATGCCGAGCGTTGAGGTTGTAGACACGATGGCGGAAAGCGAGCCGCGCAACGTCGATACCGGGTTGGCGGCTCTGCTCGAGGCACAGCAGGCCGAGTTGCTCCGCTTCCTGGCTGCGCGTTGTGGAGATGCGGCGGAAGCGCAGGATCTCTTGCAGGAACTGTGGCTGAAAGCCGTGACGGTCCCGTCGGGCCCGATCGCCAACGGTCGCGCCTACCTCTTCCGGATGGCCAACAACCTGGCGCTCGATCGCGCCCGGATGCGGCGGCGGGCGATGCGCCGCGAACGCGCGTGGCTCGACCGCGACGAACCGACCATGCGCTCTCTCGATCAGCGGCCCGACCCTGCGCGCAGCGCCGAAGCCGAGCTGATCGAAGCCGAAGAGGCACAGCTGCTCCGCCGGGCGATCGACGCACTGCCCGGCGGCGCCCGCCGCGTGCTGCTGCTGTATCGTTTCGAGGGACACGGCCAATCCGACATCGCGCGGATGATGGGCATCAGCCGCAGCGGCGTCGAGAAGCACCTGTCGCTGGCGATGAAGCAATTGCGCCGCACCTTGAACAACTGCGGATTCTTCGAAGCGGGAGCGTCTCAGGAGCGGAAAACGGCGAGGGATGGAACGCCAAACAGGAATTCACAGCCATGACCGGGGCAGACGACAGGATCTTCGAGCAAGCGGCCGACTGGCACGTTGCCAGCGAGCGCGACGACATGGATTGGGATCGCTTCGCTCGCTGGCTCGAGGCCGATCCTCGCCACCGCATCGCGTACGAGGAAACGGCACTGGCCGATGCCGCGCTGGACGATCACCCCGTCCTGCGCTCGTTGGCGGACGCCTCCGAAGCGACGATCAAACGCAAGATTTCGCTTGCCTGGCCCGCGTGGGCCGGCGGCGCGCTCGCCGCCTCCCTCGTCGCTGCTCTCCTCTTGCCGCAGATCGCGGCACCCAATGCGCAGATCTTCGCCAGCGACAATGCGCCACGCACGATCGCGCTTCAGGATGGCTCGCAGGTCGTTCTCGGCCCCCAAAGCAAACTGACGATCGCGGGAGCGCGTAACGACAAGCTTGCCTTGGAGGGTGGCGCCTATTTCGCGATCCGCCATGACCCCGATCGCGTGTTGACGATCAGGGCCGGCGGGCTCGAAATCCGCGACATCGGCACTCGCCTCGAAGTCCAGGCGAACGGCGACGCGGTTCGCGTCGAGGTCTCGGAAGGCCAGGTTGAGCTTCGCGGCGGTGCGCTGGGCCGCCCGGTCGAACTCCCGGCCGGCCGGCGCATTCTGTTCGATCCGGCACACCGGCTGGCGACCATCGCGTCCGTCTCGCCGCGCGACGTAGGCGAGTGGCGCGAAGGGCGTCTGACATACGACGCGGCGCCGTTGTCGCTGGTCGTGGCCGACCTCGCCCGCTATGGGAGGGTTTCGGTTGTCGTGCTTCCGCCGCTGGCCGGACGGCGTTTCTCTGGAACCTTGTCGATCCGCGATGGCGATTCAGCAGTCCGCGATCTGGCGCAGCTCATGGGGTTGGAGCTGTCTCGCGAGCGCGGCGCTTATCGCCTCAGGCAGCCCGGCTGAGGCGCGTAACGAGGCCCCCCAGAGGATCGACCTCGAAGCGAGTTCGCTGCCCGATGCGATCGCCGAACTTGCGCGAGAAATGCGAGTTTCCGTCGGGCTGGAAGGCTCGCTTCCGCGGCTGCCAACGCGCCCGCTGCATGGCGAGTTGACAGTTGATAAGGCGCTCACGCGGCTGCTGCGCGGCTCGGGTTACGTGGCGCGGCGTGTCGGACCGACCGCCTGGCGGCTCGAACGGGTTCCGAACGCGCCGACCCGTGCGCCGTTGTCCGCTTCTTCCCGACCAACACCCCTCATTCCTGCAGCGGAAATCGTCGTCAGCGCGACCAAGCGCGAACTGACGCTCGAAAAGGTTCCGGCCGCCGTCAGCGTCGTGACGGTCGGAGGGACGGACCGCTTCGACCCGGAGAGCGACACGCGGCGCGTCGCCGAGCGTGTGGAAGGGCTATCGTCGACGGGCCAGGGCCCGGGGCGCAACAGGATGTTTCTGCGCGGCGTGGCGGACAGTCCATTCGGCGGAAAGAGCCAGGCCACCGTCGCCGTTCTCCTGGACGACGCCCGGTTGACGTACATCGCGCCCGATCCTGACATTCGCCTGGTCGACGTCGATCGCGTGGAGGTGCTCAAGGGACCGCAGGGATCGCTCTATGGCAATGGGGCCCTCGGCGGCATCTATCGCATCGTCACCAAGCGTGCGGATACGTCGGTTTTCTCGATCGCCGGTTCCGTGAACGGGCAATCCATTGCGGACGGCGAACTGGGCGCAGGCGGCTCGGCGGTGGTAAACGTGCCGATCGTCCCCGATGTCACAGCCCTGCGGTTGGTCGCCTATGGCGAGAGATCGCTCGGCTGGATCAATACCGGCGAGCGGCCGGACAGCAACGGCATCACGGTCGTCGGCGTTCGCGCCGGCCTCAGGGTGGAGGCTGGAGGAGGCTGGCGAGCTGACCTGACCGGGTTCGGCCAGTGGCTGCAGACGCACGACAGCAACTACACCTATCGCCCCGAAGCGCACGAGCGCCCGGCCCAGTTGCCCGAACCCCACGATAACGATCTGGTTCACGGCTCGCTTCGCCTGGCCCATGAAGGACGAACCCAGATCGTCCTGTCGAGCGGCTACACCGACCACATTGTCCACGACCGCTACGACGCGAGCCAAGGCGCCGAAAGCTTCGGCTTGTCCGATCCGCAAACGCTCGACGACGACGCTCACTACACCGTCTGGGACAGCGAAGCGCGGGCGAGCGGACGCTGGCGACGGCTGGCTTGGCTCGGCGGCCTGTCGCATGTGGAGGCGCGGCAGGATGTCACGAGCGTGCTCGAAGGTACTGGCGGAAGGGCTCTGACGCTCGAGAGGGTCGAACGACGGGAAACCGAATCCGCGCTGTTCGGAGAAGCGACGCTGCCGCTTTCCGGAGTGCTCGACGCCACGCTAGGGGGCCGCCTCTTCCACACTACGCTGCACGAACTCCGCACGACCGTCGCCAAGGAAGGCTTTGATGACGTGACCCGCACGGGCGTTACGCCATCCGGCTCGCTGTCATGGCACCCTCGAGAGGGGCGCCTGCTTTACCTCCGCTACGGTTCCGCCGTGCGTCAGGGCGGCACCACCGCGGGTAAGAACGGTTCGGTCGAAAACCTCGACGAGGACGAGCTGATGACGCTCGAAGGCGGATGGCGGCAAACGGTCGGGAACATCGCCCTCGACCTGGGCCTTTACCATTCGTGGTGGCGCGACATCCAGTCTGACGTGCTGCTGGCCAATGGCCTGGTCGAGACCGCCAACGTCGGCGATGGCGCGATCACCGGCGCCGAACTATCGCTCAAAGCTCGCTTCGATGGGGGATGGCAACTCGACGCAGGCGGCATGATCCAGTCCGCGATGCTGACCCGAGACATGTCTGGCTTGGAAATGCATGACCGCCGATTGCCGGTGGTGCCTTCATGGACGCTGCGCGGATCGCTCGCCCGCAGCTTTGCCCTCAAGGCCTGGGATGCCATGGTTTCCGCAGGAGCCCGTTATGTCGGCCCCGCGCGGCTCAGCTTTGATCCCGCTCTGGACCGGCCGATGGGAAGATATCTCGAAACAACCCTTCGTTTCGAGGCACGTCGTGGACCCTGGGTCGTTGCTTTGGAAGGGCGCAACGTGCTCAATGCACGCGGCAACAGCTTTGCTTACGGCAATCCGCTGCGGCTGTTCTCCGACCGCCAGTTCGTCAGGCAGGATCCCTTCGCGCTACGCCTGTCGGTCGTTTTCGCACTTTAAGAGCTGCGCCATTCACCATTTCCGCGCCGACCCAAACGTCAGTTCAGACCCGTTGCCTGCAAGCGGCGTGCGGTCTACCTGTTAGCGAGGTGGAGCGAGGCTTCCGTTTCGACGTCCCGTCGCGCGTGAGCCTCTTGTGGGAGAGTTGGACATGCCCGAGAACGAACCGGCCGCTCAAGTCGATGTGACCAAGGAATGGCGCGCGACGCAGGGCCAGAAATCGAGCGCCACGCGCTTGCGCCTCTTCGCCGCGATCGCCTGGGTGGTCGCCATCGCCGCGGAAATCGCCGGCGTGGTCATGCTTAGGCAGCACAAGTTCGATCATGGCAACCTGCCGCTGCTGATCGGGCTGCTGGTCGTAATCGCGGTGTTCGCGATTGCCGGCAACCTGATGTGGAAGGCCGCCAACAAGCACGACCCGGCCAGCAAGGCCGACGGATTTCGCTTCTTCGTCCAGAATCAACTCGGCGCGATCATTACGCTGATCGCCTTCCTGCCGCTCATCGTCCTGATCTTCCTGGACAAGGACATGGACCCCAAGAACAAGAAGATCGCCGGCGGTGTTGGCGTGGCGCTGGCGTTGATCGCCACAGTGATCGGCGTCGATTTCAATCCACCGTCGACCGAGCAGTACACGCAGGACATGAACCAGTGCGCGGCGCAGATTAAGTCGAGCCAGCCGACCACGGCGTGCTCGCCCGAGGTCGCCGAACAAGCGCAGGCCATCGCCAAGGATTCCGCCACCGTGGCCGACGCGACAAAGGATGCCGCTCACCCCAACGGGCAGGACGTCGTCTACTGGATCGCGCCCGAGAACGGCGCCAAGAAGGCCGCCACGCCGCACGTGTTCCATCTTTGCCAGAGCGTCAGCCCGCTGCGCGGCAAGGCCGTCAACCAGGGGTCGGTGACGGAGGCTTACGCCGAGAACGCGACACGCATCACCAAGCAGATTCCGATGGAGCAGTCGCAGTGCGGGTTTGCCGGTGCGGCCAAGGCGAATTCCGCAACCGACTCCGTCAGCGACGCCGCTTCGGCGACGTGAGCCTTCTCAGGAGAGTGACATGGGCATTTTTGACTCGATCCTCAGCTCCGTCGGTGGGACCGACATTTCGAATCTCGCCGCCAAGGTAGGGATCGACCCGGCGATGGCCGAAAAGGCCGTCGCGGCCTTGGGCGCGGCGCACGTGCGGGAAGGCGACACCGTCAAGACGGCGGCCAAGCACACCGGGCTCGATGCTGCCGTGCTTTCACAGATCGTGCACCATATTGGCGGCGAATCATCGCTCGGCCATTATGCGCAGATCGTGCAGGACAATCCGCAGATCCTGTCCGGGATCACCTCCGCGCTCGACCGCGACGGAGACGGCAACCCGCTCGACGACGTGCTCGGGATGGCCAAAGGCCTGTTCGGCGGCTCGAAGGAATAAACGCCGCCGCCGCGCGAGGGAGCATTAGCGCTTCACTCGTGCGGCTTCATCCCGAACGGCAGCTCCGAGCTGATCCGGCGAAGATCGACGATCTTGCCGCCTGAGATGCGGAACACCTCGACGATTTCCAGCGAGCGTGGATAGGCGGCGGGGTTGGGCATCGCGCTCCCGTCCGGGCGGGTGAATTTGCGCGGGGCGGCGGGGATGTCTTCGAACACGCGCACGGCGACGAGACCGCGGGTCTCGTCCACGGCGAGGACCTTGCGGTCGCGCCAGCGGGCGATCCATTGCAGGCTGTTGCCGGCGATGGGAGCGGCGCAGGCGCCCAGCGTCTGGCCGTTGACGTTCCATTGGCAAGCCGGGTCGAGGCCCTTCGGCAGCTTGCCGTCGTGGGCGTTGAGGGCTGCGTAGAAACCATCGACCAGCTTCATCATGTCGAGCCATGATGTGCGCTGGACCTTGGGGAGCTCGGGGAACGCGGGAATGGGCGCCGGTTCCCCATAAGGCACGCCGTATTCCTTGCGGCGGACCAGCGCCTCGACACTGCCGGCCTGCTTGCCGGCGGAGTTGATCGTCATGGCGCCCCAGGCGGGCTGGCCGTGCTCCTCGATCCGGCCGATCCATACCGCGTTGCCGGTCTGGGCGTCGGCGATGATTAGCGGCTGTGGGTCGATCGCGGTGACGGTCGCCCAGGTTCCCTCACCGACACGGACGCCGACCGAGTTCTCGCCATAGCCGACCTTGTCGGCCCAGTTGACCTTGCGCCACTGGTTGCGGACGTAGCCTTGCATCACTTCGGTCGCCTGGACGGTGAGGCAGGCGGCGTCGCACGCCTTCGGCTGCGGGGCGTGCTTGGGCGGGACCGAGACGCCGTCGCGGAACGGGTTGGGCATGAAGTAGGGCACGTAAGTGAACACCGCCTCGATGCGGGCAATCTTGCCGTCGCGGATGCGGAAGGCTTCGAGCAGGGTGATCGAGTTGGGCCACTTGAGCGCGGTCTTCATCTCGCGCCCGTTGGTCAGCAGATAATGATCGAACTCGTTGGCGTGGTCGAAGAAGCCGCGGGCGACGGCGACGCCGCGCTCGGTGTCGATGATGAAGAAATCGCGGCGGACGCGTTTGTTGATCCTGTAGATGCCGAGCTTGAACTGGTTTTCGCACCCGCTGGCGATCGCCGCGGCGTTGCCGCCGGCGCCGGCGCCGGCGGGGGGCGGGGCGGTGGTCGAGATGCCGTTCTCGAGCCGGGCGCAGTCGTCTGTGAACTGGGTCAGCACCTGGCCGTCATTCAGCTCGACGGTGCTGAAGTAGCCGTCGGCGATCGACAGCATGCGCTCGCGCGGGCGGCGCTGCTCGGGCGGGAGGATCTGGTTGAACTCGGGGTCGTGGACCATCCTGGTGACGTCGCCGAACGGGGCGGGCAGCGCGGTCTTGCGATGGACCACCGCCTCGATCTCGTCGATCGCGCCGGCACCGTTCACATGGACGCGCACGGCATAGATCGCCGGGTTGCCGTTCTCCTTGACCGAGCCGAACCACGCGGCGTTGCCGGTCAGCGGGTCGGCGGCGGTGAGGCCGGTGGCGTCGACCCCGGTGACGGTGCGCCAGAGGCCCTGGCCAACCGGCAGCAGCACGTCGTTCTCGGCGTAGCTGACGTCTTTCGCCAGCTTGAGCTGCGCGGGGTCGCGCTCGGCGAGGGCGTGCATGTGTGCCTCGACCGCGGCGACCAAGCAGGCGTGATCGCACTTGGGAGCGATGACCGCGCTGGCCTCACCGGCGGCTTGGGCCAGGGCGGGCGCGGGGGCGAGAGCGAGCGCCAGCGCGGCGAGCAGGCCGAGCCTCACTGCCGCTTCACCAGGTCCATGAAATTGGGTTGGTAATCGTCCTGCGCTCGCTTGATCAAATAGGCGTGGATGGCTTCCGCCTCCTCCTGGCTCAGCTTGCCGCCGAACTTCGGCATGCCGAGGCTCTCGCGCTTGCCGCCGAGCACGATGTCGAAAAACTGGGCGTGGGTCTCCTTGCTCAGGTGGCGCAAGTCCTTGACGCCGCCGACCGCCGCCGGGCCGTGGCAGATCGCGCAGTTCTGGCTGTAGAGCGCCTCACCCCTGGCCGCCAGCGCCGGGTCGACGGGGGTGTTCGGCGGCGCCGGGACTTCGCTCGAGGGCGGCGCCGGCGGCAGGGTCACACCATGCGCGTCGAGTGCGAAGACCATCAGCCGCGCCGGGGCGTAGTTGAACGGCGTGCCGTCGGGGTTGGTCAGCTTGGAGACGATCGCGCTGTTCCAGCCGACGTTGACCGCGATGTACTGCTTGCCGCCGACCATGTAGGTGATCGGGCCGCTGACCGGCACCGAGCCGACCGGAAGCTCCCACAGCTTCTGGCCGGTATCGGCGCGGTAGATCGCGAAGGTCTTGTTGATCGTGCCCTGAACCAGGAGGTTGCCCGCGGTGACCATCGTGCCGCCGTTGCCGGCGTGCGGGTAGGGGATGCGGAACGCCTCCTTCTGCCGCACGGGATCCCACGCGAGCATGTAGCCCTTCTCGCGGTCCGCCCCTTCCTGGCGCAGCTTCTTCCTCAGCTCGGGCTCATTGGCATAGCCCTGATTGATGGTCGTCTTGCCGAGGGTGAACTTGAACTGGTCGTCCTCGACGATCGACTGGACCATGTAGCCTTCCATCATGGGGATATAGACCAGGCCGGTCAGCGGGCTGTAGCTCATCGGGTTCCAGTTGTGCCCGCCGCCGGAGCCGGGTGTGATCAGGTACGGCTTCACCTGCGGTTCGGCGTTCGGGAGAAGGATCGGCCGCCCGGTCTTCATGTCGATCCCGCTGGCCCAGTTCATCGGCATGTAGGGCTTGGCGCTGATAAGCTTCCCGGTCTTGCGGTCGAGAACGTAGAAGATGCCGTCCTTCGGCGCGTGCATGATCACGTCGCGCGGCTTCCCGCCGATGTTCAGCGTGGCCATGATGACGGGCGAGGTGCAGTCGTAGTCCCATTCCTCGGCCGGGATCTCCTGGTAATGCCACTTGTACTTGCCTGTCGCCGCGTCGACCGCGACGAGCGAGCAGATGAATAGGTTGTCGCCCTTGCCCGCCGAACGGAACTTGTGCGGGTGGGGCGAGCCGTTGCCGGTGCCGAAGAACACGGTGTGCGAGGTGGGGTCGTAGGCGACCGCGTCCCAGTCGTTGCCGCCGCCGCCGTATTTCCACCACTCGCCTGCCCAGGTCTTTTGCGCCATGGCCGCGATGCTGTCGGAGGCGGCATTGTCGAGCTTGCCCGGCTGGGGCGGGACGATCCAGAAGGTCCACACGTGCTTGCCGGTGTCGGCGTTCCAGGCGCTGATGTAGCCGCGCGCGCCGAGGTCGCCGCCGGCGTTGCCGATCACCACGTTGCCGTCGGCGATGCGCGGGGCGCCGGTCATCGTGATCGGCTGGCCTTTGTCGAGCACCGTATTGGCGCTCCACACCGGTTTGCCGCTCCGGGCATCGAGCGCGATCAGCCGTCCGTCGAGCGTGGCGATGATGATCTTGCCGTGCCAAGCGGCGACCCCGCGGCTGACCGGGCCGCAACAGATCCAGCTCGATACCGCCGGATCGATCTTCGGGTCGAAGGTCCACAGCTTCTTGCCGGTGACGGCGTCATAGGCGGTAGTCACGTCCCATGCCGAGATGTTGTAGAGCACCCCGTCAATCTCGAGCGGTGTCGCCTCCACGCCGCGATAGGTGTTGAGATCGTCGTACCACAGCAGGCCGAGGCGGCCGGCGTTGGTGTCGTTGATCTGCGTGAGGGGGCTGAAGCGCTGCTCCAACCAGCCGCCGCCGTGGGTGATCCAGTCGTCGCCGGGACGGGCCGCCGCGGCGAGCCGCGCCCGCGTCACGTTTGCCGGCCCTGTGGGGGCTCCC
>Ga0105246_10002142_pt1 | contig 11901 bp, 8 predicted proteins | sample KBSM64metaG_FD_99694 | JGI IMG/M metagenome (GOLD analysis project Ga0105246, IMG submission 99694) | Miscanthus rhizosphere microbial communities from Kellogg Biological Station, Michigan, USA - KBS M6-4 metaG | ecosystem: Host-associated > Plants > Roots > Rhizosphere > Soil | place: Michigan...
GGCCGCGATTGTGGGGGTTGGTGCACAGAAAGTCGGCCAATTTAGCACATTGGCGCCTTGCCCAAAATCCCTGTCGTTGTTAGAGTTTGCCGCACTTTTTTACCCACGCGTTGCCTAGGGTCCTTTCCCCATGTTCAAGAAACTGCGTGGCATGTTTTCCAGCGATCTTTCCATTGACCTGGGCACTGCCAACACCCTTATTTACGTGCGCGAGCGCGGTATCGTTCTGAATGAGCCATCGGTTGTGGCCATTCGGACCCATGGTAATCAGAAAAGTGTCGTTGCCGTTGGCACCGAGGCCAAGCGCATGCTCGGCCGTACACCAGGCAATATTGCTGCCATTCGTCCGATGAAAGACGGCGTTATCGCCGACTTCAGCGTCTGCGAGAAGATGCTGCAGTACTTCATCAACAAGGTTCACGAAAACAGTTTCCTGCAGCCCAGCCCTCGTGTGCTGATCTGCGTTCCGTGCAAATCCACCCAGGTGGAACGTCGTGCCATCCGTGAATCGGCCCTTGGCGCTGGTGCCCGCGAAGTATTCCTGATCGAAGAGCCGATGGCCGCCGCAATCGGCGCCGGCCTGCCGGTTGAAGAAGCGCGCGGTTCGATGGTGGTGGATATCGGTGGTGGTACCACCGAGATCGCCCTGATTTCCCTGAACGGTGTGGTGTATGCCGAATCCGTACGCGTTGGCGGCGACCGCTTCGACGAAGCGATCATCACCTATGTGCGTCGTAACTACGGCAGCCTGATCGGCGAATCCACCGCCGAGCGCATCAAGCAGGAAATCGGTACTGCCTACCCGGGCGGCGAAGTTCGCGAAGTCGATGTTCGCGGTCGCAACCTGGCCGAAGGTGTGCCACGTGCCTTCACCCTGAACTCCAATGAAGTGCTGGAAGCGCTGCAAGAATCCCTGGCCACCATCGTCCAGGCGGTGAAGAGCGCCCTGGAGCAGTCGCCGCCGGAGCTGGCTTCCGATATCGCCGAGCGTGGCCTGGTGCTGACCGGTGGTGGCGCCTTGCTGCGTGACCTCGACAAATTGCTGGCCCAGGAAACCGGCCTGCCGGTGATCGTCGCCGAAGACCCGCTGACCTGCGTTGCCCGTGGCGGTGGTCGTGCACTGGAAATGATGGATAAACACACCATGGACCTGCTCTCCAGCGAATAAGATCGCCTGGACGGTTCATGCTGGGTCGGCAGGCAGCACTTTGCAGTGCTGCCTGTTGGCGTTTATCTTCTTCAATCTGCATCCAGGCCGGTTTGATGCCGTATGAATAAAGAGAACATTTGCCTGGGAGGAGCGGCCTATTAAACCGCTCTTTGCCAAAGGCCCCTCATTGGGCGTGCGCTTGTTGGTGCTGACCGTGCTTTCGGTCGCGCTGATGGTGGTCGATGCGCGCTTTTCGCTGCTCAAGCCTGTGCGTAGCCAGATGTCGCTGGTATTGATGCAGACTTACTGGATCACCGACCTGCCGCAACGTCTCTACCAGGGCGTGGCCAGCCAATTCGGCAGCCGCACCGAACTGGTCGCCGAGAACGAAAAACTCAAGACCGAAAACCTGCTGTTGCAGGGCCGCATGCAAAAGCTCGCGGCCCTCACCGAGCAGAACGTTCGGCTGCGCGAGTTGCTCAATTCCTCCGCGCTGGTCAACGAAAAGGTCGAAGTGGCCGAGTTGATCGGCATGGACCCCAATCCCTTCACCCATCGCATTATCATCAACAAGGGCGAGCGTGACGGCGTGGTACTCGGCCAGCCGGTGCTCGATGCCCGTGGCCTGATGGGCCAGGTGGTCGAGTTGATGCCCTACACTTCGCGCGTCCTGCTGCTGACGGACACCACCCACAGCATCCCCGTGCAGGTCAATCGCAACGGTTTGCGCGCCATTGCCAGCGGCACCGGGAACCCCGAGCGCCTGGAGTTGCGGCACGTGGCCGATACCGCTGACATCAAGGAGGGCGACCTGCTGGTCAGTTCCGGCCTGGGCCAGCGCTTCCCGGCCGGCTACCCGGTGGCGACAGTCAAGGAGGTCATCCATGATTCCGGCCAGCCGTTTGCCATTGTGCGTGCCGTCCCGACTGCCGCGTTGAACCGCAGCCGCTACCTGCTGCTGGTGTTCAGCGACAACCGCACGCCGGAAGAGCGCGCCAATGACGCGGCGCAGGCTCAGGAGGCGGAAGACAAGCAGAACGGCACCGCCCCCGTGATTCCTGCCACCGTGCCGAAACCGGCGTTCGTGGGACCGCCCGCGCCTGCGGCCGTACCCGCTACCGCAGCGCCTGTCGCCACACCGGCCAAGCCCGCAACACACAGCGCACGCCCGGCGAAACCAGCGGCGGCGGCCACGCCTGCCGCGAGGCCCGCGACAACCGCCCCGGCCACAACGCGGCAGAGGGAGGAATAATGGCCAGCACTCATTCGCGCAATGGCTGGGTAGTCTGGCTGACCTTTGCCATCGGCTTGCTGCTCAGCGTTTCACCACTGCCGCAATTCATGGAAATTCTGCGGCCGCTGTGGCTGGCCCTGCTGTTGGCGTTCTGGTCGTTGAACCTGCCGCACAAAGTGGGCATGGTCACGGCGATGTGCCTGGGCCTGGCGGAGGATGTGCTCTATGGCACCTTGCTGGGCCAGAATGCACTGATCCTGACCCTGATTACGTTCCTGGTGCTGTCGTTGCAGCAGCGCTTGCGCATGTTCCCGATGTGGCAGCAGTGCCTGGTGATCCTGGTGATCTTCGGCCTGGCGCAGCTCGTTCAACTCTGGCTCAGTGCCTTGACCGGCAATCGCCAGCCCACCCTGGCACTGGTATTGCCGGCGCTGGTCAGCGCATTGCTGTGGCCCTGGGTCAGTTTCGGCCTGCGTGGGTTACGTCGTCGCTATAAAATCAATTGATGGATTGCGAGGCTCTGCCTGGTTATCGAACCCTACAGGGAGAGTCTGCAGTGAATATGCTTTATCTGGCCTCGGGCTCCCCGCGGCGACGTGAGTTGTTGACCCAGATCGGTGTGCCTTTCACCGTGGTCAGCGCCGCCATCGATGAAACGCCTCTCACACACGAAACCCCTGTGGCTTATGTCGAGCGCCTGGCGCGAAGCAAGGCCGCGGCGGGTTTGGCTGCGCTCGAGCAAACCACAGGCATCTGCGTATTGGGCGCCGACACGGCGGTTATCGTTGATGGCAAGATCCTTGGCAAGCCGGTGGACCAGGCCGATGCCTTGGCCATGTTGATGGCCCTGGCAGGGCGTGAGCATGAAGTCCTCACGGCCGTTGCCCTGACCGACGGCCAGCGCTGTGAAACCCGGTGTGTCAGCAGCCGAGTCATTTTTCGCGACATTTCTGTCCAGGAAGCGACGGCCTACTGGCACAGCGGCGAACCCCGGGACAAGGCTGGCGGCTATGCTATCCAGGGGCTTGGCTCGGTGTTCGTGAGCGGGCTCAATGGCAGCTATTCCGCCGTGGTCGGCCTGCCGGTGTGCGAAACCGCGCAACTGCTGGGCCAATTCGGCATACCCTGTTGGCAAAACCTTAACGCGTGCTGAGCGCTTCTACTTTCGCGCCAAGCCATTAGCGGTCGGTCACTATTGTGAAAACGCCTGAACGAGACCCAGCCATGAGTGAAGAGATTCTGATCAATATCACGCCGATGGAATCGCGCGTGGCGGTGGTAGAGAACGGTGTTCTGCAAGAAGTGCATGTGGAGCGTACCCAGAAGCGCGGGATCGTCGGCAATATCTATAAAGGCAAGGTGGTACGCGTATTACCGGGCATGCAGGCGGCCTTCGTCGACATCGGCCTGGACCGCGCCGCGTTTATCCATGCCTCGGAAATCTCCCTGCGCGAAGGCCCGGCGGTGGAAAGCATCAGCGCCCTGGTGCACGAAGGGCAGAGCCTGGTGGTGCAGGTCACCAAGGACCCCATCGGCTCCAAGGGCGCCCGGCTCACCACTCAATTGTCGATTCCTTCGCGGTACCTGGTGTATATGCCGCGTACCGCCCATGTGGGGATTTCCCTCAAGATCGAAGATGAGGCCGAGCGCGAGCGACTGAAGAAGGTGGTCAGCGACTGCGTGGCCGCCGAAGGCATCAAGGAAGCCGGTGGTTTTATCCTGCGCACCGCCGCCGAAGGCGCGGGCGCTGATGAAATCCTGATGGATATCCGCTACCTGCGGCGGCTGTGGGACCAGATCGCGGCGCAGATCCAGACCATTGGCGCGCCCAGCGTGATCTATGAAGACCTCGGCCTGGCGTTGCGTACCTTGCGCGATCTGGTCAGCCCGAAGATCGAGAAAATTCGTATCGACTCGCGGGAAACCTTCCAGCGCACCACGCAATTTGTCGCCGAGCTGATGCCGGAAATTGCCGACCGCCTGGAGCACTACCCGGGCGAGCGGCCGATCTTCGACCTGTATGGCGTCGAAGACGAAATCCAGAAAGCCCTGGAGCGCAAGGTCCCGCTCAAATCCGGCGGCTATCTGGTGGTGGACCCGGCGGAAGCCATGACCACCATTGACGTCAACACCGGCGCGTTCGTGGGCCACCGCAACCTCGAAGAAACCATCTTCAAGACCAACCTCGAAGCGGCCACCGCGATTGCGCGCCAACTGCGCCTGCGCAACCTGGGCGGCATCATCATCATCGACTTCATCGACATGGAAGATGGCGAGCATCAGCGCCAGGTCCTGCGCACCCTCGAAAAGCAGCTGGAGCGCGACCACGCCAAGACCAACATCATTGGCATCACCGAGCTGGGCCTGGTGCAGATGACCCGCAAGCGCACCCGCGAAAGCCTTGAACAAGTGCTGTGCGAGCCCTGCAGCAGTTGCCAGGGCCGCGGCAAATTGAAGACCCCGGAAACGGTTTGCTACGAGATTTTCCGCGAAATTCTACGGGAGGCACGCGCCTACCAGGCCGAAGGTTATAGAGTGCTCGCCAACCAGAAAGTGGTGGACCGCCTGCTGGATGAAGAGTCGGGTAACGTCGCTGAACTGGAGGGCTTTATCGGGCGCACCATTCGTTTTCAGGTCGAAACCATGTACTCCCAGGAACAATACGACGTGGTGCTGCTCTGATCCCCATTCGCTTTCTCTTTTCGAGACCGACAGGCGCAGACCTGCGGTCCGACCACTGCCTTGAGGGTCGCCTGACATGGAGCGTCTGATACGCTTTTTTGCCGCTTTGACCCGTTGGGGACTGGGCCTGTGTGCGTTGCTGCTGGTAGTGGCGGCGGTGTACGTGAGCCTGGGCCGTGAATTGACCCCGCTGGTGGCCGAATACCGCGCTGAGGTCGAAGCCAAGGCCCAGGTTGCCGTACAGATGCCTGTGCATATTGGCAGCCTCGAAGGCCGCTGGAGCGGATTTGCGCCAATACTGCTGGCCCATGACGTGATGGTCGGGGAGGGCAGCAGTGCGTTGCGGCTGGACCAGGTTGAGGTGGTGCCCGACCTCTGGGCCAGCCTGATGGCCCGTGAAGTGCGCATCGCCCACCTGCAAGTCAGCGGCTTGCAGTTGAGCGTCAAGGAAGACAAGGACGGTCGCTGGGCGCTGCAAGGCTTGCCCATACAGGAAGACCAGCCACTGGACCCGGAGCAACTGCTCACCCGCATGCAAATGGTCAAGCGCGTATCGGTGCTGGACAGCCAGGTGACGCTGCAACCGTTCGACCGCGCGCCGGTGACCGTGACGTATGTAGGCCTGAACCTGCACACCGGCACGACCCGGCAACGTGTGGACGCGCGCCTGACCTTACCCGACGGCCAGCCGCTGGCCTTGAGCCTGCGCAGCCGCATGCGCGCCAGCCAATGGAAAGACGCCGAGGTCGAGGCCTACCTGAGCCTGCCTCAAAGCGACTGGGCCAAGTGGATTCCGTCCCGGCTGACCCAGCAATGGAAGCTCACCCAGCTCAAGGCCGGCGGTGAGTTCTGGCTCAACTGGGCCAACGGCACCGTACAAAGCGCCGTGGTGCGCCTCGATTCACCGCAAGTCAAGGGCAGCTACGCCGAGCGTAAGCCGGTACACATCGAGAACCTCGCCCTGACCGCTTATGTGCAACGCAGCGACGGCGGCCTCAAGGTGCTGTTTGATTCGCTGGCGATGAATATCGGCGAAACCCGCTGGGAATCACGCCTGCAACTGCAGCAGAACCTGGCGACCGATAAAGATCAGGAAGTATGGAAACTTCAGGCCGACCGGCTCGACCTGACCCCCATTACGCCCTTGCTCAATGCCCTGGCACCGCTGCCGGAAGGTTTCGCCAAGGCCGTCGAGCACCTCAAAGCCACCGGCCTGTTGCGCAATGTGCTCGTGGACTTCCGCCCACAGGACAGCACCGATCGGAAAGTCAGTTTTGCCGCCAACCTTGAGCGTGTCGGTTTTGACGCGTATTTCGGCGCACCGGCCGCGCGCAATGTGTCCGGCAGCATCAGCGGCGACCTTGGCCATGGCGAGTTGCGCATGGACAGCAAGGACTTTTCCCTGCATCTGTCGCCGATCTTCGCCAAGCCCTGGCAGTACATCCAGGCCAATGCGCGCCTGACCTGGACGCTGGACAAACAGGGCTTCACGCTCATTGCACCGTATATCAAGGTGCTGGGGGAGGAAGGCAAGGTCGCTGCGGACTTCCTGATTCGCCTGCATTTCGACCATAGCCAGGAGGACTACATGGACCTGCGGGTCGGCATGGTCGATGGCGATGGTCGTTTCACCCCCAAGTATCTGCCCGCCGTGTTGAGCCCGGCGCTGGATGAGTGGCTGCGCACGGCGATCGTCAAAGGGGCGGTAGACGAAGGATTCTTCCAGTACCAGGGCTCGCTGAGCCACAACGCGCTGCCGGCTTCACGCAATATCAGCCTGTTCTTCAAGGTGCACGATGCCGAGTTGGCGTTCCAGCCGGGCTGGCCCCATGTGAGCAAGGTCAAGGGTGAGGTATTCGTCGAGGAGAGCGGCGTGCGCATCCTGGCCAGCAAGGGTCAGTTGCTCGATACCCAGGTCAAGGACGTCTACGTCAATATCCCTCACGCGCCGGCCGGCCAAGACAGCCACCTGCTGCTCACCGGCGGATTCTCCGGTGGGTTGGGCGATGGTCTGAAAATCCTCCAGGAAGCCCCGATCGGCACCGCCTCCACCTTTGCGGGCTGGAAGGGCGAGGGCAACCTGCAAGGCAGCCTGGACCTGGATGTGCCCCTGGCCAAGGGCACCGAACCCAAAATCGTGGTCGACTTCAAGACCGACAAGGCGCGCCTGCAATTGGCGGAGCCCACCCTGGACCTGACCCAGCTCAAGGGTGATTTCCGTTTCGACAGCGCCAAAGGCTTGAGCGGCCAGAATATTTCGGCCCAGGCGTTTGACCGCCCGATCACCGCGCAGATTTTTGCCGAAGGCAAGCCCGGCGCTATCAGCACCCGCGTCACCGCCAAAGGCCAGGTCACGGTCAAGCGGCTCACGGACTGGTTGAAAATCAGCCAGCCGCTGCCGGTGTCCGGCGATATCCCGTACCAGTTGCAAGTCATCCTGGACGGCGCGGACAGTCAGCTGATGGTCGACTCCAATCTCAAGGGCGTTGCGGTTGATTTGCCGGCGCCATTCGGCATGCCCGCGAGCCAGGGCCGTGACAGCACGTTCCGCATGACCTTGCAGGGCGCTGAGCGGCGTTACTGGTTTGATTACGGTGAGCTGGCCAATTTCACCTTTGCGGCGCCGTCGGATAACTTCAATGATGGGCGCGGCGAATTGTTCCTCGGTAATGGCGATGCGGTATTGCCCGGCGCCAAGGGACTGCGCGTTCGCGGGGTGCTTTCCGAGCTGGATATCGACCCGTGGAAAAAACTCGCGAACCGTTACGCGGGTAACGATCCGGGCGGCAGTGCCAAGCAACTGCTCAGTGGCGCCGATTTCAAGGTGGGCAAGCTGACCGGCTTTGGTACTCAATTCGACCAGGTCAAACTGCAGCTGGATCGCAAGCCCGTGGCCTGGGGCCTGCAGTTCGACAGCCAGCAAGCCAAGGGCACGGTGAATCTGCCGGATGCCAAGGGCGCGCCCATTGCCGTCAACCTGCAATACGTGAAGCTGCCCGCCGTGGACCCTACCGTGCAGGCTGACGAGAACGCGCCGGACCCGTTGGCCGATGTCGACCCCAAGGAAATTCCTGCGCTGGATATCGCTATCGACCAACTGTTCCAGGGCCCGGACCTGGTGGGCGCGTGGTCGCTGAAAATCCGCCCGACCGCCAGGGGCATGGCCTTCAACAACCTGAACCTGGGCCTCAAGGGCATGCAACTCAACGGGGCCGGTGGTTGGGAAGGCGCGCCGGGGGCCAGCAGCAGTTGGTACAAGGGACGACTGGACGGCAAGAATATCGCCGACGTGCTCAAAGGGTGGGGGTTTGCGCCCACGGTGACCAGCGAGGACTTTCATCTGGACGTGGATGGTCGCTGGCCGGGCTCGCCCGCCTGGGTCGGGCCCAAGCGGTTCTCCGGTAGCCTGGACGCAGCGTTCCGTAGAGGCCAGTTTGTGGAAGTGGAGGGTGGCGCCCAGGCGCTGCGGGTGTTCGGCCTGCTTAACTTCAATTCCATTGGCCGCCGTTTGCGCCTGGACTTCTCCGATTTGCTCGGCAAGGGCTTGAGCTATGACCGGGTCAAGGGTTTGCTGGCGGCCAGTGACGGTGTGTTCGTGACCCGTGAGCCCATCACCATGACCGGGCCGTCCACCAACCTGGAACTCAATGGCACCCTGGACCTGGTGGCGGATCGCGTCGATGCCAAGTTGCTGGTGACCCTGCCGGTCACCAACAACCTGCCCATCGCGGCGTTGATCGTCGGCGCGCCGGCCATTGGCGGTGCGTTGTTCCTGATCGACAAGTTGATCGGCGACCGGGTATCGCGCTTCGCCAGTGTGCAGTACACCGTGCAAGGTCCATGGAAAGACCCGAAAATCACCTTCGACAAGCCATTTGAAAAGCCAAACTGAGAGGCTGTGGAGTAGCATGGTCGCATGCCCTTTACGGAGTGTCGGCCCATGTCCTTTGCGGTAATTCAAATGGTCAGCCAGAGTGATGTCCCGGCTAACCTGGCCCAGGCACGCCGCCTGCTGGAACGCGCGGCGGCGGATGGAGCCAGGCTTGCGGTACTGCCGGAGAACTTTGCCGCCATGGGCCGCCGTGACATGGCCGATATCGGTCGCGCCGAGGCAATGGGTGAAGGTCCGATCCTGCCCTGGTTGAAACAGACCGCCCGCGACCTCACCTTATGGATAGTGGCGGGCACAATACCGTTGCCACCCAGGGATCAACCGGACGCCAAGCCCAACGCCTGCTCGCTGCTGATCGACGACCGCGGTGAAATCGTCGCTCGTTACGACAAGCTGCACTTGTTCGATGTGGACGTGGCGGACGCCCGAGGTCGCTATCGCGAATCCGACGACTATGCTTTCGGAAGCAATGTGGTCGTGGCGGATACGCCCGTGGGGCGCCTGGGGCTGACGGTGTGTTACGACCTGCGCTTCCCCGAGTTGTACAGCGAGTTGCGTGCGGCGGGGGCTGAGTTGATCAGTGCGCCCTCGGCGTTTACAGCGGTGACCGGCGCCGCGCATTGGGATGTGCTGATTCGCGCGCGGGCCATCGAAACCCAGTGTTACCTGCTGGCGGCCGCCCAGGGCGGTGTGCACCCGGGGCCACGGGAAACCCATGGGCACGCAGCGATTATCGATCCCTGGGGGCGCGTGCTGGCCCGGCAGGATCAAGGCGAAGCGGTGCTGGTGGCCGAACGCGACAGCAGTGAACAGGCGTCGATACGGGCGCGCATGCCGGTGGTCAACCATCGGCGCTTTTTCTCGCAGGGCGCACAGCGACCTGCTTCAGAACGATGAATTTAAGGCCAAACCTATGAGCGAGTTGTTGTCCTCAGTCAGTGAACATCTTCTGGCACCCGGTGGCGTGACCATCGAAAATCTGCAAACCGTGCTGGGCGATCTGGCCGGGCCAGGGATCGACGCGGCCGACCTGTATTTCCAGGGGCAGATTTCCGAGTCCTGGGCGCTGGAAGACGGCATCGTCAAGGAAGGCAGTTTCAACCTTGACCAGGGTGTAGGGGTTCGCGCGCAATCGGGCGAAAAAACCGGTTTTGCCTACAGCAACGCGATTACCCTGGAGGCCCTGGGCCTGGCGGCGCGTGCGGCGCGTTCGATTTCCCGCGCGGGCCAGAACGGCACGGTGCAGGCGTTCAGTACCCAGGACGTGGCGCAGTTGTACGCGCCGGATAATCCGCTGGAAGTGATCAGCCGCGCGGAAAAGGTCGAGCTGCTCAAGCGTGTTGACGCGGCTACTCGTGCCCTCGACCCGCGTATCCAGCAGGTCACCGTGAGCATGGCCGGTGTGTGGGAGCGCATCCTTGTCGCGTCCACCGACGGCGGGCTGGCGGCGGATGTACGGCCACTGGTGCGTTTCAACGTCAGTGTGATCGTCGAGCAGAACGGTCGCCGCGAACGCGGTGGCCATGGCGGCGGCGGGCGTACCGACTACCGTTATTTCCTCGCTGAAGACCGCGCCATGGGTTACGCCCGTGAAGCGCTGCGCCAGGCACTGGTCAACCTGGAAGCGATTCCCGCGCCGGCCGGTACCTTGCCGGTGGTGCTGGGTTCGGGCTGGTCCGGTGTGTTGCTGCACGAAGCCGTAGGGCATGGGCTGGAAGGCGACTTCAACCGCAAGGGCAGTTCCGCCTACAGCGGGCGAATGGGCGAGATGGTCGCATCCAAGCTGTGCACCATTGTCGATGACGGCACCCTGGCCGGTCGCCGGGGTTCGTTGAGTGTGGATGACGAGGGCACGCCAACGGAGTGCACCACCCTGATCGAAAACGGCGTGCTCAAGGGCTATATGCAGGACAAGCTCAACGCCCGGCTGATGGGCGTGGCGCGCACCGGCAACGGTCGCCGCGAATCCTATGCCCACCTGCCGATGCCACGCATGACCAACACCTACATGCTCGGGGGTGAAAGCGATCCGGCAGAAATCATTGCCTCGGTGAAGCGCGGCATCTACTGCGCCAACCTCGGTGGCGGGCAGGTGGATATCACCAGCGGCAAGTTCGTGTTCTCCACCAGCGAGGCGTACTTGATCGAAGACGGCAAGATTACCGCACCGGTCAAGGGCGCTACATTGATCGGTAATGGGCCGGAGGCCATGAGCAAGGTGTCGATGGTCGGTAACGACCTGTCGCTGGACAGCGGCGTGGGCACGTGCGGGAAGGATGGGCAGTCGGTGCCGGTGGGCGTGGGCCAGCCAACCTTGAAAATCGATGCGATCACCGTGGGTGGCACGGGGTCGTAAGCCGTGGAGCTTCGGGTGGCGAAGGTCGCCACCCGGGGAAGAGGATCAGCGCAGACCGCGTTGAGTCTCGTCCAGCTCACGGATGTATTTGAAGATTTTACGGCTGGTTGCAGGCGCCTTGTTATGCGCCTGTTCGTGTTGGGCCTGACGGATCAGGGAGCGCAATTGCTGGCGGTCCGCTTCCGGATAGTCCAATACGAATTTTTCCAGCACGGCGTCATCGCCCGAGATCAGGCGGTCACGCCAGCGCTCCAGGTTATGGAAGCGTTCGTTGTACTGGCGAGTGGAGGCATCGGTTTGATCGAGCAAGGCCAGAATGGCGTCAGTGTCCTGATCGCGCATCAGCTTGCCGATAAACATGATGTGCCGTTTGCGCGCGATATTCGCGGTGTGCTTAGGCGCATCGGCCAAGGCCCGACGCATTTCGTCGGTCAGTGGCAGTTTGGCAATCAAGTCTTTCTTGAGCGTTGTAAGGCGCTCGCCAAGGTCAACCAGAGCATGCAGCTCGCGTTTGACCTGGGTTTTGCTTTTCTCCCCATCGAGGGAGTCGTCGTAAGAATCAACCATGGTGGCAGTCCGCAAAGAAA
>Ga0105246_10002143_pt1 | contig 11899 bp, 6 predicted proteins | sample KBSM64metaG_FD_99694 | JGI IMG/M metagenome (GOLD analysis project Ga0105246, IMG submission 99694) | Miscanthus rhizosphere microbial communities from Kellogg Biological Station, Michigan, USA - KBS M6-4 metaG | ecosystem: Host-associated > Plants > Roots > Rhizosphere > Soil | place: Michigan...
CACGGCAGCTTCTCGGGAATCAGGCCCATGCCGTACAAGCCGTGTGCGGTACGGGTGTCGCGCATCTCGCGCAGCCAGTGCGAGCGCAGCAGTCCGCCGCCCAGCAGCGCCGCGTAGAAGCGGTCTAGGTCGGCGAGTGTGGTCACCAGCTCGCCCGCGGCTCCGGCCACCCGCGGGTCGAGCTCGGTGACGTCGGTTCCGTCGGTGGCGTAGGCGCGGCCGTGCGGAGAGGGCAAAGAGGTACGGTAGCCGGGGAAGGAGGTGCCCGTCAGACCCAGCGGAGCGATGATGCGGCGCTCGGCCTCGGTGGCGTACGAGCGGCCGGTGACCTGCTGGATGACCATGCCGAGCACCACGTAGTTGGTGTTCGAGTAGGAGTAGCGGCCGGGCTCGGCCGGGGGATGGGTGAGCGCGATGCGTACGGCTTGACGAGGGGAGAGGGGAACGAGGCCTCTGGTGTCCACGGTGAAGTCGTTCAGGCCGCTGGTGTGGGTGAGCAGGGCGCGCAAAGTCAGGGTGCGGCCGTCGTTTCCGGCTCCGTGCACCAGGCCGGGCAGATGCTGCTCGACGGTGTCGGACAGGGACAGCCGGTGTTCCGCCGCGAGCTGCAGGACGACCGTCGCGATGAAGGTCTTCGTGATGCTGCCGGCGCGGAAGTGGTCGGTGCGGGCGATGCCCCCGCCGGCCTGGGCGTAGCGGGTGCCGGAGTCCTCGTGGGCCAGGAGGGCTGCGGCGGGGGCTCTGCCCTGCGTGACCAGCAGGGGCAGCAGCGTGTCCGTGGCTGGTGCCGCGGGGGCCGAGGAGGAGGTCGGGGACAGAGTGAGGAGCACGAGCGACACGGGCGCGGCCAGTAGCGTCCGGAGCGGTGGCATCGCAGGGCCCTCCCTTGTCGCGGCCCATCATCCAGGGTGATGCGACGCCCGGTCCGGCGGGGTCCCGGTTGCGCGGGCTCCCCGTAGGGCGCCACGGGCACCCTGGGCGTCGGGCACTTGTCGGGTGAGGGACAATGGAGGCTCTGTCAGGGCGGGTTGCATGAGGGGACGCATGTCGGAGGCGGAGCGGGCGGGGACATCTCGTCAGGACACTCGTCAGGACAACAGCGAGCGTCTTCTCGCCGGGCGGTACCGGCTGGGGAGGGTGCTCGGCCGTGGCGGCATGGGCACGGTGTGGCGGGCCGAGGACGAGACCCTGGGCCGGACGGTCGCCGTCAAGGAACTGCGGTTCCCGTCGAACATCGACGAGGACGAGAAACGCCGGCTGATCACGCGGACGCTGCGCGAGGCCAAGGCGATCGCGCGGATCCGCAACAACAGTGCGGTGACGGTCTTCGACGTGGTCGAAGAGGACGACCGGCCGTGGATCGTGATGGAGCTCGTCGAGGGCAAGTCGCTCGCCGAGGTCATCCGGGAGGACGGCCTGCTCGAGCCCAGGCGTGCGGCCGAGGTCGGGCTGGCGATCCTCGACGTGCTGCGTTCGGCGCACCGCGAGGGCATCCTGCACCGTGACGTGAAGCCGTCCAACGTCCTGCTGGAGTCCGACACCGACCGGGTCGTGCTCACCGACTTCGGTATCGCCCAGGTCGAGGGCGACCCGTCCATCACCTCGACCGGCATGCTCGTCGGCGCGCCCTCCTACATCTCCCCGGAGCGGGCCCGCGGGCACAAGCCGGGCCCCGCAGCCGACCTGTGGTCGCTCGGCGGACTGCTGTACGCGGCGGTCGAGGGAGTGCCGCCGTACGACAAGGGTTCCGCGATCGCCACCCTCACCGCGGTGATGACCGAGCCGATGGAGGAGCCGAAGAACGCGGGGCCGCTGAAGGACGTCATCTACGGGCTGCTGACGAAGGATCCCGCCAAGCGGCTCGACGACGCGGGTGCGCGGGCGATGCTCAACCGCGTGATCCACGCGCCCGAGCCGAAGGAGGCCGAGCCGGAGCCGCCGATGGACGCGACGCGGGTCGTGCCGTTGCCGGTGCAGCCCGACGGGGGCAAGGCGAGTTCGGGCGGCTCCGGCGGCAAGCGGGGCGAGGAGGCGGCGGAGAAGCTGCGCGGGGCGCTGCGTTCCGTGCGGAAGGCTGCCGTGGCGGCGGGAGCGGCGGCCGGTTCGGCGGCTGCGGCCCGCGCCAAGTCGGGGAACGGTACGGCCGGTTCGGGGTCCGACGGCACCAAGTCCGCCGGGGCGCCGGGTGCAGCCGGTTCTTCGGCTCCGCCGGCACCCCCTACTCCTCCGGCTCCTCCCGCTCCGACGACTCCGATGCCCGCGGTGCCTCCGGCTCCACGGCCGGCCTCGTCGCCGTCGGCTGCGGTGCAGTCCCCGGCCTCGTCGGCCGCTTCGGGAGCCAAGGCGCCTTCCGGTACCTCTGCCGGTTCCGGTTCATCGGCGGGTTCGGGTTCCGCGGGTGCTTCGGGTTCCTCGGCAGGTGCAGCTTCCGGGGGCCGGGAGAGCGGGGTGCAAGGGGCGAATGCCCAGGCCGGAGGGCGCAGTTCGGGGTGGCCGGTCGTGCCGCCGCCGGATCTGCCGCCGCGGCCCGTGCCGAGGGCGCCGCTCACCGACGTGGTGCCGAAGCGGACGCTGGTGATCATCGCGGTGGTGATCGTGCTCGCCGTGGTCGGGACCGTGCTGGCCTTCGTGTTCGGCGGGGACCACGGCAAGAGTTCGAACGGCGGCAGGAGCAGCGGCGGGAAGGCCGCGGTCAGTGCGTCCGCCGGTGCCCGCGCCAAGGAGGACACGAGCGGCGGCACCCGTGCGGACGCAGGCGACGCGCAGTCCGCGTCGGCGTCGACGGACGGCGGCACTCCCAGCAACGGTCCGACCGCGTCCGGCGGCAGCAGTGCGGGAGACGGCGGGTCGTCCGGCGACAGCGCGGTGGAGACGGCGTACAAGGGGAGCCAGGGGTACTCGATCGGTCTGCCCAAGGGGTGGAAGTACCAGGGGGCGAGTGCCGCCGGGGACCGGTTCGCCGGGCCCGACGGGCAGAAGCTGCTCGTCGCCTGGACGTCCACGCCCAAGGGCGACCCGGTGGCCGACTGGAAGAACCAGGAGCGCTACATGACGCGCTCGCAGTACCAGAAGATCCGCATAGAGGCGGTGGACTACCGCGACTGGAACACGGCCGACTGGGAGTTCACCTATGTGGAGGGCGGGACGGAGTACCGGACGATCGACCGGGGGTTCGTCGTCAACGACCATCTCGGATATGCGCTGATGTACACGGCGAAAGCCGCGAACTGGGGCAGTGACCTCCGTAAGGACACCTGGAAGACCCTCGCGAGGACGTTCGAACCCAAGTCGTGATGTGACCGAACCCGTGTTTGAGCCGTGAGATCTGGCATCCCCTCATTGCGGGTTGCCTCCGGCACGTATCGTGAGTGTTTGCGGACCGTACGCATCCAGGTATGGGTTCGGAACGGGGCGCAAGGCGAACGGAATTGACCAACCGGGCGGCCGGGGGAGGCAACGTGGACGACTATGCGGGACGGGTTCTTGCCGACCGCTACCGCCTGCCGCTGCCACCCGCCGACGAGTACGAACTCACCGACACCCGCGCCTTCGACACCTACAGCGGTCAGGAAGTCCTGGTCAGGCAGGTGCCGTTGCCCGAGGTCGTCGAGGCGGAGGTGCTCGACGCCGAGGGGCTGCCGGACGGTTTCACGGCGCGTGATCCGCGGCAGCGGGGGAGCGGCCGGTCCGCGGCGCGCCCCGGGGTGCGGCGGCCCACCGACCCGGCCGTACGGCGTGCGGTCGAGGCCGCGCAGGCCGCGGCGCAGATCCCCGACCATCCACGGCTCGACCAGGTCTTCGACGTGTTCGCCGAGGGCGGTTCGCTGTGGATCGTCAGCGAGTTGGTGGCGGCGCGGCCGCTGGCGGCGCTGCTCGCCGAGACGCCGCTCACGCCGTATCGGGCGGCCGAGGTGGCCTCCGACGTCCTCATGGCGCTGCGTGTGCTGCACGCCCATGGCTGGGTGCACCGGAACATCACGGCCCGTACGGTGCTGGTCTGCGACGACGGCCGGGTGATGCTCACCGGGCTCGCTGTCGGGGCGGCGGAGGAGGCGCTGTGCGGGTACGACCCGGTACCGGCTCCGGAGGGTGACGGTGGCGGCGGGTTCGGACCTGCGGGCGGTGCCCCGGGTGGACCGGGTCTGCCGGGCGGCCAGGGTGCGCAGAGTGCCCAGGGCTCCCCTGGATTCCAGGGCACTCAAGGCGGTGCCGGGGGTGCCGATCCCGAGGCCGCTCGGCGTGCCGCCATCCGGGCGCGTACGGCCGGGGGGCTGCCGAGCGCCGGGCCGGACCCGGCGAACGGGGCGGGGGCGCCGGGTGCGCCCGCGCCCAAGGCCCTGGAGAGCGGCGGGGACATCCGGGCCGCGCGGGCCGGGGCGATCGCCGCGTACCGGGCGGGCGCCCGGGCCGCGGCCAGGGTTCAGGAGGCGCAGCAGAGCGGGCGGGCGGCGCTGCCCGGTGCCCGTTCCACGCCCGAGGACGGCCCCGCCTCGCAGGCCAACGGCGCAGCACAGACACACACTTCCGAGGCCTCGTCGCGCACCACTGCACCGCCGGGGCAGATCGCCGACCCGTACGGGGTGAGCGCCTGGCACGGGGCCGCGCCCCGCAGCGGAGTCGGCGGGGCACCGGCCGTCGAGGGCAGTGAACCGGCCGGTCTCGCGGGCCAGGGCGGCCGTACGGCACTCCCGCCCGGCGACGGCGCCTCCCCTGCCGGCGGAAGCCCTTACGGCAACGGCGGCACCTACGGGGCGCAGCGCGGCACAGCTCCCGGCGCCGGTGTTCCAGCGCCCCGCCTGGACAAGGCTCCCCCGACGGGCGTTCCGGCACCCGGCTCCCACCCTCCCGCCCCGCTCCCGCCCGGCGCCACGCCCCCCAGCCGCTGGGACGACCTCGTGGCCGGCACCCCCGCCCCGCGCGGTCCCGCCACCCCGCTCGCCGCCGAGCGGGCCCGGCAGGCGCGGATGGCCGTGGTGGGGGCCGTGACGGAGCGGTGGGCGCCGGAGCAGGCCGGGCCCGTGCACGAGAACTGGCAGCTGGCGGCGCCCATCGGGCCCGCGACCGACCTGTGGGCGCTCGGGGCGCTGCTCTTCAGGGCCGTACAGGGGCATGCGCCGTATCCGGAGGAGTCGACGGCCGAGCTGGTGCAGATGGTGTGCGCCGAGCCGCCCGCCTTCGCGGAGGAGTGCGGGCCGTTGCGGCCGGTCGTGGAGTCGCTGCTGCGTCAGGACCCCACCGAGCGGCTGGACTTCGAGGAGCTCAGGGGCTGGCTGCGATCCCTAGTGCGGTCCGCGCCCGAGCCCGACGCCGGCGCGCACGTCATAGCTGCACCGCCCGCCGACGCCAGCCGGCTGCCCGTCGTACGGCGGCGGGGCGAGCTGGTGCGCAGGCGGCGCGCCGGACTGCCCGCGACCAGCGCGCACGGGCGGCACAAGCGGGCCAAGGAGCAGGCGCGTTCGCCGCGCAGCCTCGGCCGCACCCTGCTGGTGCTGATCCTGCTCCTGCTGGCCGCGGCGGTCGCGTACGCCGTGCTGTTCATGCCGAAGGCGGGGGAGAAGGGCGCTGCGGGCAGCGACCGTACCGGCAGTGCGGGGGAGGTCAGCCCCGCCCCCGAGCAGTCGGACAAGGGCGCGAGCAGCCGGCCGCGCCCCGACCAGACCTCGCCCAAGTCCGAGGGCAGCCCCTCGAATTCGGCCGGTGCGAGCGAGAGCCAGACCACCGGGCCCGTCGTCGCCGACGGGTTCACGCTGCGCAAGGACCCCGAGGGCTTCCGGATCGCTGTGGCCAAGGGCTGGTCGCGGGCCGGAAAGAACAGCTGGAACCAGGTGGTGTACTCGCACGGCGCGTTCGAGCTCATCGTCGTGAAGGGCCGCGACGGCGCGGTCACCTACGGCAGCGACCCGATGGCGTACCAGCGGGACACGGAGCACGAGTTGCAGCCGTACCGCAGCTCCAGCTGGGCCACCGCGACCGGGCTGCGCACCGTCACGGTGGGCACCCGGACCATGGCGGAAGGGCAGTTCACCTGGACCGACGACAGCGGGAACGACCTGTATGTGCGCAACCTCGCGATGCTCATCGACGGGCGGTACCACATCGTGCAGGTACGCGGCCCCGAGTCGCAGCGGGACCAGGTGACGAAGCTGTACGAACAGGCGTCGGCCACGTATCAGGTGACCGGCTGACCTCACCTGTGACGGTCCGTGAAGACGAAAACGGTTGCTGTACGGGCCCCGAAGCGACAACCGTCACAGTGCGGTCTCCTTGGGACCCCCGTTGTTCCCTGTTTACGGGCCGGTCCTTAGTCTGACCCTGTCAAGAGCATTGCGGGGCAACGTGAATCAGATGCAGGGCCAGCTTGTCGCGGGCCGCTACCGGCTCGCCGACTCGATCGGCAGCGGCGGCATGGGCCGCGTGTGGCGAGCACACGACGAGGTGCTGCACCGGGCCGTCGCGATCAAGGAGTTGACCGCCGCGCTCTATGTGTCCGAGAGCGAACAGGAGCGGCTCCTCGCGCGCACCCGGGCCGAGGCGCGCGCCGCCGCGCGCATCAACCACTCCGCCGTGGTCACCGTGCACGACGTGCTCGAACACGACGGCCGCCCGTGGATCGTGATGGAGCTCGTCGAGGGCTACTCGCTGGCCGACGCGGTCAAGGAGCAGGGGCGTGTCGAGCCCGCCGAGGCCGCGCGCATCGGACTGTGGGTGCTGCGCGCGCTGCGCGCCGCGCACGCCGCCGGAGTGCTGCACCGCGACGTGAAGCCCGGCAACGTCCTCATCGGCCACGACGGCCGCGTCCTGCTCACCGACTTCGGCATCGCCCAGATCGAGGGCGATACGACGATCACCCGCACCGGAGAGGTCGTCGGTTCCGTCGACTACCTCGCCCCTGAGCGGGTCCGCGGCCACGACCCCGGCCCCGCCTCCGACCTGTGGGCGCTCGGCGCCACGCTGTACACGGCGGTGGAGGGCAGGTCGCCGTTCCGCCGCACCTCGCCGCTGTCCACCATGCAGGCTGTCGTGGAGGAGAACGCCGCCGATCCGCAGTACGCCGGTCCGCTCGGTCCGGTCATGGCCGCGCTGCTGCACAAGGAGCCCGCCGCACGGCCGTCCGCGGCCGAGGCCGAGCAGATGCTCGCCGAGGCGGCGGAGGGACGGCGGTCGAACGCGGCGCAGGCGTATGTGCCGACACAGCACACGGGCTCCCGCTATGAGACCGGGAGCACCGGCACCGGGCCGCACACCGGCTCCCGCACGGGCCCGCAGACGGGCTCCGGCACGCCGTACCCACCGATGACCGGGCCGACGTCGATCGGACCGACCGGGATGGGCCCGGAGCACCGGACGACCACCGGGCCCGCCCCCACGCCGAAACGCCGCCGCCTGCGCGCCTTCGTCCTCGCGATCGCCTTCGCGGCGATCGTCGGCGGAGGCGCGGCCGTCGCGGTGCAGTCGTGGGACAAGGGAACGCCGAGCGGCACAGCCGGTACCTCCACGACGCAGAGCCCGACGCCTTCGAGCTCGCCCAGCCCGAACGCCAACGGAAACGTTCCCGCCACGTGGCAGGCGTACCACGACCCCTGGGGCTTCACCGTCTACCTGCCCAAGGGCTGGAGCCGGAAGGTCGTCGGCGTCCCGAGCGAGCTCAGGCAGGTCGACTACACACCCGACAACGGCAGGCACTTCGTCCGCATCGCCATGGACACCGCGCCGGACTTCAAGGACGCCCGTTCCCATCAGCTGAACCTGGAGCAGACGCTCGAGCATCGCTTCGCCGACTATCACCGCGTACGGCTGGAAGAGAACATCTACCGTGACCGGCCCGGCTCCGTCTGGGAGTACACCTGGACCGCGTTGAAGGGGCAGCCGGAGGTTCCCTTCCCCGGTCCGCGCCGCGCCGTCGAGGAGACGTACATGTCCGGGGACGGCACGGAGTACGCGATCTACATCTCCTCGCCCGCGGCCGACTGGGCCGAGACGAGCAAGCAGTTCAAGTGGGTCCTGCAGGGCTGGCAGGAGAAGACCTCCCAGTAACCGTTGGGCCGGACGGGGGTTGGCCGAATCGCCGCCCCGGAGCACATCCGTCCGGTGCGGCATGATGGGGCGCATGGGGACCGAGGGGGAAGGCGTCCGTGTCATAGCGGGCCGTTACCGGCTTGAGGCGAGACTCGGGCGCGGTGGCATGGGCGTGGTGTGGCGGGCGACCGACGAGCTGCTCGGCAGGCAGGTGGCGGTCAAGGAGATCCCCCTGGACCTCGACGAGACGCTCTCCGTCGAGGAAGCCCGGCGGCAGCGCGACCGCACCCTGCGCGAGGCGCGGGCGGTGGCCCAGTTGCGCCACCCGCACATCATCGTCGTCCACGACGTCGTCGAGCACGACGAACGCCCTTACATCGTCATGGAGTTGATCGACGGCGGCTCCCTCGCCGACCGCATCTCCCAGCGCGGACCCATCGCCCCCGCCGAGGCCGCCAGGATCGGGGCCGCCCTGCTGAGCGCGCTGCGCACGGCGCACGAGGCCGGGGTGCTGCACCGCGACATCAAGCCCGCCAACGTCCTGCTGGAGTCCGGCACGGACCGGGTCGTCCTCACCGACTTCGGCATCGCCCAGGTCGCGGGCGCCACCACGCTCACCGAGACCGGCTCCTTCGTCGGCTCGCCCGAGTACACCGCGCCGGAGCGGATGTCCGGGGCCAGGACCGGCCCCGAGTCCGACCTATGGTCGCTGGGCGCGCTGCTGTGCACCGCGCTGAGCGGCGAGTCCCCGTTCCGGCGGGACTCGCTCGGCGGCATTCTGCATGCGGTCGTGTTCGACGACATACGGCCGCCCGCGCAGGCCGAGCCGCTCATGCCCGTCGTCCTGGGCCTGCTGGAGCGCGATCCCGACCGCCGGCTGGACGCGGCGCAGGCCGAGCGGATGCTGCGCGCCTACCGCGACACCGGCCGCACCCCGGCCCTGCCGCCCGGCTACACACCGACCGAGCGGGACGTGCCCCGCCCGCCCGCGCCGCTGCCCATGCCGTCACCTTCGCCGTTGCCCACGGTGGAGACCAGGCACTCCACCCGGGGCGTGCTGGTGGCGGCACTGCTGGTCGCCGCGATGGCCGGGGCGGGGGTCTCGGCGGCGGCGCTGCTCATGAACCGCGGCGACGAAGGGGGCGGTGGTACGCCGACGAGTTCGGCGCCGCGGACCTCGGTGAGCGCGTCGCCGTCACCCCCCTCCAGGACACCCAGCCCCTCGCACACGCCGCCCAAGCCCCCCGTCACCGCGACCCTCCCCTCCGCCCCCTCCGGCTACCGCGTCGCTGACGACCCGGCCGGCTTCTCCCTCGCCGTACCGCAGGACTTCACCCGCACACCGCAGGGCGAGCGCGTCTTCTACCTGTCACCGGGGGAAACCTTCCGCCTCGGCATCAAGGCCACCGACCCCGAACCGGGCGGCCCGCTCGCGGTGATGCGGCGCGCCGCCGCCAAGGGCTCCGACACCAACCCCGGCTACCACGACGGCCGGGTCACCTCGACCGCACGGCACGGACACCCCGCCGCCCTCTGGGAGTTCACCTGGAACGGCTTCAGCACGGCCGAGGGGCCCCGGCACACGTACGACCTGTGCTGGGAGGAGGGCGGCCGGATGTACGACGTGTGGGTGTCGGCGCCGGTCGGCAAGGTACGGGAGGCCAAGGAGTACTTCGACGTCGCGGTGGACACGTTCGTGGCCGGGTGAGGTGCAGGTCCGGGGATCGCCCGGGGATACGTCACGGGTGTGTGACCGGAATGCGCCAACCCTGGATGAGTGGGCGTCTGGCGCGATATGGATGGTCCATGAGCAGCAGCGGGGGAGTCGGCCACGAGTCCGACGACACGACGAGTTTTGTTCTGCAACCTCCCAGACCTCGGCAGCCGGAGCCCGGCGCCGGGCGGCTCATCGCGGGCCGCTACCGGCTGCTGGCGAAGCTCGGGCACGGTGGCATGGGCACGGTGTGGCGAGCCAAGGACGAGACCGTCGACCGCGAGGTGGCCGTCAAGGAGCCCCGCGTCCCGGACCACCTTCCCGAACGTGAACGTGCCAACGTCTTCGAGCGGATGCGCCGCGAGGCCCGCGCGGCGGCCCGTCTCGACCACCCGGCGGTGGTCAGTGTCCACGATGTGGCGGTGGTCGACGGCCGGCCGTGGATCGTGATGGAACTCGTGCGGGGCCGTTCGCTCGGCGGCGCCCTGCAGGAGGGCACGCTGGACGCCCGCGAGGCCGCCAGGATCGGCCTGGAGGTGCTCGGCGCGCTGGAGGCCGCGCACGCTGCGGGCATCCTGCACCGGGACGTGAAACCGGACAACGTGCTCCTCGGCCGCCACGACCGTGTCGTCCTGACTGACTTCGGCATCGCCCAGATCGAGGGCGAGACGAGCCTGACGGACACGGGAGGCTTCGTCGGGTCGCCCGAATTCATCGCTCCGGAACGGGTGCTGGGCCAGCGCCCCGGCCCGGCCTCCGACCTCTGGTCCCTCGGCGTGGTCCTCTACGCGGCCACGGAGGGCGTCTCCCCCTTTCGCCGCAGCAACACGCCGGCCACCCTGCAGTCGGTCCTCAACGCCACGCCGGCGCCGCCCGCTTCGGCGTCGGGACCGCTGGCCGAGCTGATCACGGGCCTGCTGCAGAAGGACCCGGCGAGACGTCCGAACGCCGCCCAGGTCCGGGCGCTGCTGGAACAAACCGCGAACCCGCCGGTCGCGGCGCCCCTGCAGCCCACGCAGCCCGGGCGGATCGTCACCCGGGGGTTCCGGTTCGGCCGCAAGGCGTGGTTCGGGGCCGGCGCGGGCGTCCTCGTGGCGGCCGCGGCGGCGTACCTGCTGATCGCGAATCCCTTCGCGGGGCCGTTGCCGGACGGCTGGACGACGCACCACGAGAACGACGTGGCCGCGACGCTGGCGGTGCCGGACGGCTACGAGCGGCAGCTGCCCGACCGGAAGACCGACAAGAACCACTGGGTCACGTACAGCGACCTGAGCGGCGCGATCGGGATCACCCTGAGCCTCCAGAAGAAGTCCGAGGACACCGGCGGCACCATCAAGGACTCCGCGGCCGCCCAGATGTACGACGACAACGGCACGTTCAAGCAGAGCGGCGCGTACGAGCTGAACATGCCCGCCGGTCCGACGACGAAGACGAAGACCAGGCTGACGACGTACAAGAACAAGCCGTCCGCCGAGAACACGGTGGCCTACAAGACCGACGACAGCCAGCACCCGCTCCCTCGCGAGGTGCGGATCTTCTACTACAAGTCCTCGGCGGGTGACCTGTACAAGCTGATCGTCAGCTACCCCGGCATGGGAGACTTCACCGCGCGCGGACGCGAGGTGGCGCAGGCGGCGATCGCGAATCTCGACGTCGACAAACTCTGACCCGCCGTCAGCGCCGCACCTCCGCGCGATACCTCCCCGGCGTCACCCCGAACTCCCTGCTGAACGCGTGCGACAGGGCGTACGGGCTGCTGTACCCGGCCGTACGGGCCACCGAGGCGAGCGGGGCGTCGGTGTCGCGCAGGAGCGTGGCCGTGCGGGTCAGCCGCCACCAGGTCAGATACGCCATGGGCGGGCGGCCGACCAGGGCGGTGAACCGGCGGGCCAGCGTCGCACGGGAGACGCCCGCCTCGGCGGCCAGGCGGTCGTTGGTCCAGGGGGCGGCCGGGTCCGAGTGCAGGGCGCGGAGGGCGGCCGTCGTCACCGGGTCGCTGAGCACGGCCGGCCAGGCACCCGTCGCCGTGTCCGCCTCCGTCGTCATTACCTGACTTTAGTCAGACAATCGCGTCCGGCGCCACCCGTTGGGATTCGGTATCCCGGCCCGGTGGCGCTACGGCTACGACCTGGCCACCGAGGTGAACCTCAAATCCGGTTCGCTCTACCC
>Ga0105246_10002154_pt1 | contig 11876 bp, 10 predicted proteins | sample KBSM64metaG_FD_99694 | JGI IMG/M metagenome (GOLD analysis project Ga0105246, IMG submission 99694) | Miscanthus rhizosphere microbial communities from Kellogg Biological Station, Michigan, USA - KBS M6-4 metaG | ecosystem: Host-associated > Plants > Roots > Rhizosphere > Soil | place...
AAGAACATCATCGCGGTATTCCATACCGACGGCGATCCACCCAGCAGCGGCAACACCATCTTGGAATAGAGCGGTTGAACCCAGAACAGCAGAAATGCGCTGGTAAAAATCCCCGCCGCAAATGTTATCAAAGGCATGTATCCGCCTTGGGCCAATGATTGCCGGCAGACGCCAGCGGCGGCTGCATGACCTCGATATTAGCTATGACTTAACAATCGGTGCATCGGAGCGCGCGCTCCCCGATCAGCCGGCTTGCGGCAGGCGGAAGGCGATCAGTTCGGCCGGGAATCCCGGGCCGCCGATCGCCAGCACGATATACTGGCGTCCGCCCAGCATGTAGGTCATCGGACAACCGGTCTGCGGCGCGGGCATATAGACCGCGCCGCGATCCTCGCCGGTATTCTTGTCATAGGCCCGCAACATGGCGCCGCGCTTGCCGCCCGGAGTGGTGGCGAAACCGGACTCGCCGCAGATCACCAGCGATTTGGTGACGGTGGGACCAAGCAGTCCGGGCCGGCCGGTGCGCGGAATATTCAGCCCCTTGAGCGCCGGATGATTCTTGATGAAATCCGGCGTGTCGCCATGCGCCACCTGCCAGGCGATCTCGCCCCTGCTGAGATCGGTCGCGGTGATGCGGCCGTAAGGCGGCTTCATCAGCGGCAAGCCATCGACCGTAAGGACGCCGGGCCGGAATTCTTCGCCGCCCGCCGTCGCTGCCGGACTCGCCGCATTCGCCACCGCCGTGGGCGGCGCAAGATATTCCTCGCCGCCTTGGATCACCGCCGCCCTGGTGGGTGCCGCGGCGAAGCTGCCGCGCACATAATCGGCGTCCGTGAAGCGCGGATTGCCCGGGGTCAGGCCGTCATTCGCCACCGTGGTTTCCGAGAAAGTGTAGACCGTGTGGGTTTCGGGATCGTAGCAGCCGCCTGGCCAGTTGGTGCCACCCTGGGTGGCCAGCGAGGTCAAGGTGCCCCATGTGCCGTCGGCCTTGGACAGGGAAGGCGGGGTGTATACCGGTCCGCTGCGATAATGCGACAACAGCCTCAGCGCCTTGGCATGCAGTTCGGGCGTGAAGTCGATCACGGTCGACGGATTGACGCTTTGCACGTCATAGGGCGGCGGCTTGGTGGGGATGGGCTGGGTGGGAGAATACCATTCGCCGGGGACATCGCCTTTGGGCACTTTGCGTTCGGCGATAGGCCAGACCGGCTCGCCGGTCTCGCGGTTCAGCACGTACAGGAAACATTGCTTGCTGGGTTGGGCCAGCGCCTTCACCATCTTTCCGTTGTGCGGGATGTCGCACAGGATGGCGGCGCAGGGCACGTCGCGGTCCCAGATATCGTGATGGATCAGCTGGTAATGCCAGCGCCGCTTGCCGGTTTCCAGCTCGACCGCAACCAGGCAGTTGCTGAACAGGCTGTTGCCCTGGCGGCGGACGCCGGATTCGTCGGCGGACGGAATCTCAATCCCCAGATAGGCAAGGCCCAGTTCCTCATCGACCGAGATTTGCGCCCAGCAGCCGGTATTGCTGGCTTTTTCGGCTTCGCCGGCGCGCAGCCAGCTGTCATAGCCGAACTCGCCCTTCATCGGGATGGTGTGGAAAATCCACAGCCGCTTTCCCGTCTTGACGTCAAAACCGCGGACATAGCCCTTGGTGCGCGGCCTGTTGCCGGGCACGCTGCCGGAGGCATGGGCGGCGCCGACAATCACCACATTGCGGGCCACGGTCGGCGTGGCATGCAGGCCGATCTCGCCGCCATTGGGATCGATAAACTGGTCGTCGTTCAGCTTGAGGTCGACCACGCCATTCTCGCCAAAGCCGGCGACTGGCAGGCCGGTCTTGGCATCCAGCGCCACCAACTGATAGCCGGTGGTCACGAAGAGAATGCGCTCGTCCTGCCCGTCGCTCCAATAGCTGAGGCCGCGGCCGGAATATTGCCGCGGCGCGTTGCGGGCACGGTCGCCTTCGTCCTTGCGGAACATCCACAGCAACTCGCCATTGGCGGCGTCCAGGCAGACCACATCGCGGCGCGCGCCGGCGGTGGAGTAAAGCCGCCCCTTGATCACCAGCGGCGTTGCCTCCCAGGTATATTCCGGGCGGGATCCCAGCATGGCGGACGGGAAGCGCCACGCGACTTCCAGCTTGCCGAAATTGGCGGCATTGATCTGGTCCAGGGGCGCGTAGCGGGTACCGGCCAGGTCGCTGGCATAATTGCGCCACTCTGTATCCGGCACGCGTTGCGCCATTGCCGGAGGGGCGGATGGCAGCGCCAGCGCCACAGCTGTCGAAGACAGCATTGCGCGTCGTGTCATGGCCATCATGTTTGTCCCCTCTTAGCCGCCGGAACCCGGACCATATTGCTTCCAGCGGGCCGGTCAATGTCCCATGTCTTGCGCGGCAAATGCCGAAAAATTCTGTGGTTTCGGCCGCCCCTGGATCGCCTGCCTGCGATGCAATAGGCTTTGCGGCGCAGGGCGCCGGATGGGCTGCTGCCGGAGCCGTGCCAGGGGAAACAGATGACTTCGCTGGCTGGTCAACTGCTCATCGCGATGCCACAGATGTACGATCCGTTTTTTTCCCGGTCGGTGGTCTATCTCTGCGCCCACGATACCGACAGCGGCGCCATGGGCCTGATCATCAACAAGACGATCGACGGTCTCACGCTCCAGGAGCTTTATGCCCAGCTCAAGATCGAACCGGTGATGCAGGAACGTCCGCAGCCGGTCCATTTCGGTGGCCCGGTCGCGCCCGGCCACAGTTTTGTGCTGCACAGCGCCGATTATCGCGAGGAGGGGACGCTGGCCCTGGGGGCGGAGTTCGCGGTCACCGCAACACTCGACATTTTTCGCGCCACGGGAAGGGGCGAAGGTCCGCGCCGGGGTATCGTGGCGCTTGGCTATGCGGGTTGGGGACCGGGCCAGCTTGACTCCGAGATCCAGGCCAATGGCTGGCTGCTTGTTGCGGCCGACGCTCATCTCGTCTTCGATGCGGAAGACGACAGCAAATGGCAGCAGGCTCTTGCCAAGCTCGGCGTCAGTCCGGAAATGCTTTCCGCCGACAGCGGACGCGCTTGAATAGCTGCGTCCCGGTCTTGCCTGGACGCTGTCAGAACTTTGGCAGCTCGTGCAAGTGTGTGTAGGTCAGAAAAACCAGGAAGACCGTGGTCAGCACACAGCCAATGGACAAAAGCCGCCTGCCCGTCTCCATCGCCAGCAACGCCAGCGCACTGTTGCCGACGGCAAATATCGCCGTCCACAAGGCCATGAATTGAGTGCCGAATATTGCCGTCTCCATCATCCCCCCAAGCAGGCCGATGTTCTTTCCCCGTCTCCTGTTTACACCGTCGCTAAGAGGTGTGCACCTGAAATCGCGAAAACACGGGCGCTGTTAACCCTACCCTGCTCAGCCGTGCGATTGGGAAGAATCAACGTGACGGGCTAATCCGCTTGCCAAAATATGGTCCCGCCGGGCCTTCGACCGGCCATTTCATACAAGCCCTTATGAGCGTTTTTTCTCGCTTTGCCAAACAGACCGGAAGGCATGCAAAGGCTGCCTTCCGGTTTCTTTGTTTGGGCCTTCCGCTTCCGCGGCGCGTCCACCGCCTAATTCGGTTTGGGGAAGCGGAACAGGGTGACTTCGTGGAAACTCTCGCCCGGCCTCAATTCGGTGGTCGGAAAGTCGGGATGGTTCGGCGCGTCGGGATAGTGCTCCGTCTCGAGGCAGAAAGCGCCGTGCTGGAAATAGGCTGCCCCTGACTTGCCGCCCGTCAGCGGCTTCGCTCCGTTGGCGGTATAGAACTGAATGCTTGGCTGCGTGGTCCAGACATCCATCACCCGGCCCGATTGCCGCTCTTCCACATGCGCGACTGGCCGAAGCCTTCCCGCCTTGCCGCGCAGGATGAAGTTCTGGTCGTAGCCAGGACCACTGGCGATCTGCATGTCGCCATCATTGATGTGCCGGCCGATGGTCATGGGACGGGTGAAATCGAAGGCGGTACCTTTCACCTTCTCGGTCGCGCCGGTGACCAATCGGTTCTCGTCAGCCAGATTGACCGTGTCCGACAACATTGTCAGGCGGTGATCCAGCACATCGCCCTGGTCATGGCCCTTGAGGTTGAAATAGGCATGGTTGGTTAGGTTCAGCACCGTCGGCTTATCGGTCGTGGCGCGATATTCCAGGCGCAGCGTGTTGTCCGCCTGCAACGAATAGGTGACGGTGACCTGCAGGGTGCCGGGAAAATGCTCTTCACCATCGGGACTGGTATAGCGCAGCGTCAGGCTGGGTGTCGCGCCGTCATGTGCCTCCGCCTGCCAGACTTTCTTGTCGAAACCGGCCACGCCGCCATGGATCGTGTTGCCGGCGGCAGTATTGGGGTTGAGATGATAGGTGGTCCCCTCCAGCGTGAACCTGGCGGCCGCGATATCGTCCGCATAACGTCCGATTACCGCCCCGATATGGCTATTGCCCGCAATGAGATAGCCCGCCAGGGAATCGAAACCGCGCACGACATCGGCCATCTTGCCGTTGCGGTCGGGAACCTGAAGACTCTGGATCACCGCGCCATAAGTGGACAGCCTGACGGTCATGCCCTTGGCATTGGTCAGGGTATAGAGATCCACCTTCTGGTGATCGGGAGTCTCGCCCCAGGCGGTCTTGTCGATGCCGGCATAGGCAGGCAGGGAGGCAGAAAGCAGCAGCGATGCCGTCAAAAATGCAACCCGCTTTCTCATGAGGTATCCTTCCGCGATGGGTCCGCTGGCTCGACAAACGGCTTGTCCGGCCTCAGGAAACAGGCAAGCACTGCACCCAGCAGCAGGATCGCGGCGGACACGCTCAACGCCACCGTCCAGTTTTGCGTGCGCTCGATCGTGATGCCGAAGAAGATGGGCGAGACGATGCTGGCAAGCCCGAAGCCAAAGTTCATCATGCCGCTCGCCGTCCCGGCATAGTTGGGCGCGATGTCCATCGACAGTGCCCAGATGGGCGCCACGATCAATTCGGCGAAAAAGAACGCGAGCGACAGGCAGATGGTTGCGACCGTGAGGTCGGCGGTGAACACCACCGGGATCATGAACAGGCAGGCACAAAGAAAACCAGGAACGATCACGCCACGCCGCGCTAGCAGGACGTTTCCGGTGCGATGGAGGATCGCGTCAGTGATGAGGCCTCCCACCGTGTCGCCGATCACGCCGGCAAACAGGACGCAGGTGGAGAACAGGGCGGTCTTGCCCAGGTTGAGGCCATAATTCTGGACGAAGTAATTGGGAATCCAGGTCTGGAACACGACCAGGAACCAGCCATAGCAGAAGTCCACCACGGTGACCGGCGCCATGCGTCTCGCCAGGGCCAGCCAGGGGATTTTCGCGCCTGCGGCCTTTCGCCCGCGCGGACTGAGCTGTGCCAGCATTTCGGGTGTGGCGGCGGAATGCGCGCCCGGTTCGTCTCGGAAATACCAGACCCACAACAGAGCCCAGGCGAGCGTAATGGGGATCAGCAGGAAGAAGGCCGCGCGCCAGGCAAAGATGGCGATCAGGCCGGCGACGACCAGGGATGTGGCGGCGTTTCCGACCCGCGAGAAGGTGTGGGTAATGCCTTGCGCGAAGCCCCACCGCCCTTTGGGCGTCCAGGCGGCCATGGCGCGCGTCGCGGTCGGAAATCCGGCGCCTTCGCCGATGCCCAGGATGAGCCGCGCCAGGAAAAGCGTCACGATTCCGGTCGCCGCGCCCACCAGTCCGGTGGCGATGCAAACCACCAGCGTGCACAAGGTCAGGGTCAGACGCGGCCCAAACTTGTCGCCCACTGCGCCGCCAAAGGGCTGGAGCAGCGCATAGGGAAGGCCGAAGGCCGCAAAGGCCAGTCCAAGGTCGGTATTGCTGAGGCCCAACTCGGCCTGGATGGCGGGTCCGGCGATGGCGAGATTGGTGCGGTTGAGAAAGAAAAGGAAATACATCGCGCACAACAAGACGAGCACGATGTTGGGCGGCGAAAGCTTCAATCGTCGCGTGGCCTGCGGCACGTGTTCCCCCCGGGGCCAATCGTCGTTGGCTTCCCCGCACTCTATGTAGTCAACCGCCGTCAAAGCGTCCACGCCTTCGCCGGTGGCAGTCGTTAGCAGTTGCAAAAAGGCTATCGTTCGCGGGGTACCTATGCTGGTATTGGAGAGATATTTCCATCGCCGCAGAATCCGCAAGCGGCGTCGTCCCTCCAGGAGCCGCAATGCATCTTTCCCGATTTCCCCGCCTTCGTTTCGCGCATCTGGGCACGCCCTTGGAGCCGATGGAGCGGCTCTCCAAGCATCTGGACGGTCCGCGCCTTTGGATCAAGCGTGACGATTGCACCGGCCTTTCGACCGGCGGCAACAAGACCCGCAAGCTGGAATTCCTGATGGGTGAGGCGGTGGCAAAAGGCGCCGACTCCATCATCACCCAGGGTGCCACCCAGTCCAACCATGCGCGCCAGACCGCCGCCGCCGCGGCAAAATTCGGCATGGAGTGCCACCTCTTGCTGGAGGACCGGACCGGCTATCAGTCGCCGGACTATACACTCAACGGAAATGTGCTTCTCGACCGGCTTCATGGCGCAACGGTCTCCAAGCGTCCCGGCGGCGCCGACATGAATGCGGAGATGGAAGCCTTGGCCGCGGATATGCGCAAGTCGGGAAAAAAGCCCTATGTCATTCCCGGCGGTGGCTCCAACCCCGTGGGCGCGCTGGGCTATGTCAATGCCGCGCTGGAGCTTGTCTCCCAGGCGAACGAGCTCGGCATCAGGATCGCCCATGTCGTGCATGCCACCGGCAGCGCCGGCACCCAGGCAGGACTGGTCACCGGCCTGGTGGCGTTGAATTCCGCGATCCCGGTTTTGGGCATTGGCGTGCGGGCCCCCAAGGAGAAGCAGGAAAATTCGGTGTTCGATCTCGCCTGCCGCACGGCGGACCATATGAACCTGTCCGGCATCGTCCAGCGCCATCATGTGGCGGCCAATTGCGACTATGTCGGCGACGGCTACGGGCTGCCCACCGAAGGGATGCGGGAGGCGCTCAAGCTGGTGGCGCGGATAGAAGGGATTCTTCTGGACCCCGTCTATAGCGGCAAAGGCATGGACGGGTTGATCGACCAGGTGCGAAAGGGATTCTTCGCCAAGGATAGCGACGTTGTCTTCCTGCACACCGGCGGCTCCGCCGGGCTGTTCGGCTATCCCGACCAGTTCGAGTTGCCCGGCTACGTCTGAGCTCGCGATGCAGCCGCCAGAAAAAGTCGTGGGAATCATCGGCGGAATGGGGCCCGAGGCCACCGTCGATTTCATGCGCCGGCTGATCGCGGCGACTCCGGCCCAGGACGACAAGGACCATCTGCATATCCTGGTCGACAACAATCCCAAAATCCCGTCGCGCATCGCGGCGCTGATCGAAGGTACCGGCGAGAATCCCACGCCCGTGCTTTGCGGAATGGCCAAAGGCCTCGAGGCGCAAGGTGCGGATTTCCTGGTCATGCCCTGCAACACCGCGCATTATTATCTCCCCGCGATCGCGCGCAGCGTGCGTATTCCGGTGCTCGACATGGTCGAGCTTTCCATCAGCCGGCTGCTTGCGGCTCCCGCAAAGCCGCGCCGCATCGGCATGCTGGCGTCTCCGGCTGTTCGCATGGTCGGGCTTTATCGCGAAAGAATGGAGCAGGCGGGCCTGCAACCGTTGTTTGCCGAGCAGGCCCGCGAGAACGAGTTGCTTGACATCATCAAGACGGTCAAGGCGGGACAATTGAGCGACAAGCACCGTCAGGACTATGTGAAGATAACCAGGCACCTGGCCGATCTGGGCGCCGAAGCCTTGTTGATTGCCTGCACGGAACTGTCCGTCATCGGCGCGCCGGAGGGCGTGACGCTTCCGGTGATCGATACCTTGGACGTCCTGGTCGAGGCGACACTGGCAGAATCAAGAACTCTTGAATCTTGATAGCCGCCGCAACAACCCCTTCTATCCCGCTGCCACACCCATCACCCTGGCTCTCGAAATGAGGCTGCAACGCCGTTATCAGGGGTTATCGGAATGAAAATGGATTTATTGCATGTGCTGGATCGCTGTGAATTCAAGGCGGGTTACAATGTCCTGACGGGCTGGCAAGTGTCGGCGAAGGGCGCTTTGCCGATCCTTCTGCTTGCCGTCACGGTTCTTGCCGTTTGGCTCGGTCAGTTGTGACGCGGGCAGACAGGCCGCGGCGGTCCAGGCGGATTGTCACGCCCGGCGGCACCGTCACGGAAAACCCGTCAAGGACGGGGTTGTCCCACGTGGCTCGAGACATGGGATCGCCCTCCAGGTCATTCCAATCGGCCTGGTCCGGAAAATTGGGGGAGAAGGCATTGCGGTTGGCATCGCGGAAGGCAGACAGGCTGGCCACAAAATCTTCCAGCGCCCTGTCCCGGCCCTCCCAATCCAGCCAGGTGACGTCATTGTCCTGGGCATAGGCATTGTTGTTGCCATGCTGGGTGCGCCCGAACTCGTCCCCCGCCGTCAGCATGATGGCGCCGCGGGTGGCAAACAAAGTTGACAGCATGGCGCGCACGGCTTTTGCGCGCCGTTCCAATATCTCCGGATCACCAGTCGGTCCTTCGACCCCGCAATTCCAGGAGAAATTCTCGCCATGGCCGTCGCGGTTCTGTTCGCCATTGGCTTCATTGTGGCGCTGGCGATAGGCGACCAAATCGGCAAGCGTGAAGCCGTCATGCGAGGCGATGAAATTCACGCTGCGGCTGCGCGGTCCGCCGAACAGGTCCGACGATCCCATCAACCTGGTCGCCAGCACTCCGGCACTCTCCGGATCGCCGCGCCAGAAGCGCCGCACATCGTCGCGGTAGCGGTCATTCCATTCCAACCAAGACTGCGGAAACTGCCCCAACCGGTAACCGCCCGGACCCAGATCCCAGGGCTCGGCGATCAGCACGCGGTCCGCCAGCCAGGGGTCGCCGGCGATTTCGTCAAAGATCGGTGCTGCGGCATCGAAGTTCGGCCCCCGCCCCAGCACCGTCGCGAGGTCGAAACGGAAGCCGTCCACGCCGCAATGGCGCACAAAATGGCGCAACGTCTCCAGCATGAGGCGGCGGACTACTGGCTGGCCGGCGTCCAGCATGTTGCCGGTGCCGGTGTGATTGACCAGGGCGCCGGCCGAACCCTTCGCATAATAACGGCTGTCCAACCCCCGCAGGCTAAGCGTTGGGCCCAAGACATCGCTTTCGCCCGTGTGATTGAGTACCAGGTCCAGGATCACGCCGATGCCGGCGCGATGCAGCGCGTCCACTGTCGCGCGCAGTTCGGCGATGCCGCCCGGCGCGATCCGCGGATCCAGCGCCATGGGAATGACGGGATTGTAGCCCCAGGCATTGTGCAGGCCCAGTGGCGGCAAATGGCGCTCATCGATCCAGGCGGTGACTGGCATCAATTCCACCGCGTCCACTTTAAGCCTGGTCAGATGCGCAAGGATTGCGGGATGGGCCAGGGCGGCAATGGTGCCACGAAGCGCGGGCGGAATATCCGGGTGACGCATGGAAATGCCGCGAACATTCAGCTCATAGATGAATCCGCCGGGGCGGAACAGGGGCGGTGCAAGCGCAAGCTCCGGCGGATCACAGACGATGCTCTTGGGCACCAGAGAGGCGGTGTCGAAGCCGCGTTCGGCGAGCCTCGGGTCGAACACATAAGGCCGGTCCAGTGCCAAGGCATAGGGGTCCGCCAGCAGCTTGCTGTCGTCGAACGACAGCCCCTGGTCCGGTGCCCACGCGCCATGGGCGCGAAAACCATAGGCCTGGCGTGCGCGCGTTCCGGGAACAAAAAGATGATGCAGTTCACCTTCCCGCAACATGGCAAAGCGCGTTTCGTCATTCCCCTCGAACAGGGACAGGGTGACCCGCTCCGCCTCGCGGGCGGTGACCGCGAAGTGCACGCCTTCCGGATTGACGGTCGCGCCGGGAGAAACTGTCACGTCACCACATCGGGTTTGACGCGCCCGGTATGGCGGGTGATGCCCACCACCGCTTCCAGGGCCTTTGCCAGGCCCGCCAGCATCACCGAAGGCTTCTCGTCCAGCCGGCCGGCCGGTGGTTCATAGCGCTCCAAATAGACCCGCAAGGTCGCGCCGCTCGTGCCGGTGCCGGAGAGGCGCAACACCACCCGCGATCCGCCGGCAAAGATCAACCGCACGCCCTGATGCGCGCTGATCGAGCCGTCGACTGGGTCGTGATAAGCAAAGTCATCGGCTGTCTGGACCGTCAGGGAGCCAAACTTGCGCCCCGCCAGCCCCGGCAGCGCCGTGCGAAGCTCAGACATCAGCGCGTCCGCCTTGGCGGTATCGAGGCTCTCATAATCGTGCCGGGCATAATAATTGCGGCCGAAGCGGGCCCAATGTTCGCGCGCCAAGGCATCGACACTGATCTTGCGCTTGGCCAGGATATTCAGCCACAACAGGATGGCCCAGACGCCGTCCTTTTCGCGCACATGGTCCGATCCGGTGCCGGCGCTCTCCTCGCCGCAAATCGTGACTTTGCCGGCATCGAGTAAATTGCCGAAGAACTTCCACCCGGTTGGCGTTTCGAACATGGGAATGTTCAGCGCGGCCGCGACGCGGTCGGCGGCGGCGCTGGTGGGCATGGAGCGGGCAACGCCTTTCAATCCCTTGGCATAACCGGGCGCCAGATGGGCATTGGCCGCAAGCATGGCCAGGGAATCTGAAGGCGCGATATAGCACCTGCGCCCGATGATCAAATTGCGGTCGCCATCGCCATCCGAGGCGGCGCCGAAATCGGGCGCATCCTTTCCCATCATGACCTCATAAAGGTCCTTGGCGGTGACGATATTGGGATCGGGATGCAGGCCGCCGAAATCCTCCAAAGGACGCCCGTTGCGCACCGTTCCTTGCGGAAATCCCAGGCGGTTTTCCAGGATCTCATGGGCATAAGGCCCGGTCACCGCATTCATGCCGTCGAAGATCATGCGAAAACCGCCCTTGATCAGGGCGCGTATCGCGCCAAAGTCGAACAACGTTTCCATCAGTGCCGCATAATCGGCAACCGCATCGACGACTTCGACCGCCATGGCACCGACCGTCACGCTGCCCAAGCTATCCAGGTCGATATCGGGCACATCGACGCCCATCCAGCGATTGATGACTTTGGTACGGGCAAAGATGGCCTCGGTGATCTTTTCCGGCGCCGGGCCGCCATTTTCGGTATTGTATTTGATGCCGAAATCCTCATCGGGGCCGCCGGGATTGTGACTTGCCGACAGCACCAACCCGCCGATGGCGCCATACTTGCGGATGATGCAACTCGCGGCCGGTGTCGACATGATGCCGCCTTTGCCGACCAGCACCTTGCCGAAACCATTGGCGGCGGCCATGCGGATCGCGGCCTGGATGACAGGCCGGTTGTGGAAGCGTCCGTCGCCGCCGATCACCAATGTCGCGCCCACCTTGCCTTCCACCACATCGAATACCGACTGAATGAAATTCTCGGCATAATTGGCCTGCTGGAAGACTTTGACCTTCTTGCGCAGTCCCGACGTGCCCGGTTTCTGGTCGGCAAAGGGCTTAGTGGGGTGCGTCACGATCACAGGCGGCTCCTTCCTCAAACTGCGATACAGGCTGGCATAGCCGGCGCCGACGCGCTGCCAGGAAAAATCCGCCTGCATGCCCCGCTGCTGGAGATTGTGCCAGTCCGCGGGGCGTTGAAATAACGCGACTGTCCGTTGCAATGCGCCCCGGATGCCGGCCGGCGTGACATCGTCAAACAGGATTCCCGTGGCCACGCCCGCGGTTATGGCTGATTCGTTGGGCTACATCATAGTGCCACACACTTCCCCTGCTCGGCTCTTCCGCTCCACGGCGTCGCCGCG
>Ga0105246_10002155_pt1 | contig 11876 bp, 8 predicted proteins | sample KBSM64metaG_FD_99694 | JGI IMG/M metagenome (GOLD analysis project Ga0105246, IMG submission 99694) | Miscanthus rhizosphere microbial communities from Kellogg Biological Station, Michigan, USA - KBS M6-4 metaG | ecosystem: Host-associated > Plants > Roots > Rhizosphere > Soil | place: Michigan...
CCAGGCCGTCACGGGGCAGCTGGGGCAGGCGCCGTCCGCGGCGTTCACCATCGTCCCGGAACAAGGCTTCGACGAAGGCCTCGTGGGCCTGGCCGGCGCTTTCCTGCTGTTGCGCGCCTTCTCCTCGGGTGCCGCGGCCCTGACCGGCGTGGAAGCCATCAGCAACGGTGTGCCCAACTTCAAGAAGCCCAAGAGCAAGAACGCCGCCACCACCTTGCTGCTGCTCGGCGTGATCGCTTCCGCCATGCTGGCCGGCATCATCTACCTGGCCAACGCCACCAAGGTGCACATCGTGCTGGACCCGGCCACGGAGTTCCTGCTCAACGGCCAGCCCCTGCCGGAGGGCTACATCCAGAACCCGGCCATCAGCCAGATCGCCCAGACCATCTTCGGCCCCGGCTCCATCCCGTTCTACGTCGTGGTGGCCGCCACCGGCATCATCCTCGTGTTCGCCTCCAACACGGCGTTCAACGGCTTCCCGGTGCTTGGCTCCATCCTCGCCCAGGACGGCTACCTGCCCCGCCAGCTCCGCACCAGGGGAGACCGCCTGGCGTACAGCAACGGCGTCTTGGCCCTGGCTGCCGGTGCTCTCGTCCTGATCCTGGCCTTCAACGCCGACGTCACCAAGCTGATCCAGCTCTACATCGTGGGCGTGTTCATCTCCTTCACCGCCAGCCAACTGGGCATGATCCGGCACTGGGGCCGCGAACTGAAACTGGCACGGGACAAAGCCGTACGGCTGCGGGTGCTCAAGTCGCGCACCATCAACATGGTGGGCTTCGGCATGACGGCGTTGGTCCTGACGATCGTGCTCATCACCAAGTTTGAACAGGGTGCCTGGATCGCGTTGCTGGCCATGTTCGTGCTGTTCCTGATCATGTGGAGCATCCGCGCCCATTACGACAACGTGGCCAAGGAACTGGCCGTGGACGAGGACTCCTCGCCGCGTGCCCTCCCCACCCGGGTGCACGCGATCCTGCTGGTCTCGCACGTCCGCAAGCCGGTGCTGCGGGCGCTGGCCTACGCCCGGGCGTCCCGGCCGTCGCGGCTCGACGCCATCATCGTGGACATCGACTCGGAGGAGACGGCACACACCGTCGCCGACTGGGACAAGCTGGACATCCCGGTGCCGCTGACCGTGCTCGCCAGCCCGTACCGCGAAACCGTGACGCCCATCCTGTCCTATGTGAAGAACATGCGCCGGGATTCGCCGCGGGACCTGATCGTGGTCTACATTCCCGAATACGTGGTGGGCAAATGGTGGGAACAGCTGGTGCACAACCAGACGGCGCTGCGCATCAAGGCGCGGCTCCACTTTGAACCCGGCGTCATGGTGGCCAGCGTGCCGTGGCAGCTCAAATCCTCCGAAGAAGCAAAGGCACTGCAGGACACCCTATGACGCAACACCAGCTTTCCCGTCCCGGCCGCCCCAGTGACGCGGCCCCGCGCGAACTGGTGCTCGACGTCGGGCCCGTCGCCCACGGCGGGCACTTCGTTGCCCGCCACGAAGGCCGGGTGGTTTTCGTCCGGCACGGCATCCCCGGGGAGAAGGTCCGGGTGCGCCTGACCGACGCGGAGGACGGGTCGAGTTTCTGGCGGGCCGACGTCGTCGAGGTCCTGGAAGCCTCGGACGACCGGCGGCGGCATTTCTGGCAGCCGGCCGATTCGCCCGCCGCCTGGCGCAAGGGGGGTCCGCCCGTGGGCGGTGCCGAGTTCGGGCACATCGGCCTGGAACGGCAGCGGCGGCTGAAGTCCGAGGTCCTGGCCGAGCAGCTGAAGCGGCTCGCCGGACTGGACCTGCACGTGGAGGTTGAACCTGCGGGCTCCGCCACTGGCGGAACAGCGGGGCACGACGGCGACGGGCTGGCCTGGCGCACCCGTACCGGCTTTGCCGTGACTCCCGACGGCCGGCTGGGCATGCACGCGCACCGCTCCGACGTCGTGGTCCCGGTCCGCGAGATGCCGCTCGCCGTCCAGGCGATCAACGAGCTGAGGCTCTGGGAACTCGATCTGCACGGCATCTCCCGCATCGAAGTCGCCGCACCGGCCAACGGCTCGCGGCCCCTGGTGCTGCTCGCCCCGGAAGACGACGCCGACCCGAAACGGCTGGGCAGGATCCTGGCCCGGCTGCCGCAGGACATTTCGGTGGCGCGCTTCGACCCGGCCAAGGGCGACGTACTGCAGCTGCGTGGCCGCACCTGGGTCCAGGAATCGGCCGCCGGGCACGAATACCGGGTCACCGGCGAAGGCTTCTGGCAGATCCACAAGGACGCCCCGGAAACACTCGTGGACGCCGTCCGTGGCTTCCTGCACGACGGCGGCTACCTCCTTCCGGGCTCGGCCGTCGCCGATCTTTACGCCGGCGCCGGGCTGTTCACCGCCCCGCTGGCGGACGCCGTCGGCATCACCGGATCGGTGCTGTCCGTTGAAGGCTCCCCGGGCACCAGCAGGGACGCACGCAAGAACCTGCACGGCGAAGGGCACGTCGAGATCGTGCAGGGACGGGTGGAACGGGTGCTGCGGAACCGGCCCCGCCGTTTCGATTCGCTGGTCATCGACCCGCCCCGCGCCGGTGCGGGCAAGGCCGTGGTGCGGCAGCTCATGGATTCGGGCCCGCGCGCCATCGCGTATGTGTCCTGCGATCCGGCCTCGTTCGCCCGGGACCTGGGCTACTTCCAAACCGGCGGCTGGAAACTCGGGGGACTGCGGGCGTTCGACCTGTACCCGCACACCCACCACCTGGAAACCGTGGCATTGCTGGTGCCCGACGCCTAGCCGACACTACGATGGGGCCATAGTCGTCCCATGTCGCGTCCCTGGCCCTGGCAGGCCACGATGCCCGGCGCTCGAATTAGGCTTACCTAACTAGATAGCGCTGACCCGCGCGACAAAGATGAAAGCTGTTGCGAGAGGAGTCCTGCCATGAGCACTGTGGACAGCTTCGGTTCCAAAGGCGTACTGAATGTAGCCGGCACCGATTACGAAATTTTCCGGTTGAACTCCGTTGAGGGCGCAGACAGCCTTCCGTTCAGCCTCAAGGTATTGCTTGAAAACCTCCTGCGGACCGAGGATGGCGCCAATATTACGGCCGACCACGTCCGCGCCCTGGCCGGCTGGGACCCGAATGCGGAGCCCGACACCGAGATCCAGTTCACCCCGGCCCGCGTCATCATGCAGGACTTCACCGGCGTCCCCTGTGTCGTGGACCTGGCCACCATGCGTGAAGCCGTCAGGGACCTCGGCGGCGACCCCAAGCGCGTCAACCCGCTGGCACCGGCCGAAATGGTCATCGACCACTCCGTCCAGATCGACGTTTTCGGCAACTCCGGCGCCCTCGAGCGCAACATGGAAATCGAATACCAGCGCAACGGTGAGCGCTACCAGTTCCTGCGCTGGGGCCAGACCGCGTTCGACGACTTCAAGGTTGTCCCCCCGGGAACCGGCATCGTGCACCAGGTCAACATCGAATACCTGGCCCGCACCATCATGACCCGTGAAGTCAACGGCGTCCTGCGCGCCTACCCGGACACCTGCGTCGGCACCGACTCGCACACCACCATGGTCAACGGCCTGGGCGTGCTGGGCTGGGGCGTTGGCGGCATCGAAGCCGAAGCCGCCATGCTCGGCCAGCCGGTCTCCATGCTCATCCCGCGCGTCGTGGGCTTCAAGCTCAACGGCAACATCCCGGCCGGCGCCACTGCCACCGACGTCGTCCTGACCATCACCGAAATGCTGCGCAAGCACGGCGTGGTGGGCAAGTTCGTCGAGTTCTACGGCGAAGGCGTTGCCGCCGTGCCGCTGGCAAACCGCGCCACCATCGGCAACATGAGCCCGGAATTCGGTTCCACGGCCGCCATGTTCCCGATCGACGACGTCACCCTGGACTACTTGCGCCTCACCGGCCGCTCCGAGGAAAACGTCGCCCTGGTCGAGGCCTACACCAAGGAACAGGGCCTCTGGCACGATCCGTCCCGCGAGCTGCGCTTCTCCGAATACCTCGAGCTGGATCTGTCCACCGTGGTTCCGTCCATCTCGGGCCCGAAGCGTCCCCAGGACCGCATCGAGCTCACGGACGCCAAGGAGCAGTTCCGCAAGGACATCCACAACTACGTCTCCATCGAAGACGGCAGCGTGGACGAGTCCCTGGACGAGTCCTTCCCGGCCTCCGATTCGCCGTCCTTCACCCACGCGGACTCGCACACCACCGAGACCGCCCGCGTCGTGTCCGCCGCGAACGGTTCCCACGGCCGCCCGTCTTCTCCGGTCCACGTCAAGACCGCTGACGGCCGCGAGTTCGAACTGGACCATGGTGCGGTGTCGATCGCCTCGATCACCTCCTGCACCAACACCTCCAACCCTTCGGTCATGCTCGCCGCTGCCCTGCTGGCCCGCAACGCCGTGGACAAGGGCCTCACCGCCAAGCCGTGGGTCAAGACCTCCGTGGCCCCTGGCTCGAAGGTCGTCACCGACTACTACGAGAAGTCCGGCCTCACGCCGTACCTGGAGAAGCTCGGCTTCTACATCGTGGGCTACGGCTGCGCCACCTGTATCGGCAACTCCGGCCCGCTGGAGCCGGAAATCTCCGAGGCCATCCAGGCCAACGACCTCTCGGTCACGGCTGTCCTCTCGGGCAACCGCAACTTCGAAGGCCGCATCAACCCGGACGTCAAGATGAACTACCTGGCCTCCCCGCCGCTGGTCATCGCCTACGCCCTGGCCGGCACCATGGACTTCGACTTCGACACCGATGCCCTGGGCACCGATTCCGAAGGCAACGAGGTCTTCCTGAAGGACATCTGGCCGAACCCCGTCGAGGTCCAGCAAGTCATCGACTCCTCGATCGACAAAGCCATGTTCACCAAGGGCTACGAAGGCGTCTTCGACGGCGACGACCGTTGGAAGGCACTCGACACGCCCGCCGGTGACACCTTCGCCTGGGCCGAGGACTCCACCTACGTCCGGAAGCCCCCGTACTTCGAGGGCATGAAGGCACAGCCGGACCCCGTCCAGGACATCGAGGGCGCCCGCGTCCTGCTGAAGCTGGGCGACTCGGTCACCACCGACCACATCTCCCCGGCCGGCTCCTTCAAGTCGGACACCCCGGCGGGTCAGTACCTGCTGGCCAACGGCGTGGAGCGCAAGGACTTCAACTCTTATGGTTCCCGCCGCGGCAACCACGAAGTCATGATCCGCGGTACCTTCGCGAACATCCGCATCAAGAACCAGCTGCTCGACGGCGTCGAGGGCGGTTTCACGAAGGACTTCACCCAGGAAGGCGCCCCGCAGGCCTACGTCTACGACGCCGCCCAGAACTACCAGGCCGCCGGCACGCCGCTGGTGGTCCTGGCAGGCAAGGAATACGGTTCCGGCTCCTCGCGTGACTGGGCTGCCAAGGGCACCGCACTGCTGGGCGTGAAGGCCGTCGTCGCCGAAAGCTACGAGCGCATCCACCGCTCCAACCTGATCGGCATGGGCGTCCTGCCGCTGCAGTTCCCGGCCGGCGAATCCGCCGCGACCCTGGGCCTGAGCGGCACCGAAACCTTCTCCGTGGCAGGCGTCACCGAGCTCAACAACGGCATCACGCCAAAGACGCTCAAGGTGACCGCCACGGCCGAGGACGGCAGCTCGAAGTCCTTCGACGCCGTGCTGCGCATCGACACCCCCGGCGAAGCGGACTACTACCGCAACGGCGGCATCCTGCAGTACGTGCTGCGCCAGATCTCGGCGAACTAATACGCAGAGTACGACGACGGCGGCCCCGGCTGGTCTTCTGACCGGCCGGGGCCGCCGTCGTTCCGCTTTGTCCCGGCCGGCCGCCGTGCACCGTGCGGCGAGGTTAGGGCCCGGCCGGCAAAGCGCTAAAGTTAACAGGCACGTCAATCACCTAAGGAGGGGCCGTTGGGACTCTTGGAGACAATCCGGACTCCGCAGGACCTGGCCACGCTGGGCAGCACTGAACTGGAACAGCTCGCAGACGAAATCAGGTCCTTCCTGATCACCAACGTCGCCCAGACCGGCGGCCACCTCGGCCCGAACCTCGGCGTCGTGGAGCTGACGATGGCGATCCACCGGATCTTCGACTCTCCCCGCGACAGCATCGTCTTCGACACCGGACACCAGTCCTATGTGCACAAGCTCCTCACGGGACGACAGGACTTCAGCACCCTCCGCCAGGAGGGCGGCCTCTCCGGATACCCGGACCGCGGCGAGTCCGAACACGACATTGTCGAGAGCTCCCATGCCTCCTCCTCGCTGTCCTGGGCGGACGGCATCTCCCGCGCCCGGCAGCTGACTGGTGACGGTGACCGCTACGTGGTGGCCGTCGTCGGCGACGGGGCACTGACCGGCGGCATGGCCTGGGAAGCCATCAACAACATCGCCGCGGACAAGCGCCGCCGCGTGGTGATCGTGGTCAATGACAACGGCCGCTCCTACGCCCCCACGGTCGGCGGCCTGGCCGACTACTTGGCGTCCCTGCGTCCCACCATTGATTCCTTCCGCGCCGCCCCGGCCTACGAGGTCGCTTTGGACAGGTGGAAGAAGCGGCTGCAGGACGGCGGCCCGTTGGGCCAGTTCACCTACCGGAGCCTGCATGCCATGAAGAAGGGCATCAAGGACTGGTGGGCGCCCCAGGGCATGTTCGAGGACCTGGGCATGAAGTACATCGGCCCCGTGGATGGCCACAACCTGCAGGCCTTGGAAAACGCCCTCACCACGGCCCGCCACTATGGCGGACCGGTGATCGTGCACGCCATGACGGAAAAGGGCCATGGCTACGCGCCGGCCCGCGCCCATGAGGACGACCAGTTCCACGCCGTCGGCGTCATCGACCCGGAAACCGGCGAGCCCACGGCATCGCCCGGCGCGCAGTCCTGGACCTCCGTGTTCGCCGAGGAAATCGCCGACATCGCGGATGAGCGCAAGGACATCGTGGGAATCACCGGTGCCATGCTCATCCCGGTGGGCCTGCACAAGTTCGCCGCACGGCACCCGGAGCGGGTGTTCGACGTCGGCATCGCCGAACAGCATGCCCTCACCTCCGCGGCGGGCATGGCCTTCGGCGGCCTGCACCCCGTGGTGGCCGTCTACGCCACCTTCCTGAACCGGGCTTTCGACCAGCTCCTGATGGACGTCGCCCTGCACAAGGCCGGCGTCACCATCGTCCTGGACCGGGCCGGCGTCACCGGTCCCGACGGCGCCAGCCACCACGGCATGTGGGACATGGCCATGGTGCAGATTGTGCCGGGACTGCACCTCGCGGCACCGCGCGACGCCACCCGCCTGCGCGAGGAACTGCGCGAGGCCGTGGCGATCGGCGACGCGCCCAGCGTGGTGCGCTTCTCGCGGGGCAGCGTCGGCAAGGAAGTCGAGGCCATCGAGCGGCTGGCCGACGGCGTGGACGTGCTGGCGAGGCGCCCCGAAGGCTCCACCGAGAACGACGTCCTGATCGTCAGCGTCGGCGCGATGTCCGAACTCGCGCTCGACGTCGCGGCCCGGCTCGGCTCGCAGGGGATCAGCTCCACCGTGGTGGACCCCCGCTGGGTGCTGCCCGTGCGCAAATCCATCATCGCCCTCGCGGCCCACCACCGTCTGGTGATCTGCATCGAGGACGGCGTACGCGCCGGCGGGGTCGGCTCCCGGATCCGCCAGGAGATGCGGGCCGCCGGTGTGGACACCGCCCTGAACGAGGTGGGCCTGCCCGTCGAGTTCCTCTCGCACGGCACCCGCGGCCAGGTCCTCGAACGCGTCGGGCTGACCGCCCAGCAGATCACGCACGACATTGTGGCCCAGGTCCTCGGGACGAAGGTGCCTTTCGCCCGCCCGCTGCCGGGCCAGGCACACCCGACCACCGGCAGCCTGCCCACCCTGTGATGACCAGACACCCGGAAGGCCTGCAGCCCGGCGATCTCGTGGTGGCCCGCAACCGCAAATGGGACGGCACCGCCCATTGGGTGGTCCCGGGGCGCTACCTCGGCGAAGACATCCACGGCTGGTGGGTGTTCCAAGGCAGGAACGAATTCTGCTCCCGCCCCGGCGCAGCCTTCTACACCGCCTCCGACGCCGTACTGCTGGTCCCGCGCAGCGGGGACTACGTGGCCACCTTCTACGACGACAGCTATCCGGGGGACTTCCGGATCTACATTGACCTGGCCCTGGACCACGGCTGGAAGACCATCCGTGACGGCGTGGCGGAGTTCCACATGATCGACATGGACCTGGACGTGATCCGGTCCACGAAGCACGGCGTGTTCGTCGACGACGAAGACGAGTTCGAGGAACGCCGGCTCTCCATGGGCTACCCGGAACATACCGTGGCCGCGATCCGCGGCGAGACCGGGCGGCTGTACCAGGAAGTACTCACACAACAGGAACCGTTCGACGGCACCGGGCCCGCCAGCACGTGCGCCGCATGGTTCGGAAAAGGACGGGCATGAGCGGGATCATCCGCAGCTACAAACGGGACGAGGACGGCGTACTGCTGTTCCGCGAGGCCTGGTACGACGAGGACTTCGGCCAGTTCGTCATCAACCACGGCACCGTGGGCCACCAGAGCAGCACTGACGCCACCGACGTCGACGACGAAAACGGTGCGGAAGGACTCCTGGCCGCGTTCGCGGCACAGTGCGACGAAGACGGCTACGCGGAACTGCCTGAATCCGAGCAGTTCTGGCTGGTGGCCCAGTTCGCGCTGAAGAGCAAGGACGGCACCGAACGGGACCGCTATCTCGAACGCAAGGCAAGCACGGCCCTGCGCAGCGCCCTCGCCTGGCGCGGACTGGGTACCGTGGAACGGTCGGAAATCGGGAACTCCCGCCTCAACATCTTCTGCCTCTGCCCGGATGTGAACAAGGCGGTCAACGCCATCAAGGTATGCATCCGCGGCGAGGATCTGGACTTCACCAAGCTCAGCATTGCCGCCGCGCCGCACGGGGAACCGGAGGCCTTCAAGCTCAAGCACTCGCCCAAAAACGTCACTGGCTTTACCCTCTAAGGACCACCACTCCACGCCTGGAAGGGAAGCCCCTGTGACATCCAAGAGCAACTGGCCAGGACACACGCCTTTGCCCAAGGGGATCTCCGCTCCCGCCCGCCGGGCGCTGGCCCACGAGGGCCTGGAAACCCTGGAACAGCTCGCCGAAATGGGCGAAGAGCGGATCGCCGGCCTGCACGGCATGGGCCCGAAGACGATGGCCCAGCTCCAGGATGCCATGGAAGAAGCGGGAATCAGCTTCCCCTCCTGAAGGCCGTTAGCGCCCAGCCTCGCAGGCTAGGCTGGGGACCATGACTGAATACCGCCGTCTTGGAAATTCCGGACTGACCGTCTCCGTGGTCGGGCTGGGCTGCAACAACCTGGGCAGGGCCAACACCGCCACCGAAACGCAGAAGGGCACGGACGCCGTCGTCCACGCGGCCCTCGATGCGGGAGTGACGCTGTTCGACGTCGCGGACATCTACGGCAAGGAACCCGGCCTCAGCGAAACCATGCTCGGCAAGGCGCTCAGGGGCCGCCGGGACGACGCGATCGTGGCCACTAAGTTCGGCATGGACATGAAAGGTGCCAACGGCAAGGATTTCGGCGCCCGCGGTTCGCGGCGGTACATCATCCAGTCGGTCGAAGCGTCACTGCGCCGCCTGAACACCGACTGGATCGACCTCTACCAGTACCACACACCGGACCCGCTGACCCCGATCGAGGAAACCCTCTCGGCCCTGGACGACCTCGTCGGCAGCGGCAAGGTCCGCTACATCGGCCATTCCAACCGCACCGGCTGGCAGATCGCCGAGGCCGAGTACGTGGCCCGCATGAGCGGCGGCACCCGCTTCATCTCCACCCAGAACCACTACAACCTCCTGGACCGCCGCGCGGAACTGGAAGTCCTGCCGGCGGCCGAGGCACTTGGCCTGGGTGTGCTGCCGTACTTCCCGCTGGCCAACGGCCTGCTCACCGGCAAGTACGCCCCCGGCCAGGCCCCCAAGGGCTCGCGCCTCAGCCATACCCGCACCCATATGGTGGACGACGCCGACTGGGAGCAGCTGGGCCGCTTCAGCCGCTTCGCCAAGGAACGCGAGCTGAACGAACTGCAGCTGGCGTTCTCCTGGCTCGCCGCGCAGCCGGCCGTCAGCAGCGTGATCGCCGGAGCCACCCGGCCGGAGCAGGTCACGGAGAACGCCGCCGCGGTGTGCTGGGTCCCCACCGCGGAGGAGCGCGCCGAACTGGACGACATCTTCCCGCCGCAGCCCAAGGTTGCGCTCTTCTGATGCCGGAACCGGTCAGCCTGCTGCTGGACTGCGATACGGGCATCGACGACGCCCTTGCCCTTGCCTACCTGTGCAGCCAGCCGCACGTGGAACTCGTGGCCGTGAGCAGCACCCCGGGCAACGTCGATGCGGATCAGGTGGCCCGCAACAACCTCGCCCTGCTGGAGCTGTGCGGCCGCCCGGATGTCCCCGTGGCCATCGGGGCCAGGGCGCCGTTGCGGATCCCGCTGGTAACTACGCCTGAAACCCACGGGCCGCAGGGCATCGGCTACGCTGAGCTCCCGGAACCGCAGAGCAGCGTGCACCCGGGGGACGCCGTCGAACTCTGGATCGAAGCGGCCCGGGCGCGCCCTGGGGAGCTGACCGCGCTCCTCACGGCACCACTGACGAACTTCGCCCTCGCACTGCGCGCCGAGCCGCGGCTCCCGGAGCTGCTGCGCGGCGTCGTGATCATGGGCGGCAGCTACTACTACCAGGGCAACACCACGCCTACCGCCGAGTGGAACACCCACGTGGACCCGCACGCCGCAGCGGAGGTGTTCGCCGCGTTCTCGGGGCTGCCCGCAGACCGACTGCCCGTGGTGTGCGCCCTGGAAACCACGGAGCGGATCGAAATGCGCCCGGAGCACGTGGAGGCCTTCGCCCGGGAAGCCGGATGCGCCGCGCCCGAGCTCGTGCTGCCCGGCCAGCAGGAAGGCCAGCGCAGCACGGCGTCGAACCCCCTGGTGCGGCACCTGAGCGACATGCTGCGCTTCTACTTCGAGTTCCACCGCGCCTATGACCAGGGCTACATCGCCCACGTGCACGACTACTTCGCCGCGGCCGTGGCGGCCGGAACCGTCCGCTACGGAACCCGCACGGCCACGGTGCACGTGGAGACCGCGGCCCCGCGGCTGTTCGGCACCACCGTGGCCGACTACCGCGGACTCTGGGACGAGGCGCCGAATGCCCGGATCGTTTCGGAAAACCACCCGGAGGAGGCTTTCGCCGAGCTGATCCGCTCGCTGGGCGCGCTGGCCCGGTCCATGGAGCCGTCTGGCGGTTAGGATGGTTCCTGCGCCGAGGTGACATAGGCGGAACGCGTGCACAGCCCACAGCAAGGACCCACCATGGCCTCCCCGTCACCGCAGCAGTCTTCCCTCCTCCTGCTCGAAGCCCCCAAGCGCCGGCGCCTCCTCGAGATCCTCGGCGCCGCCTCGATCATCGTGACCTACGTGGTGCTGGTACTCACCCAGCCCGCGGACATCGCCGCCGGTCCCGGCAGCCTTGCCGCCCTAGCCGCGCTGGGCGGCTTTCTCCTCGGCGCCGTGCTCCTGGTGGTCGCGGTCCTTCCCACGCTGCCCACCTCCACCGTGGTACTCATCCCGATCGCCATGGTCTTGAACATCGTGCTGGGCCAGTTCGTGGGCAGCACCCTCGTACCGTTCTACCTGGATGCGATCGGCACGGTGCTCGTGGCGGTCCTTGCCGGGCCTGCCGCCGGTGCCGCGACCGGAGCCCTGAGCTCCATCGTTTGGTCCCTGTTCAACCCCACGGTGCTGCCGTTCGCCGCGGGTGCCGCCCTGATCGGCTGGCTGGCCGGACTCGCGGCGCGTGCCGGCGTCTTCCGCCGCTTC
>Ga0105246_10002162_pt1 | contig 11865 bp, 8 predicted proteins | sample KBSM64metaG_FD_99694 | JGI IMG/M metagenome (GOLD analysis project Ga0105246, IMG submission 99694) | Miscanthus rhizosphere microbial communities from Kellogg Biological Station, Michigan, USA - KBS M6-4 metaG | ecosystem: Host-associated > Plants > Roots > Rhizosphere > Soil | place: Michigan...
GGAGGCTTCGTTGGGGATCGAGTTTCTGCAGCGAGGTCGCCGCGGTGTCAGCCCGACGCCGGCCGGCAAAGCCTTGGCACAACACGCCCGCGTCCTGCTGCAACAAGCCGAACGCATGCAACAGGACCTGGCCGAATACGCCAAGGGCGTCAAAGGTCAGGTGCGGTTGCTGTGCAACACCACGGTGATCACCGAATACCTGCCAGAGTTGCTCGCCGACTTTCTGCGTGAACACCCGAATCTCGACATCGACCTTCAAGAGTTGCCCAGCGCCCGCATCACCCATGCGTTGCGTCAGGGGGCTGCGGACCTCGGGATCGTGTCCGACGCCGTGGACACCGATGACCTGAAAACCCGGCCGTTTCGCGATGACCCGCTGGTGCTGATCTTGCCTTCTGACCATCCCCTGGCCGAAACGCCGTCACTGACCTTCGCCGACACCTTGAGCCATGACTATGTGACGCTAGGCGCCAGCAGTGCATTGGCGATCCACCTGGAAGAACAGGCCCTGCACATTGGCCAGCGCATGCCGATCCGCATTCGCGCCGACGGCTTCGACGGGCTCATTCGCATGGTCGCTCGCGGCGCAGGGCTGGCCATTGTGCCGCGGATGGCCATCGAGCGCTGGCCGCAGGTGCAAGCAGTCACGATCCGGTCTCTTCCCGAAGACTGGGCCAACCGCACCCTGAAAATCTGTGCCCGCGACTTCGACAGCCTGCCCAGTTACGCCCGGGCCTTGCTGGAGGCACTGACCCCGAGAACGCCTTGACTCTACCGTTAGGGGCAGACTCTATGCTGCGAGCTTCATTTCAGGAGTACACGCGATGAGCAAACGAATGCTCGTGATTCTGGGGCACCCCTCCACCGACAGTTTCTGCGGGGCACTGAGCGAAACTTACGTCCAGGCCGCCAAGGATGCCGGTCATGACGTGCGCCTGCTGCGTCTGGATGCGCTGGACTTCGATCCGGTCTTGCACGAGGGCTATCACACGATCCAGCCGCTGGAGCCGGACCTGTTGCAAGCCCAGGCCGATATCACCTGGGCCGAACACCTGACGTTCGTTTATCCGATCTGGTGGGGCGGAATTCCGGCCCTGATGAAGGGCTTTCTTGACCGTATTTTCCTGCCCGGCTTTGCCTTCAAATACCGTGAGGGCAAGGCCTTCCCCGACAAATTGCTCAAGGGACGGACCGCACACCTGCTGGTGACCATGGACACGCCGCCCTGGTATTACAAATGGGTCTATCGCATGCCCGGCCTGCACCAGATGCGCAAGACAACCCTGGAGTTCTGCGGCATCAAGCCGTTGAAGACACTGACGTTCGGGCCGATCCTGGGTTCCAAGTCGACCCAGCGCGACGCCTGGCTGGAACAGGCCCGGGTCACCGCCGGCAGCTGACACCCCCTCGCTGTTTGCTGACGACGCGTCCTCGCCGTCAGCCCCTCCCCACGTCCCCTTCAAGCGGTCGTTCGTCGGTTGTGCGCGTCATTTACATGCTGCTGCAATCTTTGAACGCTATTCACTATATTATTCGCTCCGATCAGTCATGAAGTCTGGTCGCGCTACACCCTGTTTGATCATCGAGACGGATCTTTATGTATATCGGCAAAGCCGCCCAGCTGTCGGGCACCACAGTTAAAAGCATTCGCCATTACGAAGAAATCGGCCTGTTGCCCGAGCCCAAGCGTGAAGGCAAATACCGCATCTACAGCCAGCAGAGTGTCGAAGTATTAACGTTCATCAAGTGCGCCCAGCAACTGGGTTTCAAGCTCAAAGAGCTGCAGGTGATGTTGAACAACTACCACGGTGAAGAATTCCCGTGGGACATGGCGCAAAAAGCGATCGCCGAAAAAAAGGCCGAACTGGTCTCCCAGATCGGCGCTCTACAGCAACTGCACAACGGCCTCGAAGAATTCGAAAACAACCTCAACGATGCCCGAGAGGAATGTCAGTTCGAGCGTATCGCCCGCTATGGCGAAAAAAACCCGAGCAATACGCTGAACTGAAGACCCTGCTGCGCCGGATGACCCGGCTCGCAGGTCACTTGCGCGCCTGCGTTACCGGTCATCAGGTCAGCTCAACGCTGGCTCCCGCACTGCTCGATCTTGTCCAGGCACCGGCGCGACCGGAACAATCGTCGCGAAGAACCACGGCGACACCAGCGTTACCAGCAGAATGGTCATGACACCGCTGGAAAACAGTGCCATCGCCACCAGTGCGCCCAGATCGACAATCGGCTTGAAGTCGGAAAACAGCAGCGCCATGAAGCCCACGGAGAAAATCACCACGTTGACCACGGTCGAACGGCCGACGCTGTGCATCGCCTGCAAAATGGCCGCATCGACATGAATTCCTTGCTGCACCAGCAGTTTGATTCGTGACAGCAGGTGCACCGCGTAATCGACCACACCGACTACCAGGAACGTCACCAGCGTCGTGCCGATGTTCAGCTCGATGCCGAACAGGAACATGCAGCCATAGACCGTCACCGAGGTGGTCAACAGGGTCAGCATGCCGAGAACGCCCAGGCGTACCGACTTGAGCCAATACATCATCATCAGCGTGACCACCACCAATGCCAGGGAAAAACTCAGGACCTGGCCCTGGGTGATTTCCTGCAACACGCCGGTCCAGATCAATGGCGTGCCGGCGTGCGTCACTTCGAGGTTGGCCGGTTTGTTCACCAGCAACCAGGCATCGAGCCGATCCAGCATGTCCTGGTAGTCGCTGGCCACCGAGGACGTCATGGTGTACAGCGTCAGCGCCTTGGAATAGTCGGCATTGAGCACGTTGTTGAGGTCCGAGCCGCCGCCGTTCTCGAACAGCATCACGTGTTGCTCGATCAGCGAGTTGCCCGGCACCTCGAACCGCTCGACCTGTCCTTCGTCATTGACCGACGTGACCTGCTCTGTCGCCTGGGGCACGCGCAAGTAGTCCGGGTTCATGTCGTTGAGCACCAGGTTCATGCGCTTGACGTAAGTGGCCAGAGAGTAGCCGTAACTGACATGCGGTTGCTGCTTGATGAAGTGGTCGAGCTTGTCGATGAACTGCACCACCTCTGTGGTCAACACGCCGCGCGGCTCTTTGCTGTCGATGGCGATCCAGCCCGGTGCCGTGCCCGCGACCTTGGCGTGGTTGATGAACTGGTCGGAAACGCGGATATGACTCTCGGACTTGAAATAGGCGATGCCCGAGTCTTCGATATCGACGCGGAACGTAAACACCGTCATCAGGACCAGCAACGGCAGCGTCACCATCAGGATCGGTTTGCGCCACTGAATCAGTCGCGCACAAAACGCCACCAGGTAACGCGAAATTATCGACTCCTTGTGCACGGCAGCCAGAGTTTTAGGCGTCTGGTCCTTGCCCCAGATCGAGATCCAGGCCGGAATCAGCAACAGCGAAATGATCAGCGCCGCCGTCAGGCCGATGGACATGAACACGCCGAAATTGCGGATGCTGACAATGTTATTGGTGGTAGAAATCATGAAGGTGGCGATGGTGGTCACCGTCGTCAACACCACCGGTATAACCATCAGCCGTTGCGTCTCGCGATTGGCTTCGCGGTTACTTTTACCGGCGTTTTTCTGCTCGTAATACTCCGCCATCACATGGATCGCATCCGCGCAGCAAATGGTGAACAGAAACACCGGTAGTACGCTGGTCAGCAAGTCGAATGGCACTCGCAACAAGGCCATCAGGCCGAGCGTCCAGATGGTACAGAACAGGATGTTAAACAGCGGCAATAGCACGCCCAGCGGTTTGCGAAAGAAGAAAATCAACAGCAGGGTAATCAGCAAAAAGACAATCGGAAACAGCACGGCCAGGTCATGGTCGATGATCTCTTGCTGGGCCGCGATGAAGATCGGCATACCGGCAATGAAAATCTCGTCCTTGAACTCGGGGTGCGCCGCCTGATAGTCCGCGACGATGCCACGCACGATCTGATAAGCGCGCAGTTGCGCCTGGGCATCGTCTTGCTTGGTGCCCAGCTCGGCCACCAGCATCGCGACTTTCTTGTCCTTGGAGACCACCCCCTCGACCATCAGCTCGTTGCCCATGATCTGCGACTCGACCAACGCCGGGTCCATGTCATAAGCGTTGAGGGTCTTGTGGATCAGCAACTCGCCATCGTCGGTCAGCACGATGTTTTCCAGATCACCCATGGACGCCATTTCGCGGATCGGGTTAATCCGCTCGGCGAGAAAGGTCAGGAACTGCTGATCATGGGCATCCCAGTTCTGGCTCTGGGCGTAATCACGCAGGGCCTTGGCCTGGGCATAGTCGTTCTGGGAAAAACCGTTCTCCAGAATGTCCCTCACCAATAATTGCGCGCGGCTGTCGTCTGGATATTTGGCGACGATTTGCGTCAACTGCTCCTTGTCGGCATCGTTGGCCAGGATCATCTTGCGCATCGATTGCGACATCGAAAACAGTGCGTTGAGGGTCTGCTTGTTGAACACCGTCTGCGGGTTGTTCAGCGCCAGCATCACAGAGTCGAACGTACCGGTGAACTCGCTTTGCAGATCGATGATGGTTTTGCGCGCAGGATGGCTTTCCTTGAGCAGATAAGGGTTGGTGTCAGAGATCAGCGCGCCCAGCGTATAGGTGAAATACGCCGTGACCGCCACCAGCAGGAAAACGATCGCCCGCGCATAGCGCTCGACGAAGTTCAGGTATCTTTCCATAGTCATGCGTTCCAGGGTCGTCAGGGTCGGCGCTTAGCGGGCAGACACGGCAAAGTCGGGCACGTCGCCGGTTTTCAGCCCGCGCTTGATGGCGGTCTGAGTGAACAAACGGTCTTCCAGTTGCACGTTGTATTGCAGGTGGTTGAAACGCATCTCTGAGCGCGTGCCGTCGATGAAGTGCTCGGTTTCGCTCAGCACGATGCTGTCAATCGAGTCGATGGTGTCGACCTTTTGCGTGCGCATCTGCTTGACCAGCACGCCTTTGACATCGAAGAAGTCTTGGCGCATGACCAGGAAATTCTGTTTGTCGATCCACACTTTCAGTTTGTTGTAGCCGGTCTTCGCCAACACCTCCGGTGACGCCGGCTCACGCTCGATCACGTAACAGTCGCGACCCTTGACCTGCTCTTCGCCGACCAGCGTCTGGGTGTAATCCTTGACCCGGACCTTGTCCAGGTCGGCGTAGGAGTACTCGCTGCCCATGAATGAGCCGCGCTTGTCGGTGGTGGAGATCCGTCGTGTCTGGCGGCTGACCGGCAAGTACATCCACTGGCTGTCTTCCAGGCCCAGCGTTTCGTGGGGGTTTTCGATATGAAAGGCAACGTCGCGCACGTCCGTGGGGGCGGAAAAATACATGCTGAATTTGTCGCTGTCCGGGTAATCCTTTTGCAGGTAGGTGAACTCACGAACCCGGGTATTACCCTTCTTGTCGTGGAGGATCAGCGACACTTGGGACATGAAGCTTTTACCGTCGTTTCGATCCCGCACCTGACGGATGATTTCATCGGCATTCTTGCCGTCGGCGGCGGTGGCGCAAGCGCCGCTCAGGATCAATGCGGCAGCGGTCAGACTTTTGAATAGCGGCAACATGGGAACTTCCCTTTTCGTCAGATAAATACGGTCGAGCCAATGCGCCAGGGGCGCGCAGGCGTCATGGGGTTAAAACAGGTAACCGGCGGACAGCCGCACTTGATCGCGGTTGTCGTACTCGCCGAAGGTTTTGTCGGGCTTGCCGAAGAACACATCCACTTCAAGCCCGAGCTTGATCCAGTCCACCGGTTTGTAGGTGAAGATGCCTTGCAACAGCGCATCGTCCTTAAAAGGTGGCGAGGCGGCGACCACCAGCCGGCTCTTGAGTCGGTCCTGCCAATGGGTGCCTTCGGCCGACAAGGTGAACAAGTGTTCGCGCTTGTCTTGCAGCATGCCGTCCTGCCAGTCGAGCAGTTGCTGTTCCTGCCATTGCAACGAGATCAGCCAGTCGCGCAGCAAGTAATCGACGCCCAGCAACGATTTGACCATCGGGGTGCTGTCGGCGCCGTAGGCGCGGGTCGGATTGGTCACCCGCCAGTTGTCGAACCAGGCAATTTCGCTGCGCACCACGATGCTGTGACCGGCGTCGATCGCCAGCCCCGCACCGCCCATGGTGTAACGGGGAAACTGGCGCTCCAGCCGAGTGCGACCGTCATCGGCCAGGCCTTCGACGGCGTACACCGGGTCTTTCTGGCGGGCGTTCAGTGCGACGAAACTGGTGTCCACCGAACCGATCCGGCCGTTGGCGCTCAAGCCATACGAAAAGCCCTTGTCACCGTCGTAGCCGGGCTTGGAATCCAACAGGAAATACTGTGGATCCGGCACAGCAAACAGTGGCGCGTCGAACTCGCTGCCCGCCACCGGCGGCTGGTTTTTGACAAAATCGGTGACCCACAGCGCCTCCAGTTCCCACTCGCCCACCGGTTGCGCAAACCGCACCATGGGCACCGCGATCCGGCTGTCTTCCAGCAGCGGAGTCAGGCCGTCGCGATAGTCCACCGGGTTGACCTGATCGAGCACCCGCAACTCATCGGCACGGCCCCAAACCACTTGTTGCCAGCCGATGGTCACCTCGCCGTCGCCCACCGACTGGCCCCAGTACAAATGCCGCCAGTCGGCGTCGAAGCGGTATTTGTCCCGCGCCCGTTCGCTGTACGGATTGTTACCGTCGTAGCGGGCGTCGTAACGCACCCGCCCTTTGGCCTTGTAGTAACCACCGTCCCAGTTGTCTTCCAGGTTGGCCTTGAAATACATGGCCTTCTGAGTGACCTGGTCGTCACCGTGCAAGCGCAACGCGGTGGCCACGCCGACTTCGGCATCGGCGTAATCCGGCTTGAAGTCGTCCACCGTCAATTCAGCCAGCGCCGGCGGCGCGGCCATGCACGCCAACACCGCCCACGCGGTGCGGCTAAAAGAAGATCCCTGCATGGCTACATTCCCAACCCGACACCGCCGTCGATCACCAGGCTCTGGGCGGTTACCCCGCCCGCTTCGGGGCTGGCCAGGTAACGCACCATCGCCGCGACTTCTTCGCTTTGAATGAAGCGTCGCATCGGCAGTTTCTTCTTGGCGTTACGCAGGATCTGTTCCTGGGTCAGCCCGGCAATGGCCGCTTGCGCCGCCAGTTCACCTTGCAGCATTGGCGTATCGATCCACGCGGGCAGAATCGCGTTGACGGTGATCTGCCGGGGCGCCAGGTCCATCGCCAGGGCTTTGGTCATGCCGACGATGCCGTGCTTGGAAGCGCAGTACGCGGTGTTGCGGACCTTGCCGGCGCGGCCCAGGATCGATGACATGTTGATGATCCGCCCGCGATCCGGCATCAACGGCAGGCATAACGAGGTGACGTAGAACGTACCGTTGAGGTTGACCGAAATCACTTTGTGCCAGTTGTGCAAATCTTCCGGTTCATTCTCGTTGCAGATGCCGGCGCTGTTGACCAGCACATCGACGTACTCCACTTGTTTGGCCAGCACTTTGAAGAACGCTTCCATGCCTGGCAGGTCGGCAATGTTCGCGGCATGGGTTTCGACCCGTGCCTTGATCTGCCCTTGTTGCTCATCGACCCAACGTTGCAGTTCCGGCAAATCCAGGTCCAGCAGGATCAAGCGGTGCCCGGCGTCGGTGGCAAAATTCTCCGCCACCGCCCGGCCGATGCCCTTGGCGGCGCCGGTAATCAGAATGGTCCGGCTCATGGCATTTTCAACCCGCCGTTGACCGGCAGGACCTCACCCGTCAGGTACAAACCACGATCGGCGATGTACAGCACCGCCTCGGCAATTTCATGGGGTTCGGCGTAACGTTTAATCAGCAGGCGCGACTGGATTTCCTGTTCCTGACTGCCAATCAGTGCCGTGCTCATTTCGGTGTTGACGATGCCCGGGGCCACCGCATTCACCCGAATGTTGCGCGGCGCCAACTCCACCGCCAGGGCACGGGTCAGCGCTTCGACACCGCCCTTGGCCGCGGCATAGTTGCTTTGACCCTTGCCGGGTTTCTGTGCGGCCACCGAGCTGATGTTGACGATGCAACCGCTGCGCTGGCGCATCATGGACGGAACCACCTGCTGACAGCAGAGCAAGGTGCCTATCAGGTTGGTCTGGATCACCTCGATGATGTCACGGCTCGGCATCGTCGCCAGCAACCCGTCACGGGTGATCCCTGCGTTGTTGACCAGCAGGTCGATGCGCTGGAAATGCTGTTCGACGCGTTCGAAAAAGCCCTTGATGCTGTCGCCGCTGCTGACGTCGCATTGCAGCGCCAGGCATTCGAGGCCCAGCGCCTCGACCTCGTCACGCAAGGACGCGGCCGACACTTCGTCGCGCACATAACTGAACGCGATCTGATAACCCGCGCCGGCCAGGGCCAGGACGATCGCCCGGCCGATGCCACGACTGCCACCGGTCACTACTGCTACTTTATTCGGCATGACCGTTCCTTAGAGTGAGTTGTCAGTCTTGAACTGCGCGAGGCTGAAGCCGTGGGTCGCGGCCAGGGCACGAATCTGCTGCACCTGCTCGCGACTGATATCGCCGTAGGAATAGTGCTGTTTCATCCCGGACAACCCCATCAACACCGACTCCGCCATGCAGGCGTACAACTGACCTTCCTTGAGGTAGGCGCGCACGTTGCGGATCAGGCCATCGCCCAGCGGGGTCTGGACGATCCCGCCGTGCATGTACAGCACGTCGGTCCGTTGGCTGGAGAGGTTCTGATCGACGTTCAGCGGCACCGCGATGTCGCAAATCACGCTGTTTTCAGCGAAGTGCCCGGCACCGAGAAACGGCTGGGGAGCGTTCGCTGCACAGAGCACGATGCGCGCCTGCTTCAGCACATCAAGGTCATTGCTGACCGTGATGAACGCATTCGCGCCCAGGCGTTCTTCGACCAGGCGCTGCACCCGCTGACCGAGGTCGGCGCCGGCACCGTGGGCCTGCAACAACGCGTCTATGCCGTCGAGTTTCTGCAAGCGGCTGGCGAGGCGGTCGTGCTCGGCGACACCCTTGAGAATCGCACGGGCGGCGTCGGCGTAAATCAGCTGGGCGGTCTTCTCCAGACGCCGCAGGGAGCCGTCACGACCGCTACCGATGAGGATCAGGTGCTCGACACTGGTGGACAGCAACGAGGCGTACGTCGAGGCAATGTTGCCGGCCGCGCCGACCACGGCGGCCGTCTGCTGGCTCAGTTCCAGGCCTTGCTGCTTGCAACCCTGCTCGATCGCTTCCAGGCCCATGCCGATGGTCAGCGCGTTGCCCGAGGTCAGCGCCATGTCGGGGATTTTCAGCGCCTGACAGTTGTTGGTGACGATCGAGGTGTACATGCCCAGACCGGCCACGCTGTAGCCATCGGCACGGGCATCACGGATGCGATTGCCGACTTCATCACGAATGGTGTCCAGGTCACCACTGGCGATGTACGCGGCCATGGCATCGGAATCCATGCACAACGGGTACAGGGTGAATTCCACGGCGGTGCCGAGTTTCGAGCGAATCAGCACCGGGCCGATCGGCGCGGCACGCCGCTCCGGAGCCATGCGTTTGATGAACTCGCGCTTCTGTTCGGCGCTCAGGGTGGACAGCGACGGGTCGACATCACTCAGCATGTCCGAATCGATCAGGTGATTGATGAACGCCACGCGCGCCACCACGCGAACGCTCTCGTCAGGCTTTGGGAGGTTTTCAGGCTCCTTGAAGCTCACCTCGCGTGCAGGCACTTCGCCGATGCTATCGGCGCACACACCGGCCGCCAGCGGAAAAGCATCACGGCGACGCAGCATGTCGCAGACCTTTTGCAATGAGCCCGTCAAGCCGTCGATTTCCTCGAAGGTGATGCACACCGGCGGCTCCAGGCGAATCACGTTGGCGTTGCTGCCCGACGGCGCGACCCGCAGCGATTCGAATTGCAGCAGGTAGCCGGCGATGATGTAACCCAGCGCATCGTTGTACTGCGCAGACGCCTGGACCAGCGAACTGGTGCCGGTCAGGTCGTGCAGTTCGAACCCCAGCAACAACCCGCGACCACGCACATCGGCAATCACGTCCGGGTACGCGGCTTTGAGTTCGAGCAACGACGACTTGAGGTATTCGCCTTTCCTGTTCACATCCTTGAGCATCGCGCTGTCGTTCTCGAACAAGCGGCGCAACGCCGACAGGGCGATATGACACGAGGCATCGTCTTCGGCGAAGGTCGAACTGTGGATGTAGCTGAAATCGTTTTCGTAGTGGCTGGCGCGGATGACCGTCGCGGCGATTTTCATCAGGCCACCGCCCAACGCTTTGGACAGGCAGTAGTAATCGCCCTGCAAGTTGAAATGGCTGGAGCCAAGCAAAGTGCCGGTGCGACCGAAGCCCGATTGCACTTCGTCGATGATCAGCGGGCATTGCTGCTCGTTGCACAGGCGACGCAGGCCCAGGTAGAACTCGCTGGCAAACTCGTTGATGCCGCCCTCGCCCTGGATCGGCTCCAGCAACACCGCAGTGATCGCACTGAACGCTTCACGACGCACTTGCAAGGTCTCGCCGCTCCACTCCAGGCTCAGCCAATGCCGAGTGTGACGGGCCGGCAAATCCTTGAGTTGCTGAGGTTGTTGCGGGTCGATGAACTCGACGTTGAGACCAAATCGGGCGAACGGCTGGCGGTACTGTTTGCCGTAAGTCAGCTGGACGGTATTCACCAGTTTGCCGTGGAAGCTGCCGCGCAGGGCGACGAACACCGGCTCGACATGCAGCTGCGCGAGGTTGTGTTGACGCACCGCTTCCACCACTTGGCGGACGGTCACGTAAGACAGATTGTCCGGCAGCAACCCGACAGGCAGGTCGAGCTCGTCGACGTCCAGTTCGACATAGGCCTTGTCGCTGGCGGTCAGGTTGGCGAGGGCGAAATCCCGTTCGTCAAACTGCTTCTGCAAGGTTTTCTGGCGGCGGTATTCGGCATGCTTGACGGCGATTTCCACCGACTCGGCGCCACTGTTGGAGAAGGTCGAAATGTAGCGCTCGCTATTGTTCAATTCCCGGTTGAACGCCTCGCTGAGTTCTCGCCCCAGCAGACCGGCCGCGCCACGCACGGACATCTGCGCATTGAACGGCACATCGGCGCGCAACAGGCCGCAGAGTTGATCGACGAACTGCGGGTCATTGTGGCCAAACAACGCAGCGCCATAACCGCCGAGAAAGTCGGTGACGGTCACATCGCAGCCCTGTTTGTCACGGTAGAACAACTTGCTGCCCAACGCCCGATGGAACTGGCACTCCAGGCCCAGGGCCTGCATCAGTTCAACAAATTTCGGTCGTACGTAATCGCGATAATCCATGACAGCCATATCCCTTGATTAGAAAAATAGAAGCGATTCAATGCGCTCAAAACGGCTAGTCGGCCGCCTGATAATCGAGCTGGTAACAGGCGCTGAAACCGTTGTCGTCGCGGTTGATGACCAGGCAGTCGCGCAGCACCGCGTCCCGCCCCTCACCGAGCACAAACGGTAGGCGCGGATCCACTGGTTGCTGCAACCCGATGATCGGCGGCACACGCTGGGCATGCAGCGCGTTGCGGGCCAGGATCAGGTCGACCAGGCTCGGCGCACCGCTGAGGATGCCGGTCACCGGCACGCTACTGGTGATGTGCGCGGCACCGGCGCGGGCCAGCGTTCGGGCCAGGTCGGCGTCCTTGTACGGATCGCCGCTGGCGCTGCTGACCAGCAGATCGATCTGCTTGTCCGGCAGGTTCAACGACCCCACACGCGGATGGGCGGAGAGTCCGGCCAGACAGGTCTGCGGCCCATCCGCCAGCTCGTCGGCCCGGCGCAAAATCAACGCCGCCGCCCCTTCGCCGGCAATCCCGCCGGTGCCTTGGCGATCGAATGCACGCAA
>Ga0105246_10002164_pt1 | contig 11863 bp, 15 predicted proteins | sample KBSM64metaG_FD_99694 | JGI IMG/M metagenome (GOLD analysis project Ga0105246, IMG submission 99694) | Miscanthus rhizosphere microbial communities from Kellogg Biological Station, Michigan, USA - KBS M6-4 metaG | ecosystem: Host-associated > Plants > Roots > Rhizosphere > Soil | place...
CGCACCAGCAGGGCATCGCGGGTTTCGGCCCAAGCGTTGAGGGCGACTCGCGCCGCCGTCGATCCGTCCCAGATCGAGCCGATGTGCCGCTTGTACCCGATCCGATCCAGGGCCTGGTTGACGACACTTTCAATTGTCATCTCACATATCCCGCACTTTGGCGATCCCGGCGAAACCCAGCGCCTCGTCCAACTTGACCTTGCTGGCCTCGATGCGGTTCTCGAGGGCGAAGGCCAGTGCCGACGCCAGCATCCGCACAAAGCTCTGGCGGAACATCGCGTCCCACAGTGATTCGGCGACCGCCCGCGTGTAGTGGATTTGGACCGCTTCGGCCCTGGTGCTGATCTGCCGGACCCCCAAGGTCGAGCTTATCGTCCACTCGATTGGGTGCGGGTCGAGGGGCTCGTAGTCCTTTGGGAAGAGCTGTCGGATGCGCAGCGCATCGGTGGGGTAGACATAGCCGTAGACCCAAGGCGGGGCCGGCGGAGGCGGTGGGACCGGGACCAATATCCCTGCGACCAGCGAGAAGTCGTAGTCGCCATCGGTCAACAGGAAGTCGCGGATCGGACCGTAGAGGAGGTTGATGTACGTCGCCTCCGCGCTGCCGTCGTCGAGCGAGGCGATCTTGCTCCGGGTGCCGATCTGGGCCAGAGCCTCGCGTGCCACTTCAAGCTGATTAGCCACGGGATGTCGGCACCAGCTCGCCGAACGGCGTGGCTATAGTCCACTCTTCGCCGTTCTCCAGGACCAGATCGCTCCAGCCGGGGTCTTCCCCGCAGGGCGAGGCCTCCATTATGAAGCGTATCGCAATCGCGATTGGCTCGGCATCCACCACCCCGGTCACGACCCGGTGTGTCAGGATGAACTCGTCGGTCGAAAGCGGCATCACGGCTCCTATTGGTAGGTACAGATCATCGAGAGAAGGTTAGGAGAACCAAGCGCGGTGCCTGCCAGAATGTCGTTTGATCCGGTGGCAGAGGCTACCTGAGAAAACCTTGCCTGATTAGTGGTTGCTGGGATGTTGACGAGATGCTGTGTATGGCCGGCGGTCATCGCCGCGCTCAGCGCACCAATCGAACAACTTCCACCGAACGTCGCGATTGTCGGCATACTGACCGAGAACTGTGTCGCGGTTTGACTGCTCACGGTCTTGCCGCTGTCTAAGTAGTAGACTGTGGTGCGCCCGCCATTGTTCCACCATATCGCTTGCAGTGGTGTGCCCGCAATCGCCGCTCCGGTGTAGGTTGGCGTGTAGGTACAGGGTCCGACCGATCCGTTGGCCCGCAATTTGGGGCAATCGGCGTTACCGCCCTCGAACGTCACCGAGCCGGTAAGAGGTCCGCCATAGATTTCGATCGCGGTGGCTGCGCTGCCGATATACAAGGCATCCCCGGTTCCCTGACCCATATCTGTAAACACACTAAGGGACGATAGCTGTAGCACCCCCTTATTCACTCGGATGACATGCGTCCCTACCAGATTGTTCAAGGAGGCCATCTGCGTTCCCGGCCCGACCGTAAGGATCGAGTCGTCGTTTTTCAGGATCGCCAGACCCGGCGCGTTAAGGTATCCCTGGTAGTAGTTGGTCAGACCCGATACCCCGTCCAGCAGCATCGCAACCGGCAGCGGGTCCGCGTTCGCAGCGCTGGTATCGTTATCCATCCAGCAACCATCACAGTGCATCACGCTGCCGCCTGCATAATGGATGCCGACATCGTGCCCGAAGTTGGTCAGGTGTCTCGCCAGCGGCCCGCCGCCGCCACCGGCCGCGAAGTTGAACGCGGTCCCTGCCCGCCGCATCGAGCTAATACGGATCGTGCCGCCACTCGTGAAGGCTCCGCTAAAAGCGCCTTGCACCGAGATGTGCGTCGGGTCAACCACTGTCGCGGTAAACCGGCCCCACTGCGCTCCGGTGATCCCGCCGATCTTGGCGAGCACCACCGTATCGCCGGTGACGAACGGGACGGGCGGCGCGGCGAAGCCAAGCGTCAACACGTTGCCGCCGGTAATGACCGCCGAGGTAACGGTCGTGTTCTGTGCCTGCCCGCCACCTCCCATGCTGCCTGCATATGGACTGCTCGCGAACGGCCAGACATGATCGTCGTGGATCTCGCAGATGTCGTTGCAGGACAACACCGACAGGAAATTCGTGGCGTCGCCCCGGTTGCCGACAAAGTGGAACCGATCGCACGAGGTAACCACTGCGGTTTGGAAACCGATAAACATATTGTTGCGCAGCTCTACATCGACCTGCCCTGCGCCACCACCGGACCCAGTACAGACGAACGCGGTGCCGGAGAATGCGTTGATCGAGTTGATTGCGGCTCGGAGATCGGTGCCGCCGACAAACCCTTTCTTGACAACCAGGCACCCCCACATCCCGCTGCGCCCGCCCAGCACTGCGGTTGGCGTCACCGTCCGAATGGTATGCGAAGGATCGACCAGGAAATCTGCGTAGTTCTGATAGTTGTGGCTGGGCCAGTAGCCGCCGCCCGTCATACTGCAGGATAGCTGTACGTTGTACGGTATCTCCAGGTGAGTCGATGTGCCGACCACGCACCGCTTACCGACCGGAATGTGGTAGATACCACCGCCTGCGTTCGAGTAATCGTTAACCTCTGCTTGCATAGCAGCAGTAACATCCGTCAATCCGTCGCATGGAGCGGACGAGTTCATACCCGCTCCCGGCCCCGGCGGGCCTACTGCCCCCTCCGGGAAGGAATACTCGACCCCGTTTATCACAAACTTCAGTTGATGCAGCGGCGTCCTGGTGCCATCGAGAATGATCTGGCCCTTGGCTCCATTGATACACAGCCTGTAGTAGCCGAGCGGGTCGTCGGTCGGGCCGCTGTAGTCGCACCTGCCCCCGATCACGCTATCACCAGTCGTCACCGACTGCCCGAACGGTGCGCCATCGACCGTCGCTCCCTGGCGCGACCGATTGTTCCCCTTGAACATCATCGGGCTGTTCTGTAGGACGGTGCCCTCCTGCGTGATCGCGTTTTGGGCCGAGAGCGGCCAAGGGACGCAGAGCATTAGGGCAAGCGCGAGGAGCTTCTTCATCAAGGGGCCTGTCCAAAGATTTGGGCGGTCGCAGAGGCGGTAAGGGAGGCGCACCCCGTGGTCGAGAAAGCCGCGAGCACGCCCGTCGAGAAGGACATCGGCGAGTTCCACTGCTTATCGACGTAGCCGTTCGCGGCTATCGGGGCGCACCACATCAGGCACGGCCGCGCCGTTGCCGGCCCCGCACAGGACGTGAGCGCACCATTTGCCGGCAAGCTCGCCGCGTCGAGCACGAGCGCGTACCCGGCGCTGGCGCCCGCGACCACGGTAAGCGCGGCGAGGCTTTTGCTCGGGCTGCTGAACAGGAAGCTCGAAGCGGCGGCAGGACTGACCTGCTGGTCAATCTCCACCTGATTGAGCGGAGCAACGAAGGTCTGGGCATTCGCGAGCGATCCGCCCAGCACAAAAGCGAGTGCCAGCGGGATGTGGCGCATCACGATTTGTCCTCGACCAAGTGCGGCCCGCGCTGAGGGCGAGGTATGCCAGGGAAGCCGGGGATATATCGGTCGTCGTAATCGTCTCGTCCACCGACAACCTGTACCGGGAGCTGATCTACCGGGTTCATCGAGGCGTGGTTGCGGACCAACCGTTCCCGCTCCACATTCAACATCGCCTCCGCTTCCTCATCGAGCGGCAACATCTCGAGAGTAGCATGGATCACTGGATACATCGTTCCGTCTCCAACGATCATCCCACGCTCTTCCCCGAGATGCTCTGTTTCCTTGTCGCCGGGAAGAAGCACATCTGCCTTGAGATCGGTGTTCCGCAACTGATGTGCTGAAAGCAGCCTAAACTTTGCCATCGTATCCTCCTATGCGAGTCCGTCCCGCTAGGGACAGGAAACGAGACGGACTCTACCCTTAGGCTGGGGAGTTAGCCCTTGGGGTACTGTTCCTCGTTCGGCTTGGTGGGTCGCACCTCGTCCTTATCCACCTTGGGCGTTGCTGGACCTGGCGCCGGGGCCGTTTGTCCGCTGCGCGTCGGCGAGGCTGCGGAGGTGTGCGAGGGTTGGCGTGCTGCGCCCGGCGGAGAGGTCACGGGCGCCCTTGGAGGGATTGTCGGCGCCATCGTGGCTTCGCCTCTCTTCCCTTCCTTAAACTCCTTCTCCCACTCCCGTTCCGCCTTCTGTTGCGCCGACACAGGCTCGCTGCCTTCGTCGAGCTTCTTCTGTTCCTCGGCCTGCTTTTCGTGAGCTTCCCGCGCGGCGTCCGACTGCCCCCGCTCCCAAGACGGTCCCTGCCCATAGAGACGCTGATGCACTTCTCGCACCTTCTCGCGCGAGGCATCATCGAGCCCTTCCATCTGCGTGGTCGGCTCCATCTCCTTCCCGTCAATGTCTTTCCAGGGAACATCGGTGTCGTCACCGACCTCGGTGCCAGCCTCGAGCATTCCACCATCGGCCAGTACATGCGGCCCTAACAATCTGTACTTCATGGGGTTCCTCCTAGTTCGGTACTGTAATACCCGGCGGGTATCCCACATAGTCCGCGCGATCGAGGACCAATGCGCCGTGGATTTGGCCGGTGCTGTGTGTTCCGACGGTAACGTACTGCAAGCGGTAAAACCGCGGGAGTGGTACGCCGGGAGGCGGGCGCGGAACGTCGATAGGCAACAGGTAGCGGCCCACGATCAAATCGGCCTCCGCTATCGCACCGCTCTCCACGTAGGTTACATAGGTGCCAGGCGTCCCGCCTCCGGCGTCGGGTGCCCCCTGGTACTGCACCTGCAAGCTGGTGCCACCAGTGAACGCCGTCTTGACCGTGACCAGCAGCTTAAGCGCCGGGTCGTCGCCGATGCCCATATCCCTCGGGTTTACCAGATCAATCACGTTCGTGGACTGCTGGGTTCCAGTGGTCGGCGTGTCGAAATTCGCGGTTATCGAGCCGGCCGTGCCGGTGAATACCAATGCGCCATCTTCAATCATCTCATAGCTCCTTAAACAACGCGCGCTTCGGTCGAGAGTATGGCGTCCACCGTCCGGATTGGAATACCTCGGAACATGGTGACGACACGCCCCTGGAACTCTTGCAGCGACAACAGGACGTTGGTCTTATTCATCGCCTGGAGGTCCAAGTACGTCCGCACGACGCGGTTGCAGTAGATCGCGGTATTGCCCATCGACCCCTGTATCTGTGGCGAGTCTGACGTCTGGATGCCGGTGGCACTCGGCGAGGCCGTCGGGAGGCGATAGAGGCCCCGGACCATTCCATTGATCAGATTAGCCGCTGACGCACCGTTCAGAAGGGTGACGTCGATGTTGGCGAGGCGGACGTTGTAGCGCCAATCCCTGACGGCGAGGCCAATCTCCCACTTAAAGTGGTCCCTGTAGGCTTGGTAGGTGTTGCCATTGGTGTCCTGCACAGGCCACTCGCCCATATCCTGATGCTTGAGGCCAGTCATCTTGCCTTTCGGGAAGATACCGTGAGTGGTGTTGGCGCCCCAGGTAACGATCCACATGGAGGTATTCGTGCCTGCAGTGCCGCCCATGTCTACGACATTCGCCGCACTCTGTGCGTTCGCCGCCGTCACCGTGCTGTAGCGAGGGGCAAAGCCCGTAAAGCGTTCCGGGTTAACCGCCTGGTTCCCGTAGATGATCGTCGAAGCGATCTGCTGGTTCATCCCCTCGATGAAGGCGACGACCTCACTGCCCCGGAACTCTGAGGTGTTTCCGTTCAGGTCGGCTATGTCCTTATCGACCAGCGCGTACGCCTCCAAGTTCCCACAAGTGTCGATAATCGGCGCGGTGGTCGATTTCGAGTTGGGGACGCCGTAGTTGAGCAAGCGCCAGGTTGCGGTGGGCAGGCCGGTCCGCACTGTGGTCTTGTGGCCTGTGGGCAAGTTGCCCTCGAGAACTAGCATATCCAAGAGGATCTCGTTGGTCTGCGAGAGCAACTCGATGATAGTGCCGATACGGTATCCGTCCTCGACCCGCTTTGCCCAATCAGCGTAGGTTAGGACGGTTGTTCCAAGTACTGCCATGTTTCAGATCCTTATTGAAGTCGTGGTCCGCCAGTATGCGGCCCGCTTGGGCCGTAAATGGCTTCGCCAACACTGGCCGGCCGCTGCATCGACTGGGACGGTGTTCCACGCACCGGACCCCCCTCCGATAGAGCTTTTGCCCATCGTGCCAGGGTCCGTACTATCGCTGGATGATTTCCCGCGCCGGTAAACGCTAGTGCCTCGCGAAACTTCGGATCAGACAACTCAGGATCGCTTGCAACCTTGGAAAATGTCTGCAACACGCCTTGGAGGTTGTCGCCCCCGATTTCCTTGTCGCTCCGTATCTCCGCTTGCCAGTCCGCATTCTGCTTGTCCCAACTCGCTTGAAGCTTTTGGTTGGCAGCTTGGACTTGCTTCGCGGCCAGATCGACCAGGCTTTGTGCTACGGGGCCGGGCAAGCCGTGCTCCTTCGCAATGTTCGCGAAATCGCCGAAGAGGGCGTCGTCCCGCGACAACCCCTCCGGTATAGTGATCTTCTCGATGTCGAACGGTTCGACTGGTGGTGGTGGCTCGGTCCCAAGGACCGACGGAGCGGGCGCCTCAGCCTCCGGCGTCGGTGTCGAGGTCTCCGTCGTCGGTGTCGTCGGTGCCAAAGCCTCGGGTGCCGATTGCGCCTGGTCGCTCAACTTCCATCTCCTTTAACATCTTGAGGTACATATCGTGATTTGCCTGCATGGCTTCGGCTTGCAGCCGAAGACCCACGAACCGTGATCCCTCGCGAAAGGCGAGGCTCAGTGCGTTGGACACACCGAAGGTTGCCCAAACGTTGCACTCAGCCATGAGATTGTAGAGCCACCGACGCCCGGCAGGTTCGCCCAAAAAGCGCCCCAACGCCTGCATCTCCGCGACCCGCTCCGGAGTGAATTTGGTCTTAGCCATTTCCACCACCCAACATCAGTTGGAGTGCGTTCGCCCCACCACCCACATCCGTCTCCGAGAGCGTCTTCGCCCCTTGTGCCGCTGTCGAGGCCATCTCGGCAGCCTGAGCCGCTTGTTGCTGCGCTGCACGCCCCTCGCGAGCTGCCGCCGCATCCTCATCGCCCACCACAATCTTCGGCGAGACGCCAAGCGCCGCTGCGTACTCGTCGATTGTCTGATCCGGGTTCAACTTGTCGAGGATGTTCGGGATCACCGCCGCGAGGTTGCCGGCGAAGCCCCACAACTTCTCGATCCCGGCCGTCGCGATGCCCTTCTGCGCCATCGCAAGCATCGAGATATAATCGACCTGGATGTTGGTTGGGGTGCCGCGCAGCGAGGCGGGCGGTGGAGGCAGGAGCTGGCCGCGCCACATAATGCCCCACACCCGATCTATCCCATTCCCCAGCCCTTCGTGGGCCGACTCAATCCTCTCGAGCACCGGCCCCAACAACACGAGCTTCTCTTCGCGCCGCGCATCTATCTCGGTCGCCGTCCGCACCGTCTGGAGGTCGGTGATGCCTGTGAATAGGTCGTTGTGGAAGGTGATCTTGATCCGCTGTTGAACTTCGCGGATGTCCTGCATCATCTCGGCGATGGGAGGCATGATCGTGTAGATCGGGCGCGCGCCCTCCCGATCCCGGCCCAGGCCCGAAACGTAGGTCATCCCGCCGGGCAGCAGGCTCATCGGCTGGTTCTTGAGCTGGACATCGGCCAGCATAGGCGGGTTGACCATCTTGTCTATGGCCTGCGCCTTGCGCAAAGTTTCTTTCTGGAGTTGCTTGATGTCGCCAAGGGCGTCCATGCCGGGGCTGCGCCCATAGGGATCGTTGCTCTGAACGTCCCATCGCGGGGTCATGCAGGGCCAATCGTAAAAGCCCCGTGAGCGAAGGAGGGCGTTGTTGGGCGAGCCGATCTCCCAATAGACCTCACGGAACGGGAATTTCTTGGGAACGAGGGAGAAGTCACCAGTGTTGCGCTCGATTATGTGGCCGATCCGCTTCTCGTGCGACTTCATAGAGCCCTGTTCATAGCCGCGCCGCACCTCCGGCGACACCTTCTCTTCCCCAAACTCCTCTACCATTTGCCCGTAAGTGAGGACGAACTCGCGCGCTACGGTCCCTACCTCGAGGTTGTTGTTGAGGTCGAAGAAGAACTCGCCCAGGCAGGGGTTGAAGCAGTGGATGATGTTGTCATAGTTCTCGTAGATGATGATGCACGCTGAGCCAAACACTACCAGGTCGAAGTACATGATAGCCATCGACTGGTAGAAGTTTGACGCCTGGAACACCGTCAACATGCGGCGCTCGCAGTCACTCAACCATGATTGGACTTCGTAATCCTCCTCGTAGCCCTCGATCCGCAACTTGAACCACGGGCGGGTTGGAGAGGTAATCCCATTCATCATCCCACTGGCGAGGGTACGGGCCGCAAGTGTGCCGGTCGAGTCTATTATGTTTGTATTGATGTCCGCTCCACGCGACCTATCATTAGCGGATATGAGCCACTTGTACCGGCGCGGCAGAATGTAACTGGATAGGTCACGCCAGTGCAAATACCAAGTCATCCGCACAGTGCGGAGCGCCTCTATCCGCTCTTGTGCGTATTTACGGTACTTTTCGCTCATTGTCCCAACAAGACTTTATTCCGTACATCGCCACCACTTGCACCAAGAGGCCCAGTAAGGATCGTGTCGCTGAGCGTGCCGAAGCGGCCAATGTTGGTGTTAGGGCGCACGCTCGCCTGCGAGGCATAGGTGGGCGGGGCCGCAGGCGGTGGCGGCGGATCTGGCGGGCGGGCAGAGCCACCCCCTCCTCCAAACATCACTCTTCCTCCTCTGGCTCTTCGCGTTCGGCACGCTCCCAAAATTCTTGGTCGCGGCCCTGTGGGCGTCCGGCCTCTTCCCACAGCCAATAGGCGCGCTCCAGTATTCGCTTTTCGCGCTTGGACAGATCGCTCATCGCGCCGCCTCCATCAGCCGTTTCACGGTCTCGCACGGCTCCAGCACCACCAGTTGCTTACCGTCTGCGAGCCATACGATGCAGCGCGCTTCCTGCGTGACTAGCTTGTTCTGTGCGCTGGTCGGGGCCTTCGAGTGCATTGAAGTGATGTGCTCGGGGGCCACGAGAACCTCGCCCCCGTCGATGCGATGCAGGATCACCAGGGACATCGCCACAATCAGGGCGCTCATGGGCACACCGACATTGCGCCTGCGTTCAACCAGACTGTACCGGACGGCTTGCCAGAGCAGCTCGTCGGCAGGTTTTTGACGATCGCCGTGCCGTCGGCTTGCCAACGAAATCCTGTAACCCCAGCTTTGTTAAGAACCAGAGTGCCGTTATCGCCTCCGGTATCCTGCGCCGACAATGCCGCTACAGCGTTGGTGCTGTTCTGTAATGCCAACCCATCGAACTGGTGTGGCGAGGTAAAGTGAACCCCGCCATAAATAGCCGATGATGCTGTGCCGGTATGCTGCGGGGAGTTGGTGCCGGCAACGTAGTACTGGGTCGGCGTCGCCGTCCGGTGGACGCAATACTGTGACGCAGACGGCCCACCGGCCGCATAGCGACAGTTTACTCCAACCGCCACCATACCGCCCAGGCTGCCCTCCGCGCCGCCATCCAGCAAAACGGCATACGACTTCGCCTGGTCGATCTCGGCTCCTATAACCGAGCCGTTGGATACGAGGTGGATACCGGTAGTTACGTCGAGGACGGGGTTGTAGACGCCCTGCCCGCTCCCGTCGATGTCCAGCCCACCCCAGACATGGGTGCCCGGTCCATAAAAGTTGTCGCCGCCATTGTTGTATATGCCGATCTGGGCGTTTACGACGAGAAGCCCAGTAAAATCGTCGTTACCTCCCTCATCGCGCATTCCGTAGGTCGGCAACGAGGCCGACGACGTGTAGCATATGTTTCCGAGGCGGTTTTCATTGGCAATGACGTTGCCGGCACCCATCCGGCGCTCATTACCGTTGGCAAAATACGCGCCCGCACTCCCGGCGATCACGTTTCCAGGGGCCGCGCTCCTTATCAACATATTGTAGTAGGTCGTACCCTGTCCTGTAGCGTGATGCAGGACATACTTTGTCTTGCAATACCCGTCGAGCGTCAGTCCTTCGATGACATTGTTACCGAGATAGATATTCGATCCCAGAGGAATGAGGACGTTTGTGTACCACACCTCGTTGGGTGGCGAAGCGCAGGCAGGCAGCACTTGTATTCGTGTGCCCTTGGGAGCGCGCACGTGGAATGCCTTGCTCGGGGCGTAATTGATGTGCGCGGAACAGATCCCGTAAAAAGCCGATGTCGCCGGGAAGTTCATCTCGCCGAGACTGAGACTGTTCGCCGAACTCAGCGCCGTGTTGATCGCGTTGGCATCGTCGGTCGTGCCGTCGCCCTTGGCGCCCCACTGCTTGACGTTGGGCTTGAAAAACGAGAAATCGGCCTGCCAGCAACCTGTTATGCCGGTTGGCTGCACCCGCGCGCCGTCATCCGCGCTCGCGCAGTTGGCTGGCGACCAGAAATAAGTTGCCGCGCCTCCATCGCCCGGTGCGGTGAAGCCCAGGCGTGTCACCCCGGCAGGATGATCGGAACCGCCGACCCCCTTCAGCTCGGCGTTGCCAGCAACGTAACCAAGTACCGAGATCGCCTGTCGCCCGGCCGGGATCGGGCTATTGACTGCCGGCCAGCCCTGCGCCAGAGCGACACTGGGAAAGAGACAGAGCGCAGCCCAGATGGTCCGCATCAAAACCCTGATCCGATATTCACAAGCAGATCGGCCGGGGTTGCGCTGGTGCCGGCCTGCACCCGCAGCGTGGCGCTCGTGCCGGCGCCCTGCACGGCGTAGAGGATGGCTGTCCCGGCACCTGGACCGGCCGATGGGTTGGTCGCCAGCTTGCGCAGCAGGAAGACGGTGGAGGTCGTGGCGAGCCACTTCTCGCCGTCCCACTGCCACGCGACAGCACCCGATGCGTGGATCGTGCCGACCGATGGCGAAACGGGGAAGTCGATCACCTCGCCGCCTCCAGCGCCGCGATCCGCGCCGACAATTCCTTGACCGCGTTGACGAGGGCGTATACCAAGGCACTCGCGTCGATCGTCTTGATCTCGGTATCGGGCGGTTCTGTCTCTCCTATTTTAGGGCGCGGGTCGAGCACCACCATCATGCTGCCGACCAACTCGGGCATAACAGGCTCGGTGTCGGCTGCGTCGAGGCCGACATAAGAGCGCCCGTCATCCGGCAGTCCGCCCTTGCCGTTGTACCCATAAGTTATTGGCTGCAACGCCAACACTTCGGCAAGGCCCGATTTGTACTCGGTGATTTCGCGCTTAATCCTGATATCGCTTGGTGCGACCCATGACCCGCCGCCGGGCTTGGTCGCCGTGCTGTCGGCAATGGTCAGGTTGCCAGTCCCGTCGAGCGTCATTGTCGGGACGGCCGAGAGGTTCTGAAAGCTGTGGTTGGTGTTGATGTAGTAGTTGTAGTCAGCGCTCGTGCCACCCAACAGCACCGTTCCGCCGGCCGTGGGTGCTTTTATTGTGAGGTAGTCGCTGCCGACAGTGAACGTAATCTGGGTCGCGCTGCCGACCGTCAGGTTGCCGGTCAGCGTGCCGCCCGCGAGCGGCAGATAAGTCGAGGCGGCGGTGGCTGACGGCAGGTATTGTTGTGTCGCGCCGTTAATGCGGCCAAACAACCCGGCGGTCGTCGTCCACAGATCGCCGTTGACCGGCGTCGTCGGCGCTGCACCGTGCGGCATGTTGAGCGATGCGGCACCCGTCGCGCCGGCAGGCAGCACAATCGGCACCGCCATCGTCAACGCCGTGGCACTCAGCGTCAGCTTGTTGGCGCTGCTGACGGTCGCGCTGATTGACGACGCACCGCC
>Ga0105246_10002165_pt1 | contig 11863 bp, 13 predicted proteins | sample KBSM64metaG_FD_99694 | JGI IMG/M metagenome (GOLD analysis project Ga0105246, IMG submission 99694) | Miscanthus rhizosphere microbial communities from Kellogg Biological Station, Michigan, USA - KBS M6-4 metaG | ecosystem: Host-associated > Plants > Roots > Rhizosphere > Soil | place...
AAGAAAAAGCCCATGGTTCCAACTTTATTGGTAACAACAAGGCCCAAATTCTCAAGTGAAGAAAGATGTTTTTTATGAAATGGATTTGTATTGAGGATGGGTGGAAGAGAACTTTTTATTTCTTCAAGTGAATCAATTTTCATAGTTTCAGTATAATAGTTTTTCTCCTATAAAAGCTACTATATTTTTTATAAATTAGTGTAATAAGTTGCGATTCTTTCAAGTGCCTGTAAGTATGTTGCATGAGTGATAATTTTTTTTGCTTCTTCCAGACTAACCCATTGGGTGTCATTAAATTCTGTCAAATCAACTTTTAGATTGTTCGCGTTGATGATAAACCAACTATCAAAGTGCGCGCTGCATGGTTGTCCTTCGTTGTGCACTGGCATAACGGAGAATAAAAATGGATCTCCTACAGTCTCGACTGTGATTCCGAGTTCTTCGTTCACTTCGCGTCTAAGCGCATCTTCCAATAATTCACCTTTTTCAATATGCCCGCCGGGGACAATCCACTGTTTTGCTTTTTTATGATGAACAATAAAAATGTGTTGTGTTTGCTTATTGAAAGGAATAAAGAAAACGCAGCAATGCTTCTGCGGGTTATCTGATTTGATAAGGCTGTCCTCTTTGAGAAGACGCATATATGCGGTATAAGTTCTGGCATCAAGGCATTTTTCTGGTTGGATAAGATGGTGTAATTGCGCTTGTAAATTTTTAAATTGCATAATGCAGTTTATTTTGTAGCATGAATGTGGGCACGGATAACTGTTCTTTTGCTAAAGACAAATCCAAAAGCGATCAGAGAAAGAATGACACAGAGGATGTAGGGAAGAGGTATCATAATACCGTATAAGTAAGCGGCCAGGAGTGGTCCAATAATTCTTGTGATTGATTGCAGGGATTGATTAGCGCCTTGGACACGACCTTGCTCCTGAGGTTTGGCGGCTCGGGAAATAAGCCCGCCAAGTGATGGTTCAAGTAGTCCGCTTCCAAATGCATAAATAATAACTCCAATAAAAGCAAAAAGAGTCGAAGGAAAAACTACCAACAAAGAACTACAAAGATATGCAAATCCAGTCACGAGAAGTCCTGCTAAAACGAGTTTTAATTCTCCAAATTTTGCTATTAATTTGCCTGATAAAAATCCTTGCGTAATAATATCGACCACGCCAATAACTAAGAAGAAGAGGCCAAGATTCGCAGGTGTCCAATGTAAAACATCTTTTAAGTATACGCCGCCAATACCTTGTAACTGTGCAAATGGCAGGAAATAGAAAAAACCGATGAGCAGTATCGTTCGTACGGTTACATTACTCAACACACTCAGAAGTGTCGCGAAGGGATTGAGATGATGCAGAGAGAAGTCGCTCATACGATGCTCTTTTTTGAGACTTTCCGGAAGGACAAAATAACCAAAAAGCACATTAAGAAGTGTAATCCCTGCCGCAATATAAAACGGTGCTGAAAGACTAATCAAAGATGCCGCCCCTCCAATACTTGGTCCAATCATAAACCCAACGCCCACGGTTGCGCCAATAATGCCATACATTTTCCCTCGCTCTTCAGGTTTGGTAACATCAGCAATGTAGGCAAAGATAGTGCCTAAATCTCCACCTGTCAGTCCATCAATAATACGTCCCAAATAAAGAACAGCGAGTGAACCGCCAATACCAAAAAGAACATATCCAATTGCTGAACCAATCAGACAGAAAAGAAGAACAGGCCGCCTGCCATATTTATCACTCAGAGCACCCAGTCCAGGTGCAGCAAAAAATTGACAGACAGAATACAGTGACGTCATAAGTCCGACATTAAATGCAATTGAAGCGTTGGATGCGCCAGGCATGTATTTCTGCACAATAAATGGAAGAACGGGGATGATGATGCCAATTCCCATGACAGATAAAAATGCCGTGATGGTAATAAAAAGGAAACTTTTATTGGGGAATATTTTATTCATGAGGTTTTATTATAAAGAATATAAAGCGGTAGTGCAAAAGAAAAATTACTATTGTAATTTGATAGGCAGTATGGTATTTTTCTTTTTTCTCATAATCATTATATGTCAGTAGTCCTTGCAGAAAGAATACAATGGAATCATCACACCGTCGGCTTAGATCACACAATTAATGCCGGAATTCAACCGCAAGATAGTAAAGGCCTGACACAAGTGCTCAAGCCATTTACTGCAAAACATGACCAATTTCATGATCCTGAAGTGCAAAACGATGTTGCGGTTGCTCTTCTGAATCACGACGACAAATTTGCAGATCTCGGCCGGAATATCCGTACAAAAGTCTTGGGCGGGAAACGTTTTGCAGTGGTAACCAATACAGGCTTTAATGATTTTGCAAAACAAGGTGTTGATCCGGATATTTATAGAGATACATATCTTTTGGGAATAAATACGTTAGTGGGAAGGCCTACTGTTACTTCACCCCGGGACAATAAAGTAATTTGGAATGTACACTTTGATCCCCATTCCGTCGGAGCAAAAGATACTACATTTACGCAAACAGATGGTGAAGCATCCTTACATACCGATTCTACGTTTCGCAAAGTATCGCCTGAGCAGGTATTTAGTTTGGCTTGTGTTGCACCGGACAGTACAGGTAATGGTGTAACAACTTTAATGGATGCCACCATGGTTGCTTCAGTAGTAAAAGAAACAGATCCTGATGCAGCACGCACACTTCAAGAAACTTTATTTCCATTTAATACTCCAACTGTATTTACAGCGTCAGGAAGTGATGCTGAAAAAGATATTTTTAGTGCTCCAATAGTCATGGGTGAACCGAATGGTCATCAAATCACACGGTGGAATAAAATGGGAATTGAAAAAGCAGTTAAGCGAAGGGGAGAGCCTTTGTCTGGAGAACAAATGCATGCGATTACTGTGTGGGAAGCGGCATTAAATAGACGGGATCTGGCGTATGATTTTTTTCTTCCGCAAGGTGCTATTTTATTTGTTGAAAATCAAGAGCTACTACATGCGAGAACAGCGGTTGGGGACAGAAAAAGACGTCTCAAACGAACTCGGGTAGATCCGCATGCTCGAGACTTCTCATTTTAGTGCAACTCATCCTTATCTAATTCTTACGCTCTACTTAAGTGTATATTACTCAGCAATTATAAAATAGTTTTAGAATGGAGGTGATTGTATGGGAATTTTAAATCTTATTGTGATCTTATTATTAATTTTCTGGGTTGGAGGATTTGCTCTGCACGTTGCTGGAGGGCTTATCCATTTCTTACTCGTATTGGCGCTTATTATATTTTTGGCGCGTTTCTTCAGAAGAACGGCATAATGTGAATGCTATTGCATTTTGCTATAAATAAGCATACAATCCGGTTGCTATGAAGGAATCAGGTGTCCAGATTGGCGTTAATAGTACCACATTTATCGGTGAGACACGTGTGACAGTTAGTCCTAAAAGTCTCTCCCGGTTCCACCGCGATTCATGAAGCAGAGCATATCGTTGCCGCACAAGCCAATGGAACAGATGTTGTCAGCGCAACCATCATTCCAGGACCAGGCTATAAAGGATTAACACGTCTCAGTCGTTTTGATGCAATCGCAGCCGCAGCACCACATGGAATGGGTAGAAGTGGAACAGGATGGGATGTCCAGGTCGTTGAAATTATGGGGCACAATGTCCAATCAGCCGCTCATGCAGGGAGAAGTATTGTCGAGGAACGTAAAGATGAAGTACATGCAGTCGCATCGCATCTTGAAGAAAATAAAACGTTGTCGGGTTTTGAAATTAGAGAAACTATCCATAACGTGAGGGAAAAAACGCAGGAGGTAGAGATTGTTTTTGAAATGCCAAATGGAGATCGGCAGAAAATTGAAAAACAAAAAGCCAGAAAAGGCATCGTAGTCTTTGAAAAAAAGTGGTTAGAGCCACAAGAAAAAGAAAAATCTCCTACCTCTCAACATGAAGTTGCATTGGCTGCTTAGTCTCCATTTTTTGTCAACTTTGTCAGGCAATGACTCATGAATATCTGTTATACTTTTTATATGGATACTGATGAGAGATTTACAGATGGCCGTGTCCCCGATGCAAAAATCCGCATATTATTCCAAGATGAACACCGATGGCAACGATGGCTTGATGTAGAAGCAGCATTAGCAGTAGCAGAAGCTGAATTAGATATTATTCCTGTAGAAGCAGCAGAGGCAATTAAAGAATGGTCAGATATCAGAAAACTTGACATAGAAAGGATAAGAGAAGGCAGAAGAAAGAATAGTCATAAGATTATGTCGTTGGTAACTGAACTAAGTAATGCAGTAGGAGACCCTCATGGTGGTTGGGTGCATTGGGGAGCAACAGCAGAAAATATTCATAGAACAGGAGATATGCTTTTACTCCGAGAAGTACATTACGTGCTTTTGGATTTGATAGGTCAATCGTTCAGCGCAATGGCTTCGCTTGCTCAAAAAGGAGAGGATATGGTTTGCGCCGGTAGAACACATGGACAGCAAGCTGTACCAATAACATTTGGGTTTGTCGTTGCTGGATGGATTGATGAGTTCTCTCGCCACGTTGACAGGTTACATGAAATTGAACCCCGTATTTTTACTGCTATGATGGGCGGAGCCGTTGGGAATTATGCATCTCTTGGAGAAAAGGGTCCAAAGGTGCAAGCAAAAATGGCGCAATTATTGGATCTACATCCAATGGCCGTTCCATCGCGTGCTATGAGTGATGCTCAAGCAGAATATGTATGTATCCTCGGGCTTCTTGCTGGCACTACAGGTAAAATAGCAAAAGAGATATCTCTGCTTATGCAAACAGAATTGGCAGAGGTTTATGAACCCATGCCGAAAGGTACAATAAGTAGCTCAACAATGCCTCACAAACGTAATCCTCAACTTGCAGACGATTGCATTGCTTTTTCCGCAGAAGTTCGTGCGTTGGTGCCACTTGCCCTTGAAGGGATGCTCCATGATTATGAAGTGAATGGTGCAAATACAACCATGACAGATGATGCAATAAAACGAGCATGTATATTGACGGGGGACACACTGACACGATTGATTGTTATTTTATCTGGACTGGAGCTGAACGAAGATAGAATGCGTAGCAATCTTGAGATTACTGGCGGACTGCTTAGTTCGGAGGCAATTATGCTCTCACTGGGTAAAGTAATTGGAAGACAGCATGCACATGAAGTTGTATATGAAGATGCACAGGAATCCGCAATTGATAAAAAGCCATTTAAAGAAATTCTTTTGCATGATCATAGAGTGACTGACTGTCTTGATGAAGATACACTTTCGAGACTACTTGATCCAGCGACCAAGATTGGTTTGTCTGCAAAAATATCCAGAGATGGAGCACAAAAGGCACATAAATTTGCTGAAGAGTTACAACATAAAGGAAATCATGGGCTCATGAAAGAGGATCGAATTCATATGTCAGTACTCCACAATGTCCAAAAGCTCCATAACTAACAGTAACTTAACTGCGTCGCTCTTTGAGGTATTTCACAATAACAATTGCTGCATTCATTAAAAATACATACAAAGGATACCCAGGTAATTCGGTGGGGTTTTACTTTTTTGCGGAAGATGTCTCGTATATAAGGAATATAGCCAATAAAATTAAGAAGAAGTGCTAAAAGCCCAAGCGCAAATTGCATTTCTCAATTATACCAGAGCTCACAGGTTTGTTCTAACCACCTTGTTATTAGAATTTCATACCCGTTGCTAGGATGCCTATGACGACAGTTGATACGAATGCAACAATGGCCAATTGTGCATAAGGGAAAGAGAGTTTGAGATCTTCATATGGTGCATGCAACTTTTTATAAAAGAAGGTGAGCATAGGTGTAAATATGCCAACGGTACCCACGCCAGCTAAAATGGTTGGAACGACTTGTGTTGGTACATTTCGAGACGCTGCTGTATAAATGACTAACAAAATTCCTGTCCCCACAATCCAAGCAAATAATCCAATTTGCCGAAGCGAATTAGCATCGTTGGTATATCTGATTGCTTGCCCCGCAAACATACGAGCTAACCAAATCATTCCAAATAGTCCCATGAGAAATAAACTCACATAGGCATATGCTGGTGCGGATAGGAGTTTGAGAACAAGGCCTGTATCTCCTTGTGGAGCAAAGTATGCAATGAGGAAGTATCCAAAACCGATTTGGGCGCTGATATATCCAAGCCAAAGCCATAGCAAACGACGAAATCCCTTTCCCCAGTTTCGGCCAAATCTTATGAGGAGCAATCCAAAAATCAAGCTAAAAAGTGGTCCTGCAAGAGCTGTAATGACTGAATCATTAACACTACTATTTTTGCCAAAGTCTACAGCCGTAGGATAGAAAATTGCATCTAGTCTGAGCATTTTTCCTGCGATGAGATGTGCAGTTTCATGAAGGGTAATTGCTATTATGGCTGCAAGAATGAACGCAACTGTGGAATTTATTAAGAGTAAATATTTTTTGTTATGCATACCTTCTGACTTTATAATTCATCAATACCAACTAACGGAATAATATCAAAAGCGATTTCTTCATAGGGATGGACTTTTTTAATTGCAGCTACGACTTCTTTAACTTTTTCTTTTGGACAAAGCGTTTCTATTCTTTCTTCTTCAACAACTTCATATGTGCCAACTGTACCTATGGCAGGATGTGCGCCGTCCAGAGGTTTGAATCTGCCATGTCCTTTGGAGGAAAAGGTACAATGATTATACTTTCCCATAATCCCAGCACCAGCATCTCCCATAGCTTTTCTAACAATATCAGTATGAGAAAGGGGAGTAAAGAATACTAGTTTTACAAAATTCGAGTTCATAGAGAGATTATATCAAACTGTTAAGTTTGCAAATGGTTCTTCTGACGGTATTCTTTCATATATGGAATTGCTGCAGCGATAATGATAATACTTATTCCCATCATGATTACGAATCCAGGTCGTTCTGAAAAGAAAATCATACCAAATATAACTCCGAAGACTATTTCAAGAAGCCCTAACATCCCTGCTGCTCCTGCGGATATTTTTTTGACCCCGCTAATTGAAAACCATGATGCTGCAAGAGCTGAAGCTGAAAAGAGTATAAGATATAACCAACTTGTTCCGATGGGAGGCACTTTATCCTTGAGAAATAATGCAATGGGTATACATGTGACGACACTCGCTGACCAAGTTAAGATTGTTGTTTGAGATGGGCTATAAGGTAATTTTTGTGAGACAACCAAATCTAATCCTGCTGCAACTCCACTGAGGAGTCCTGCAAAAAGTGCCAAAATACTAAACTGTTCATGGGTTGGTGAGAAAATTAAATAAATGCCGAGTAATCCCAGTAGGGTAGAGATCAGTTTGTCCTTAGTGTATGGTTCTTGATTAAAGACCCATCCGAAAAGGAACATCGATAACATAAATCCTGCATAAAACAGCGTAGAAGATAATCCAACGCCAACAATCAAAGTTGCATAATAAAGTGGTGCTCCTATTAGTGTGCATGCAATTAAAAGCAGAAGAAACCATTTACGGTCTCGTCTCCATTGGATAGGTTTCAATTGTCTTTTTGCAGCGGCAATAGGGAACAAGATCGCTACAATAAGAAGAGATCGAATGGCTACTTGTGAGAAGCTTCCGAAATTATCTCCCATAAGTTTGGTCCATACTCCATAACTTCCATAAAAGAGTGATGAGAGTATTATCAAAGTCGCACCAAGTGGTGCTTTAGACCTCAGCTTCTGCTTCATTATTGCATTGTATCAAATCTAAGCATATTACTAGTCGGTTTAATTGACAAAGATACTAGCAGTTACTATAATTCCCATTTATACATATATGAGAAGTAGCGAATATTTTCAAGGCGGCACAGGGTATGCTGATTATCCTTTAAAAGGTGCGGGATCTATCCGTGCGGATGAGCATCCATTATCCGAGGGTCAACATGAACTTCCTAAGAGTACTAAATATATTAATTTGTTTACCTATCTTGGTGATAGAGACCGCATTCCAACAGAAGAAAGAAATCGCCCTTTTTGGGAGCATACCTCGCCTAGTAAGACAGCGGATGGTCCTGTTATCTCATTACAGGAATATGATGCAGTACTTCGTGCGGCAGGAGAAGAATTACCTGGTGGAGCAGTGCTTATTGATCCAGGAGAAGGAATGTGGGTACCTCGTCTCCCCGAACCAGAACTATATTCTTCAACGCTCCATGTAGTATCAGGTATTGAAGTTCCTCGAAATATCGATAATGCTCAAATAAAAGCAACAACAGTTTTTAGGAAAGAAGCTCCTCCTAAGGTGCCGCAATATCGAGGGACTGCGTTTTCTGATGCATTACAAAGCAGAGATTTTGCGCCAGCATCTTTTGACCATTTAGCAGCACATGCAAGGACGATAGATCTGCCAACGCAAGCACTTGATGTGGTAGGGTTAGGAGGACTAGGAACAGGTATAATCAAGAGCATGATTCCTGATGGACAGCTAAAAGAAATTGTGCGAACCTCGAGACATAAAAAAAGAACTTAGCTTTTCATCGATCTTATCTAGATAACCGTGACATTTTTTGCTAATGTTTTAAATCTTTCGCCATTCTTCTGGACAACCGTAATTGTCATAAAGCCTGTTTTACTTGTTTTGATGTCCCTTACTATTCCTGACTTTCCTTTGTGAGTGCCACTTATAACTTTGCAATGAGCTCCGTCGGTCACTTTATTTGATGCATCATCCATATTTTCAGTATATCAGAATTTTGAATCTCTTACGATTTATTGTTGTAATAAATGTAATGAGTAATCCAAATTATCCACACTTGCCACACAAGCCAAGATCCTGCTTCAAATGCAAAAATGAGATGACTGTCTTTGGGTGACTGCGCAAATGCAAAAAGAAGCAGCATACTTATAATAAGTGCTGCAGTTGTTATTCGATAAACAAGTTTGTTATGGGCATTTTTGGCCATTATATACAAACCAAGAGCGAAAAAGACACTTGATGAATAACCCAAAGTACTATGGATGTTATTACTGATAGGATTATCTGGATTGAATGGAGTTATTGCTAATGCGATAAATAGGATCATGGATACTGTAAATAATTTAATAGGAGCGCGATAATACTTGTGTAAATGATGCCGAATAAATATCCAGAAAAATATTCCTGCTAATGTATAACAAATGGCAAAGATGAGCTTTGTTTGTGGAAAAGTTGCAAAATAGCTAATAGGATATTTATTCCCAAAATATGCTGGTAGCTGTATGTAGTAGAGGAGGAGCGCAAGCCATTCTACACAGACAGTTGCGAGGCCAGCATATTGTGCAAATAACTCAATCCGGTTTTTGATCATTTCTTTATTATACATGAGGTCTATAAGAGGTTCGAGAATAAAAACTCGCTGGGGATAAGTAACTGAGGTAGAAATTATTATTTACAAACTTTTTATAACCTCGTCCAATGCTATACTGAAAGTATGACAAGATATAATGCCTTCCTGCATCATGGCACTCTCAAATATTTCCACTATAAGGAAGTTGATGGGCTGTATCTTTCTGCATTTATTAAGCTTTTAGGTCAATCTTTTATAAGTATTTTTACTGGTATTTATTTATTGTCATTACATTTTTCTGTTATTGATGTTACCAAATTCTATATTATTTATTTTTTTATGCTGAATATAGCGATGACAGGGGGTATGTATCTCAATACAAAATTCGGCGTCAAAAAAACTCTTGCACTAGGAACAGCATTTTACATAGCATTTTACTATCTGCTGCCGCAAATAGCTTTTGGGTTGTCATACTATATCGTTGCATTTATTTACGGTTTAGCCGCAGGATTTTATTTCAGTGCATTTAATATAGAAGTTCAAAAGACAGTGAAAAAAAATAATGAAGCAAAAGAGCTTTCTATTATAAAAATCCTTTCTCTGTTTGCCGGCATATTAGGTCCACTCATAGGTGCTTTTATTATTATAAAATTTTCCTTTCCGTTTCTTTATACCTTAACGGCACTTTGTATGTCGTTATCGGTTCTTCCACTGTTTTTTACAGAAGATTACAAAGTACCATTCCATTTCTCATTCAAAGAGTTACTCACAATTGATTCTACAAGAAGATCTGTGGCCTATCAGTTGTTTGGGGGAGTTACCGTTGCAATAGATATCCTATGGCCTCTCTTTCTTTACCTTTATTATCCAAATATTATCGCCTTGGGAGGTATTGTTAGTTTTACCTCTCTTGTTGTTATGCTACTGATGTATTACACCGGAAGATTTATTGACCAGAATAGTATTCGAGCATATAAAGTAGGGGTACTGTCACATGCACCAACGTGGATAGTGAGGTTGTTGCTTGTAACTCCTTTCGGATTATTAATCTCCAATCTCCTGAGTACGTCTACACTTTCCCTCGTTGAAATATCCCTAGATAAATCATTTTATGCTAAATCACGACAGGTAGATAATGTGCCGCTGTATATACTTTATAGAGATTATAGTCTCTGCGTGGGACGGGTAGGCGTTTTATGTCTTGCGTATTTTATCTCAAATTGGACGATACTTTTTATCCTGTTGGGAATTCTGACATTACTGTGTCTCATACTCCTTCCGGATCTGAGAGGTGAACACAACAAAAGTTGATATTGGACCTTGGTCAATGTATTGTCTTCATGAAGAGTATCTAATACAAGATTGTGATTATTAAGCTCCTCTTACCAAAATTTTAAGCTTATCTTACTCTATATTTTTACAATACTCATTATTCATTTATGAAAGGAGGTGAAAGATATGGCAAATAATAATCAAGGATGGCATGGAGATTCAGAAGGACATGCCCGTGCTGGTTCACAAAGTTCAGGAAATCAGAACGCCTCTCAAAATTTAAGTAATGAGGATCGTTCTAAGGGAGGTAAAGCCGCCCACCAACAAGGAACTGCACACGAATTTACTTCTGATGAAGCTCGTAAAGCAGGTGAGCAAGGAGGTAGTGAATAATAAAAATTTACTGCATCACTATTGAACATAACATTCGGTAAAAGAGATAGCTTGCAAGCTATCTCTTTTAGTGTAACTGCTACTTGATTTAGATCACACAACCAGTGTTACAATGGTTATATGAAACTAAAACGCTTCCGAGGAGATCCGATTCTTGAGAAGAATCCTGAGCATGATTGGGAGAAAGGATCTGTTTTGAATCCAGGGGTGATTCATGAAAACGGATTCTTCAAGATGGTATATCGTGCTACCAATGATATCCACCCTGACCAGCCAGGTTCATATGTTTCATCGATTGGTTATGCTGAAAGTGTTGATGGTATGCATTTTGAGCGCTTCGAAGAACCGCTTATTTCCCCGACAGAGAGTTATGAGAACGGCATGGGCTGTGAGGATCCTCGTGTAACCAAGATGGACGGCGTATATTATCTCTATTACACAGCAGTTGGTGGCAGTGATAGTGAACAAAAGGTGAGAATTGCTCTGGCAACCAGTAAAGATTTTGTCCACTGGAGAAAACATGGAATTGTAGGACCTGACATCTTTTCCAAAGCAGCGTGCCTCTTCCCTGAGAAAATTAATGGCAAATATACAATTTTGTTTACCTTTGAATTAGAGAGTCCAAAAGCAACGATTATGATGGCGCAATTTGATGATCTGTATGATTTATTTTATCCCAATCAAGAAAGAATGAATCGAATTGTAAATGAAGAATATGAAGAGTATGTCGTATTCAAGCCAGGTGATGGTAGGGGAAATGAAGTGGGAGCGGTGCCGATTAAGACTCCTCATGGATGGCTCTTTGTCTATAGTGCTCTGAGTACAGTTGATGGTCACACAGAGTGGTCAATCAGTGCGGCATTACTTGATCTCCATGATCCTCGAAAGATTCTTGC
>Ga0105246_10002166_pt1 | contig 11862 bp, 10 predicted proteins | sample KBSM64metaG_FD_99694 | JGI IMG/M metagenome (GOLD analysis project Ga0105246, IMG submission 99694) | Miscanthus rhizosphere microbial communities from Kellogg Biological Station, Michigan, USA - KBS M6-4 metaG | ecosystem: Host-associated > Plants > Roots > Rhizosphere > Soil | place...
TCATGGTTACGGGATGAATTTGGTTTGTTCGAATCGGCCATTTTCCACGCCACCCTTGCAATCCCAGTTAATTTTACTGAATGATGAGAGCCTTTGTCAATTGATTGATTTTAGCGTTTTAAAGGGGGAAACGACAGGCTTATGAACCTCTAAAGCCCATAAACCCGCGAAAACCGTACAGTTTAACTGTATGCTATCCCCTCAGTAAAACCGTCAAAAAATGTGAATTATTTTTTGAACTTTCTGTGAAATGATTCCGGACGCTCACTTTTCACGCCAAAATGGTGCAAAATCGCATTGACAATTCTTTCCGACGCATGTCCATCACCGTATGGATTAGCAGCTTGGCTCATGCTTGCATACAGTGCTTCATCCGAAAGCACTGCTTTGGTCCGTTCATATACACGTTCCTCTTCCGTGCCTACCAATTCCAGCGTGCCAGCTTCAATGCCTTCCGGGCGCTCTGTTGTATCGCGCAATACAAGAACAGGCACACCAAACGAAGGCGCTTCTTCCTGCAAACCGCCTGAATCGGTTAGGATCAAGTGAGTGTGCGGGTAAAAGTTATGCAAATCCACTACGTCTAGCGGATCAATTAACTGAATACGGGGATGATTCCCCAAAATCGCGTGAGCCGGCTCCTTCACAGCAGGACTAGGGTGCACCGGGTACACGATGGCAATATCTTCGAATTCGTCTGCAATCCGTTTGACGGCCTGGAAAATGTTGCGGTGAGGCTCGCCTTGAGATTCACGGCGATGAGCAGTCATCAGCACCAGGCGTTTGCCTTGTGCCCAATCTAGTACCGGGTGCTTGTAATCCTCCCGTACTGTATATTGAAACACATCGGTTACCGTGTTGCCTGTGACATAGGTACTAGACTCCGGTTTATTTTCTTTTGCAAGATTGGAAGAAGACCAGTCAGTAGGTGCAAAATGCAAATCAGCCAGTACACCCGTCAATTGGCGGTTCATCTCTTCCGGGTACGGAGATAGCTTGTTCCACGTCCGCAGACCTGCTTCCACATGCCCAACCTGAATCTGTTGCAGGAACGCTGCATAGCTGGCTACAAATGTAGTCAAGGTATCTCCGTGAACCAGTACAATATCCGGCTTCGCTTCACGCAAAACTGGCTCCAGACCGCCAAGAACACGAATCGTGATCTCGTTCAACGTTTGACGATCCTTCATGACATCCAGATCATAATCGGGATGAATGTCGAAAACTTCAAGAACTTGATCCAGCATTTGGCGATGCTGCGCAGTTACGCAAACAATCGACTCAATGGACTCGGGATGTTTTTGCAATTCCAGAATAAGCGGAGCCATCTTGATGGCTTCCGGACGCACTCCGAAGATTGTCATCACTTTAATTTTTTTGGACATTCGAGCAAAGCTCCTTTTCTAATACGCATGAAAATATGCTTATTTCGTTCCGTACAAACGGTCTCCTGCATCGCCAAGTCCTGGCACGATATATCCGTGATCATCCAGACGGTCATCCAGTGCAGCCACATAGATATCCACATCCGGGTGTGCATCCTGTACTGCTTTTACGCCCTCTGGCGCTGCAACGAGGTTCATCATCTTGATCTGAGTGCAGCCACGCTTTTTGAGCACGTCAATCGCTGCAATTGCTGAGCCGCCTGTTGCAAGCATCGGGTCAATTACAATAAGTTGGCGTTCCGTTACATCTGTAGGCAGCTTGGTATAGTATTCTACCGGTTGCAATGTTTCCGGATCACGGAACAATCCAACATGTCCTACTTTTGCCGCTGGCAGCAACTTCACCACGCCGTCCAGCATGCCCAGTCCTGCACGCAGAATCGGCACCAGTCCAAGCATACGTCCAGAGATGACCTTACCTTGTGTCGCTGCTACAGGTGTCTGTACGTCGATCGATTCCAGCTCAACGTCTCTTGTAATCTCGTAAGCCATCAACGTGGCTACTTCATCAACCAATTCACGAAAATCTTTCGTATTCGTACGCATGTCGCGTATAAACGTCAGTTTGTGTTGAATCAGGGGGTGATCACATATTACTAATTTTCCCATTAAATTGTCCCTCCGGTAAGTTCTTCATGAGTTAAGCATTTCCAAATATACCTAGCCATCATTCACAGGCTCGATAAATCCTGTATATTATATCATCACCCACACTGAATTACACCATCAAAGGGCACCTAATCATTACAGAAAAGCGAATCCTACAAAAACAGGACCGGAAAATGATTCATCCGGTCCTGTTTGCTCGTGCTGTTGTGTCACTTGAATGCTCAAAATACATGTGAACACTAAAGATGCTCCACAAACCGAATGATCTTCCGATCACTGTTATCCCCAGAATTCTCTGATCCACTAATTAAATGGTGGAATTCCGGTGATAAAGGCGAGCGCTTCGCTTCTTCAGATCCTTTCGGTTTGCTCCGTCTGCGTGTTCACATTATGAACATCTCAAATACAAACAGCACGAGCAATGTTTTTTAGCAGTAGAAGAGACGGTACTAGTATTTAAGATCGGTGTAGAGTGGGTATTGGTCCGTCAAGGCAGTTACTTCTGCACGCGCCTGATCAAGTGTTGCTGTATCTTTTGGATTTTTAAGCGTTTTGGCAATGATCTTACCGATGGCTACCATTGCTTTTTCATCCATACCGCGGGAAGTCGCCGCAGGTGTACCGATACGGATACCACTTGTGATGAACGGACTTGTTGGATCGAATGGAATCGCGTTTTTGTTCACGGTAATGCCGATGGAATCAAGCACATGCTCTGCTTCCTTACCCGTGATGTTTACGCTGCGTGTGTCAATCAGCATCAAGTGGTTGTCTGTACCGCCGGATACGATGTTCAATCCTTCAGCGATCAATGTTTCAGCCAGCACTTGTGCGTTTTTTACCACGTTCTGAGCGTACGTTTTGAACGAAGGCTGCAAAGCTTCACCAAATGCTACAGCTTTTGAAGCGATAACGTGCATCAAAGGTCCGCCTTGGGAACCAGGGAATACCGCTTTATCAATGGCAGCTGCCCAAGACTTACGGCATAGAATCATACCGCCACGTGGCCCGCGCAATGTTTTATGTGTCGTTGTGGTAACAAAGTGCGCATGTGGCACTGGGTTAGGATGCAACCCGGCAGCAACAAGTCCTGCGATATGTGCCATATCGACCATGAACAGCGCGCCAACATCATTAGCGATAGAAGCCAACTTTTCAAAATCAATCGTACGCGGGTATGCACTTGCGCCTGCTACGATCAGACGAGGGCGGTGTTTGAATGCTGCTTTGCGAACTTCATCATAATCAATGAGGAATGTATCTTCTTGTACGCCGTATGCAACGAAGTTGTACAGCAAACCAGAAGCATTAACCGGGCTACCATGCGTCAAGTGACCGCCGTGTGCCAGGTTCATACCCAGTACCGTATCGCCAGGCTTCAACGCTGCCAGATATACAGCCATGTTCGCTTGTGCACCGGAGTGCGGCTGCACGTTGGCATGCTCTGCGCCAAACAATTCTTTGGCACGATCACGCGCGATATCTTCAACGATATCCACATGCTCACAACCGCCATAGTAACGTTTGCCTGGATATCCTTCAGCATACTTGTTCGTCAGAACAGATCCCATTGCTTCAATTACCGCTTCGCTTACGATGTTCTCGGATGCGATCAGCTCGATGTTGTTCTGTTGACGTTTCAGTTCAAGATTCATCGCTTCCAGTACTGCAGGGTCATTTTTACGCAATTGTTCCATGATTAAATTCCTCCTAAATTATAATGAAGTTATAAAGCGAGCCTTCAGGTTACACTCCTGACTTCGATTGCATCACCATCTTACGATCACTGTTATCCCCAAATTTCTTTGAACCCCTTTGATAAAGGGGAAATTCGGTGATAAACGTGAACGCTCTGCTTCTCCAGATTGGTGTTGCACTCTCCGTTTTCGTGTAAACATCATTTTGCTTTATACGTTAGTCACAAAAGGTTGAATCGGGCTCTTCTTCCATTCGATAAACTGCACGTTCGCCGCCAATCAGCTTTGGACGTGTAAGTGCCGCTGTAACACGGGCCTCACCAATATAGCGAAGCGATGACCGAAAAGGAACCGCTACATGGCGAAGATGCATGCCAATCATCGTTTCTCCGATATCCAGACCTGCATGAGCCTGAATATGTTCAGCCAGACATGGATCAGATAATGAACGATAGACGGTCGATGCCATGGAACCACCAGCTTTCGGCACAGGTACAGCGCCAACCTCTGTCAGTCCAAGACGCTCAAGCAACGCACGTTCCATCACAAGCGCCCTGTTCAGGTGTTCACAGCACTGGAATACAGCGTCGAAGCCAAACTCCGACTGTACCTCTCGAATGCCTGCAAGCAACTGCTCTGCAACATCCACTGCACCATTTGTTCCAATACGCTGGCCTGCGACCTCACTCGTGCTCGTGCCAATAACCACAACTTGACCGGAGCCAAGCTTTCCGGCTAGTGCCAGTTCGCGCAGGATTGATGCGGTCTGTTGCTGCAATCCGGGTTGTTCCGAATCCAATTCAATAGTCATCCTATCGCCTCCCGATAAAATCATGCCCCTGATCTTGATTGTGTGCTCAGCGCATACGTTGCATGGCATTTCAGGTTCTATTATAGCGAAAAATCAGATGAAAGACGAAAAAAAGAGCAGTCTGCGGGTATCGCAGAATTGCTCTTTTGCCCAGGCGACCGGCCGTTTGTTCCGGTGCTCCATTGTGGTTGTGTCCACTTCGTCGCCAGTTACACCGGATCCCTGTTTTCCCCTTCATCATAAATCAACCCAACTTTAAAATCAACGGTTAATTTACACTGGATGTTGCATTTCTATATCTTTCCTATGCTTGACTGAATTATTCAAGCTTATCCAGAAGCCGGGATATTGCGGTTCGAATCTCCGCCGCCGCTATATTGTAATCGTCCCGACTGCCGCCAAACGGGTCGGAAATATCAAAGCTTGGGATACGCTGCCGAATCTCGATTGCACGCTCACGCTCCGAAGCGAGAATCTCCTGTCCCAAGGCGCGTTTCATCTCCAGTGTAGCAAACAGGCTGTCCAATTCCTCCAGGTCTTGAAGCACTTGTGCATCGTTCTCGACATACTCTTTCAGCGTGTACGTCTTCTGAATGGAATCCGGAAACACCTGCATCACATGTTGCTTGTGGCTCCGGGTCAACGTCAATACGAGATCCGCCCATTCAACCAATTCTGCACTGAGCTGTGTGGAGTGAGCTGGTCCCTCTGCGCTATGATCTCTCAACACCGCTTCGGCATGGCGAGAGATCGGCATGCCCGACATTGCCGCCACACCCGCAGAACGAACATGCACCTGAATGCCACGCTCGGAAGCAAGCTTCCGCAAAAGCCCTTCTGCCATGGGGCTGCGGCACGTATTGCCTGTACATACGAATAAAATATGTTTCATTATGTTAAGCCTCCCCATTGGATTAAAATGTGATAAACCTATCCGATATTTACACGTTTTATTTTAAAATATAAACAAAAGTCCAAAGGCAAGCAAGATCGCCCCGCCTACGGCCTCACCGTAATCCCCTAGGTTCTTACTCACCCGGCGCCCGAGAAGCAGACCCATGATCGACATCAAGCCGCCGCAGAAACCGAAAGCCAGAATGGTCAGGACAAGATCACTGCTGAACATGCCAAGCGACACCCCGACAGAGAATGAATCCACGCTGACACTGAGCGAAAATAAAATAATCCCCAGCAGGGAGCGGTGATCCACCAGTTTGGTGTCCCCTTCGCGGAACGCGTTCAAAATCATGTGAGCACCTAGCAACACCAGCAAGCCACCTGCCGCATAGTTTGTGATATTGCCCAGCAAGGAGCTGACATACTTGCCCATGTACATGCCAGCAAGCGGCATGATAATATGAAACAGCGCGGTGACAGTACTGATTTTCAATATATCCCGCAGCCGTACGCCCTTCATGCCAATTCCAATGCCCAGCGAGAATGCATCAAGTCCAAGCGCAACCGCCATAATCAGAATGGTTACCAACTGCCCCACATGGGCAGACACATCCCACATCCTCATACCCCCAAGTCGCGTAAAGGTTCTTGTACACGATATGCGGACAAGGACCCAAACATGACGGATGCAGGGAAACTGGAGGTACGAAGTATCGATATAGCATTGCGACGAGAAAAGCAATCTAAGCTCGATTGCTACTATGAGAATAATAACTTGAGACGCTACTTGAGACGTTAAATGTTACGGTTGTCTGCAAACGTGATGGCTATTTGCGAAAGATTGGGCTCCTGATCCGGTGGCCAGGAGCGTTTGGGTGAGAGGCTCAATCAACTTGGATAAGTTGGTTGCCTGCCGCCTTGAGCAGCCGATTCATGACGGCTGCTCCCAGCCCTTCGCGCGAGCAGGCTTCCGCCACAATATATGTGGCGCCCTGCTCATCGCAGCTGCGCAGCGCGGCGTATAGCCTGCGCGCAGCTTCCTGTAGCTCGCTGGCGTTACCCAGCGAGAATACGGCATCGGCGCGGTACTGCTCCGCGTGCTCGGCGAACGCCAGCACCGCGGTGCGCTCTCCGCGCTGCGCCGCCTCCGCGAGGGCGGCGCGGGTCCAGGCCGCTACCGCTGCGGGCGGCCCCTCCACCACGCACAGCGCCCCTGCGGGTGCGTAGTGCGTGTACTTCATGCCCGGCGAGCGCGGCGCCGGGCTGGCACTGTCGCCACCGGACCCTTCGGCGAGAAGCGCCGGGTCCGTGGCGACACGGGCGGCCACGGCGGACAGCTGCTCCGCCGTGATGCCGCCAGGGCGCAGGATGGTGACGGTGCCGTCGTCACCGGCCTGCACCACCGTGGACTCGACGCCCACCCCCGTGGGACCGCCGTCCACAATGCCGCCGATGCGGCCATCCAGATCCTCCCGCACATGTGCGGCGAGAGTTGGGCTAGGCCGCCCGGAGCGGTTCGCACTTGGCGCAGCCACGGGGCATGCCGCCGCCGCGATGAGTGGCAGCGCCACCGGGTGGTCCGGCATGCGCACGGCCACCGTATCCAGCCCGGCGGTGACCCGCGGGGACACCGCCCCTGGCCTAACCGGCAGCACCAGCGTCAGCGGGCCCGGCCAGAAGGCCGCCATCAGCGCTTCCGCCGCTGCATTCACCTCGGTGACCAGTTCATGCAGCTGGTCACGGTGCGCGATATGCACAATGAGCGGATTGTCGGAAGGCCGCCCTTTGGCGGCAAATACCGCCTCTACCGCTTCTGTGCTGCGCGCGTCTGCGCCGAGGCCGTAGACCGTCTCGGTCGGGAAGGCAACCGTCTTCCCTTGACGAAGGCAGGCAGCGGCTGCCTGCAAGTCAGCGAGCGCCGCTTCACGGGCGGCGCTCTCTTTTTTCGCACGCGAATCCAGGGAAGTCTCTTGCACGTGCACGTTTATGGTCTCGCCCTCACCCTGCTCATTCAACAGTGCTTTGACATCCCAATAGGCTGTATTTTGTTCACCCTTGACTGGCTCTACCGCCCTATTATGGTGCTTGTCCTCTAACGAGGTATATTGTAACTTTTCGCGCTCTCTAGTCATTTATATCATCATCCCTAAACTTCAAATAGGTTCAATTACAGTACATATAAGTATACCATATCTCTCACGCTACAGGTTCGATCCAACCATAGACTACTGCCCCCGAATATCGTGTTCATGTAAAGAAGGAAGCTCCCTGCACACCTGCAACGAAACTTCCCTCCCATAATCGATATTTATAATACACCTCAATTGATATTATATATTACACTTCGACTATCTTGTCACCAATTCGTTGTTAGGAGAATAAATCTGTTACCCAGTCCCACAATTTAACAGCTACATCCCACAGGAAGAATCTCGCTTCAGGCGTCTCTCCCTGCACAGAGGCTTTTACCTCAACCGAATCCCCGGCTGCCGCAGAGACTGTCGTTGGTTTAGCCAGTGCGTCCCCTGTACTAGCGTCGATGAAACAGAGCGGCGGGAACAATACACACCACCAGTTCTGCCCCTTGCCTTCACCCAGCGTAATCCGTACCGCTTCATATTCGCCAGCAGGATAGACCGTACCGCCATATAGCTTTGTTGGAAAAGGAACCGTGCCCAGCTCCACCTGATAATCATAAGTCAGACCACGTTTATTTAACTCTTCCCCTACCCGATTCTCAATCTCGGACAGATGCTCCCGAATGACATTGCGAGCCTGCTCCAGACTTTGCGGATTCTCCAGCGCCCCAACCCATTCGCCCATCTGTGCCACAACGGCATCCCGAATCTCACGTTTTACGAGTTGATCTCCAGCCGCATCGGAATTCGCTAGAATCCGCAAACGGATCGATTGCTCCGGAATCGCTGTAGCGGCAACAGCCGCATCGGTTTTCTGACCTTCCCACATCATAATAATCATCATAAGACATATAATGATAAGTCCCATTTGTTTAACTATTCTTCTGTTCATCCCGTTATCCCCCTCGGCTCCGATATCCAGCTGCAACTCTCTCATGTCTATCAGTATGCCCGGTAGAGATAGAAGTAAACCTAGTATATGCTTGAATCTATTAAAATTTTTCATATAAACGGAGCCTGTCCGCATCTCATATACACCCTTATAGCTATACTCCTGTGGACACACAAAAGAAGCCTAGTGTTAACTAAGCTTTCTTCGTAAACATATTATATTTGGATTGCACTTTAATCTGCATTATACAAGTAGCGGAAAACACTACTACATCGTACTGTTCTCTTTTTTCTTTTTCATCAGAGTCCGAATCCGCTGCATCAAGGACGGAGACTCTTCCTCCGGAAACAGCTCATCTTCGTCCTCGTCACCGTACAACTTAATGCTCATGACCAGACCGATACAGGCCATGTTAATCAGTAAAGACGTCCCGCCATAACTGATAAACGGCAAGGTAATGCCCGTCAGCGGCATGAGGCCAAGGAATGCTCCTACATTTTCAAACACCTGATAGAGCAACATCCCGATAATGCCCACAATGATAATGGGCCCGGCCCGTTCTTTGCACTCCAGCGCAATCAGCACCATCCGATGGATGAGGATAAAATACAATAGGATTAGCAGCGAAGCTCCCACAAAACCGAATTCCTCTGCCACCACCACAAAGATGGAATCCGAATACGTATAAGGCACACGTCCGCTTTGAACAGAGGTTCCTTCCAGAAACCCTTTACCCGTAATCCCGCCTGATCCGATGGCGAGCCCTGCGTTTTTCGTATGCCACATCGCTTTGGCTGTAGCTTTCTCAGGCACAAGCCACGGATCGATCCGTTCAGCCCAGTGCTCACGTTTGATCTTTTCCAGAAAGGCAAACACTTCATCATGATAGAAGGTGTACGATTTGATGAAACCAATAAAGAATGCAGCCACAATCGTGAGCCCGATTAACGCATGTTTCAGCTTGATATTACCGATCCATAACACCGCAACCAGGATAATCACATAACCCAGAGCGTTACCCAGGTCATTCTGTGCCATTACGAGCGCAAACGGAATAAATGTCCAGAGCCCAATCGGTACCACATCTCTCCAGAACGTCAGCTCTCCACGCTTCCGCTTCACAATGAGATGAGCGAGAAACAGAATGAGGATCATTTTGAACAATTCCGCAGGTTGAAATGAAATCGTTTCGGTGATCTTCAGCCAACCATTCGCGTTATTCACCTTACTCCCAAGTACATTAGCCAGTATCAGGAAAACGATGCCTACACCATATACCATAAACGCGTATTTTACATACACCTTGTAGTTAATCAAACCAATTCCAATGACAGCGATAAATCCTACGATATAGAAATAGATCGTTTTCACATGATGATTCGCCAGTTTGGGATCAAAACGTGTACCGCTGTAAATGGCAAATATGCTGATAACCATTAACAACAACAAGACAAAAAGAATGATGCCATCGAGCTTTTTTACCATTTTCCACATGATGTTTGAATATCCCCCTAGTCCACACATCGTGCTTTACCAATAATGATCAATATTACCATTGTACCTAATTGGGTGGGAGAATGGAAATCCGGTTTACTTTAACTTCTACAGCTAATAGCGGTTATTATATTAATTCATGTTCCTGTATAGAGATTGCCTGTAAAATAACAAAAAAACCTTGAAGGTCCGTCCCAAGCTACTGCCGGGAAGAACGATTCCAAGGTCGATCTGACTTCTTTTCAATATTTCTTTTATGATAATTCTTTAAAAGCGAACTTGAATGTAACCGTACTTTCAACCTTGATGTAAACGTTCATGTTCACTGTTCCGGTTGTTCCTTCTGCGCAGGTTTGCGTCTGAACAACTTCATCACCAGCTCCGTAATGCTCGGTTGCTCCGCCGATCCGAGAATATCTTCATTCTCTTCCGTGTGTACCTTGATGCTCATGGCAATGCCCATACTGATCATGTTAATGAGCAGTGATGTTCCTCCGTAACTAATGAATGGCAAGGTAATACCGGTCAGTGGCATGAGTCCAATAAACGGTCCTATATTGACAAAGACCTGATACAGAATCATCGCAACAATACCTACAATCAAATACGCCCCTACCCGATCCTTACATTCCAAAGCAATTAATACTAACCTATGAATCAGGATGAAATACAATAAAAGAAGAACCGATGCACCAACAAAGCCAAACTCTTCACCAATCTGTACGAAAACCGAGTCCGCATAGGCCAGAGGTACCCGATTGGATTGAATCGTAGTACCTTCCATATAACCTTTACCCGTAACACCACCAGAACCAATGGCAAGTTTGGCATTATACGTCTGCCACAATACGTCTCTGGATGTCAGTTCAGGCACAAGCCACGGATCAAATCGTTCTGCCCAGTGTGCACGTTTAATATCTTTGAGGAAACTTGTAATTTCATCATGATAATGAATGTATGCCTGTATGCCAGCGACGATGGCACTTACCGCCAACACAAAACCAATCAAGGCATGTGAAAACTTGATATTACCGATCCACAATAAACCGATCCAGATAAAAATATAGCTGAGTACCGCACCCAGGTCATTTTGCAGTAACACAAGCAGTAAAGGTGGCAGAATACATAAACTGATTGGAATGACATCTCGGCCAAAAAACAAAGGCCTGTGTTTCTTCCTGGCAAGCAGTGTCGATAGCATGACAATAAGACATAGTTTGAACAACTCCGAAGGCTGGAGACTGATCCCGCCGATCGAAAGCCAGCCTTGGGCTCCGTAGTACTCATTACCGATAAATAAAACCAGCACTAACAGTAATAGACCTAGCCCATAGATGTATAAATAATTTTTGACGATAAATTTATAGTTGATCATGGACATTCCGAAAAAAACAACAAAACCCAAAACATAAAATACAATCATATTTTTGGAGAATCCCTCAACCTTTGGACGACCAAACGTAGTACTGTAAATGGCCATGATACTAATGACCATCAGGATTACCAAAATAAAAACGATGGAGTAGTCGATCTTTTTGAATTTGTGCAGCATGTAATTATGTTCCCCCAAGCATTCAGAAAATCTTCGGCATACCCCATTGTAGAGGATTTCACGGCAAAAAGAAAACTTACGTGCCTTACATTTTTGTCACCTGTTCCGAAGGTCGAACACCCATGACATGCCGTTCGATTCCGGCAAGGTCAGGAACGATAATAATCTCCGGCCAATGCCCCGCCGATTCCAGCAATGCTGCCACGTCCTGAGCCTGGCCCATGCCCAGCTCAAAACCGACAATCTGCGGCGGAGCAGGCAGCAGCTTCAGCTGCTCCACCATGATGCGGTACGGGGCAAGCCCGTCCGGACCGCCATCCAGTGCGA
>Ga0105246_10002170_pt1 | contig 11847 bp, 10 predicted proteins | sample KBSM64metaG_FD_99694 | JGI IMG/M metagenome (GOLD analysis project Ga0105246, IMG submission 99694) | Miscanthus rhizosphere microbial communities from Kellogg Biological Station, Michigan, USA - KBS M6-4 metaG | ecosystem: Host-associated > Plants > Roots > Rhizosphere > Soil | place...
AATTTTTCACCATCGATTGTATAGGTATTAATTTACTCAATGCTTTTTGACTAAACGGCCACTCGGGTTGAGTGTTTTCAAATGTCTTGCTGTAACTACATGCTTTATGTTATATTGTTATAGTCGCTCAACTTGTGCTAAAGATAATTGCGTCGCTTTACTTATTATTAGATTGGAAATTCCTTGGAGTTTCAAATTCTTTCCAATTTGTTGTACAGATATATTATTGGTGTTCTTATTGTTATAACTTGACCCGTATTTAACAAAAATCTGATCAACGGTAATTACCTTCATACTTGCGATTTCAGCAATTTGTTCAACTGCCTTTACCACTTTTATGTCTGACAATCTTTTTAATCCAAATTCTGAATCCAAAACTTCTTTTACTCTTTGATCAGGTTTAACGGTGTCAATACCAAACACCATGCGTAAGTGTTGAAAAGTAGCACCTCCTACATTACGCAAGCAACCAATTGGGTTGCCTTTATAGGTCGAAAGGTCTGCATCCTTTCCCCACCTATTCATCAATTCAAAATCGTCTTTATTACCTGGATATTTTTTTCTAATCAATTCGATTTTTGAGAGAATGTTTTTTAAGGTGTTGTATTTCTTTGCATCATCATGCCCCCAAAGGGTATAAAATTCTGTTTTAGATTTTTCCTTAAGGAGAAGGGAGAGCTGTTTAAATGACTTTAATGATGGGATTTCGTCTTCTATTCTTTTTAGATTCGGCTGTACTACGACATTATAGTTTCTATTAGCAGCTAAGACAACCATTATAAGCGCAAGAGCGGGCTTGTTTTTCCAAATTTTAGTGAATTTTTTTGTTGAATGATTTGCAGCATCCCTAATGAGAATTGGACCATAAATTTCGTACCCATGTCCAGAGGGTTTAAGTTCTTTGTTTCCTATACGCTTAAGTATAGTTAGTATCTCGTGGCGTGTCGTGTGCTCTAAAATGTTGAATTCTTTATTACTCATAATACTGCAGTTTGATTAAACTGAAAATTAGCTAGTAATACTGCCGTTGCAATTACAAACGAGATGCAAATAATTACCCAACCAAATCTCCCGCATGTAACTCAGCCTGCTCCAGCACCACATCCGTTGCTCTGGGTTCATCGTCCGGTGGATACTTGTGAAACCGTAGTACCCGCTTCACCTCCAGCTTAACCCGGTCTTTCGCTGACTGCCGTATGGTCCAGTCTATGGTGGTGCTTCTTTTAACCCGCTCGACAAGTTCCTTTGCAATGATCATAAGTTGCTTGTCGCCCATCAGCTCTACAGCCGACTTGTTTACCGACAGTGCATCATAGAAAGCTTTCTCGGTATCCGTCAAACCAAGGTCTTTACCACGTGTTGTTTCCTGGTTCACCTCCCTGGTGATTTCAAGAAGTAGTTCCAGCATCTCCAGGGCGCTAATAGATTTCCGGTTATATTTTGCAATAGCTTCCTGTAGCCGCTCTGTTAGGGTTTTACTGACTACTGCATTCCGTTTGAACCGAATCTTTATCTGGTCCGACAGCAGCTTCTTAAGCAGCTCTATGGCTACGTTACGCTGCTTCATCTTATAAACGTCCTTCATGAAGTCTTCACTGAATATAGAGACTTCTGGTTTGTCCAGACCTGTCTGGTCTAACAGGTTCACAATACCGTCAGCTGCTACTGCTGACTCCACCATACCTTTGATGGTATTTTCAAACTCCCTGCGTTGCTGACCGGTTACCTGTAAATCAAATTTGGCTAGTCTTGCACGGACCGCCTGGAAAAAAGCTACTTCTTCAGTTATCTCTTTAGCAGCTGGTTCGGATTTCGCCAGTGCATACGCTTTACTCAAAGTAGAGACTTCCTTCAGGTAACGTTCTTTACCTTCCTCCAAACTTAATATGTGATCTTCCGCTTCCAATATGATATTCATTTTACGGGCAATACCAGCGGTAAAATATTCAAGGTAGTTGTATCCATGATACATCTGCTGTACCACTTCCAGCTTTGTGAGCATTAGCTGTACAGCCTCCGCTATGTCAAGAACTATTTCACCGTGTCCCTGGTTATCGGTGTATGTTTTTAAAGCTGCTTTAAGGTTACCCGTTACCGGTACATAGTCAACTATTAAACCCCCAGGTTTATCTCTAAACACCCGGTTTACCCTAGCTATTGCCTGCATCAGGTTGTGTCCGCTCATGTCTTTATCCAGGTACATTGAATGGAGCACCGGTGCGTCAAAACCAGTCAACCACATATCTATTACAATCACCATCTTGAGTGGGTCTGCTTCATCTTTCAACCGGTTTGAAATAACGGTTCTTCCTTTTTTATTCCTGATATGCGGTCGCAGCAGTTCTTCATCAGATGAGCTCCCGGTCATAATAACTTTTATATTACCACTCATATCATCTGCACTATGCCAGTCAGGTCTCAGAGCAATAATCTCGTTATACAATTTTACTGCGACATTCCTTGTCATAGAAACAACCAATGCTTTACCGCTGAAAACCTTTTCACGGTCTTCAAAGTGTGTCACAATATCATTTGCAATCAGTTTTAACCGGTCGGGGTGTCCCACTATCGATTCCTGACGGGTAGCTTTCTCCAATGCTCCCTTTACCATGTACTCTGGTATACCTTCAGCAGCTACCGTCAAATTGGTCTCCAGATCATCTAAAACCAATTGGTCCAGCTTTAACCTGGCAAACCTGTTTTCATAGTATATGGGTACCGTTGCCTTGTCTCTGACCGCACGTTCAATGTCATAAACGTCAACATATTCACCGAATACCGCTTTTGTATTTCTGTCAGTTGACTCTACCGGTGTTCCGGTGAACCCTATAAACGTGGCATTGGGTAATGCATCGTGCATATGCTTTGCAAACCCATAACCGATTTCAGAACCGATCTCTTTACCCTGTTTATCCTTCAAGATTTTCACCTTAGCTTCAAAACCATATTGGGTACGGTGTGCTTCATCGGCTATCACTACAATATTTGACCGGTCACTCAATAAAGGAAACTGTTCACCATCTTCCGGGAAAAATTTCTGAATAGTGGTAAAGTATATACCCCCTGACTGCCTGTTTTTCAACTCTTTTAGCAGGGTATCCCTGCTGCCTATCTGGAGCGGTGTCTGTCGCAACAACTGGGAACAGTTGGCAAATGTTTCAAACAATTGGTCGTCCAGGTCGTTTCTATCGGTAATAACAATTACTGTTGGGTTATTCAGTTCCCTTACCAGTAAACCCGTATAGAAAACCATCGACAAACTTTTACCGGAACCCTGTGTATGCCATACAACCCCGCCTTTGTGGTTACCATTAATACCAGACGCTTCTTTGGTGGTTAAAAGTGCTTTCTTAACAGCATAGTACTGGTGGTACGCAGCTATTTTCTTTGCAATACCGGTCCTGAATGTTTTGGTCTTTACATCTTCAATGGTGTATTTTTCAAAAACAATAAAGTTGAGGAACAGTTCTTCCATTACTGCTTTTGGTAGCATACCACCTATCATCACCAGTAGTTCACTTACTTTGGATGAGGCAACTGTAGTCCCATCTGCTGTCTTCCAGCTCATAAACCTTGAGATATCCGCTGTTATGGTACCCACTTTTGCTTCCAGCCCGTCTGAGATAATTTCCAGCAGGTTGTAGCAAAACAGGGAAGGTATAGACTTGTGATAGGTTTGCAGCTGCTGATAAGCTTTATCTATGGTAGCGTTTTCATCAGCCGGGTTCTTCAGCTCCATTACAACTACAGGGATACCGTTGAGGTATAAGATGACATCTGGTCTTTTGTTCTGTCCATTTTCAATGATGGTCACCTGGTGTGTTATTGCCCAGTTATTGTTGGCAGCGTTAATAGTATCTATCAGCTGAGCTTTGATTGTACGTTCCTGCCCTTTGTCCAGGTAGGTAACATCAACTCCTTCGGTTAAAAGCTTATGGAAATGCTGGTTTGCGGTAACCAGGTCCCCGAAACCGGGTGCACGCTGTACATCTTTAACAGCTTGCCTGATGTTAGCAACAGATATACTGGGATTTATTCTTACCAACGCTTCCTGCAGGTGATTTTCTATAATAACATCACTATAATTAGCACGTAGACTACCGGGTTCATCTGGGTCCATACGTGTAGGTTCTAAATAGCAATACCCTTTAGCCTGGAGAGCTTCGATTACCCATTGCTCAATATGGTTCTCACTTATTTTGGTCATAAAATATTGTGCTTAGACCGGACAGGTTATGCTGAAATAATTAAAGCCGCAAAAATCATGATACAACTAACCCTAATTTCAGGTTAAGTTTTTGCTTGAACTCGACAGGTATGTCTTCCCAGTGCTCAACCAATATGTCTACAAGTTGCTTACCATTTACTAATCCAATCCGGGGGAAACCGTCTTGGATAGCAACCTCTTCAGCTGCTTTTTGATACTCACATGTGGTAATGAACGCACCCTGGCCACCAAATGGAATACTTTGTCTCAGTGCTTTTACGGTGCCGGAATTAATCTTTGTCCCTAATTTATACCTTTTTACCTGCACATACACCTTAACCTTTGCGAGGTTCGATACATTTAGTTCACCGGTAGCATCTACACCCCCATCTCCAACTTTTCCATGGTGTTCTGAACCTTCAAAACCAAGTGCGGTAAGCAGATGTGTAATAAGTATTTCAAATTCCTTATCGTCTAATTCCAAAATTCTGTTTAAAACCGTAGTATAATAGTCATATTCAACTTTCAGCTCAGAAACCGGTATTAATTCCTTTTTTCCAATAGTCTCTAAGAAATTTTTAAGATGCCCAACCTGAAACACTGTAAGTGATGACCTGATTGAATTTTGGAAAGGAACGCTAAATTGACTTCGTAGCACAGCAGTTTTGTTCCATTTAACTCTTCTTCGTTGCAGAAAAGGGCAACCATCGGTAGCCAGATCGAAAAAGTAGGAATTGGACTCTGCTATACCATAATAAATATAATCAGTATCAGGTGACGGTGTTATTATATAATCACCTGTTTGAATTTCTAACAGGAACCTTGCTATCTGACCAACCTGTTGACCAATAACCAAATTGCTGGTTTCGTCTGGATATTCAGCTTTATATAAAGGGTACAGTTCTTCCCGGGTCTTAACTTCAGATAAATCTTTATCTGGTAGCCAGCCAATAGCTACGTACCCACCGGCAATAAACTGGTTTGTATATTTTCCATATTCAGCCCTTACAACATATAGGTTCATATAAGAGTTAGTTTGTTACTCTAACTGCACCACTCATTAGCTTAGGCAGCAGTGTATCGCGAACAACTTCGAGTTTTGCTATTTGAAAAATATTTTGATGTTTTTTATTAAATAAAGGATCAACTATCGAAGAAAACAAAACCACTTTTTTGCTTGTGGGAATTGGGATTATCAACTCTTTCAAATTACCTTGATTGATTTTCGGCTGAACAGCTCCGGTGACTAGATGCGCTATATTAGTACGCTTTAAAAGAATCTCAAGATAATTGTTAGAGTACGGTTTCTTCGCTTTTATGACATGGGTATGATTATTTATCCAACATTTCCCTATTGCTCTTTGTAATATTGGAAAGCCGTCATCATCTTGTACTGTACCATCTTCGCCCAACAATAAGTAGTCGTCATCGAAAATATAGCTGTTAATGTAGTCCATTATAGTTGCGGCTCCGTAATATGGAAATAGTTCACCGGTCTTCATTTTATCTCTCTGAGTACTCGATAAAGGAACACGCTTATTATCATATAATTCAATAATGTCCCCCAATTTACCATCTAAAATACCATCAATTTCCTCCACAAACCACTGCCTAAAAAGTGTCTCAGCTAACTGTTCCAGCGTCTTGTTATTCCGGCGCAGCAGGTCTATTTTATCATCCAGACTGCTGAGGACTTCTGCGATGGATTCTTGTTCTAGTAGTGGCGGTAGCAGTATCGGCAAGTTGTATATTTGTGTAGAAGAAATATTAGCTTGATTCGCACTGCCGGATGCATTACCAGCCAGAATTAGAAGTGTTTCATCTAGAATTAGAGAATAGTAAAGGAAGTTACTGTTTATGACTTCGTTTAAAGGCTCAAATTTTGCTGTTCGTTGATTTAGTAAACTAACTTGTTCGTCTTTATATTTCGAAACCCTTCCAACTACAGATGATGGTTGATCCAAATGAGATCCAGTCATAGCGATCAATATATCTCCCTTTTTTACCAGGTACTTTTGTAGTCCGGAGTTATCTTTAGAATAGTATTGTGTTTCGCTAATATCTACTACTCCGGAAGCTATGTTCTTGATTTTTATGACCGGTATGCCAGTTGTATTATTAAAGTCCTCGGACTTAAATGCGTAACCCTGTTGAATCTTGGCAACATTTTGTAAAATATCTTCTTTCCAATCACTCATCGCTTACCTCTTTTAATTTAAACAAGTTAAACCTGATACGTTCATTGAGCTGTATTTCTTCACTCATTTGTTGCTCTAATTCTACTTGTAACTTTGTAAATCGCTCAGTAAAATTGAAGTCATCCTCATCATCGGGTAAACCTATATACCTGCCCGGTGTCAGTACGTAGTCCATTGCTTTTATGTTATCCAGGGTGCAGGATTTACAGAATCCTGCTATATCCAGGTACTGGTCCCTGCTGTTTAACCAATGGTGGTAGGTTTCAGCAATCTGAGCAATATCTGCGTCTGTAAATTCCTTTGTTCTTCTGTTGACCAGGAAACCCAGGTTACGGGCATCTATAAACAAGACTTCCTTTTTACGCAGCCTGTTAGCATCCCGATTCAGAAACCATAAGCAGGCCGGTATCTGGGTATTCAGGAAAAGCTTTGCTGGCAGGTTAACGATGCAGTCTACTACCCCCGCTTCAATCATATTTTTTCTAATCTCATATTCACCGCTGGATTTTGTGGTGAGTGCACCTTTTGATAGTACAACACCCGCTTTACCGGTTGGCGATAGATGGTACAACATATGCTGTAACCAGCCATAGTTCGCATTACCTGCTGGTGGTACACCATATTTCCAGCGGGCGTCATTACGAAGTAGTTCACCGCTCCAGTCTGAAACGTTGAAGGGCGGGTTAGCTATGATAAAGTCAGCTTTAAGATCCGGGTGTGCATCTTTTAAAAAACTGCCTTCAGAGTTCCATTTTACTTGTTCCGGGTCAATACCCCGGATAGCGAGGTTCATAACAGCCAGTCTCCAGGTAGTCTGGTTGCTTTCCTGACCGTATATATTGATATCATCTATTCTACCCTGGTGCTGTAATACAAACTTTTCGCTCATTACAAACATACCACCACTGCCACAACAGGGGTCGTACATCTTACCGTGATTGGGTTGTAACATATCTACCAGCAGCTGTACAACAGACCGGGGTGTATAGAACTGACCGCCTTTTCTTCCTTCTGCTAAAGCAAACTGACCGAGAAAATACTCATATACAATACCAAACATATCTTTTTTACGGGCTGCCTCTGTACCCAGGTCCATATTGTTCACCACATCGATCAGTTCGCCCAGCACCATTTTATCCAACTGCGGTCGGGCAAACTGTTTTGGTAGAACACCACGTAACTTAGGGTTCTCTTTTTCAATCAGGTCCATCGCATTATCTACATCTTCACCTATAGTGGGTAATTTAGCCCTGGATACCAAATAATTCCAGCGGGAGTGCGGGGGAACAAAGAATACATACTTGGAGCTATACACCAGTTTGTCTTCGGGATCATCATATGCATGCTCACCCTCTTTATTCGCTATCTTCTGGTATAGTTCTTCAAAAGCATCGGAAACGTACTTTAAGAACAGGAGTCCTAAAACATAATGCTTGTATTCAGCAGCGTCAATATTCTTCCGGAGTTTGTCTGCAGCAGCCCATAATGCTTGTTCAAAGGGTTTGTTATCTTCCTTTTTATCTTTCTTTTTTGCTCCAGCCATCGTTTAGGTTCTTGTGAGTTAGGTGGAGGCTAAGATATTGACTAATTTTTACATACACATGCAAATTGGTTGGTAACCACGTTAAAATCCACCCCGGTAAGTAAATCGTCCTCCTTTACCAGGGTGGTATTGATGTTATTGCATCTTATCCGTCAGCAACTGCATATCAGCAGCAATTTTTAATTCGTCAACACGCGCATATATCTGGGTCATAGTAATCTTGCTGTGACCCATCATCTTGCTTACTGTCTCCAGCGGTACACCGCTCTGTAATGTAACAGTAGTTGCAAACGTATGTCGTGGTAAATGACTGTGCAGGTTTTTGTCTATCCCCGCTAACTCCTGGATGATCTTAAGGTGACCATTCAGCTTTTGGTTACTCATGACCGGAAAAACGGGACCATCCCCCGAACCCGCCAAATACTGATATTCGTAAAGTCTTTCCGTCGTTTGACAGTAAGCGCTTGAATGAATGGCAGCACAAGGGATATGTACAGAAGATAATCAACAAGTGGTGGCGCTTTACAGAAATACCGGCAAGCGCACAACTGCAATACAGGTTGAGTAACTTGTTGCTGCAACCTTCTTATGTTTCGCTGGAAACAGCCCTGGCACATTACCAGTTTATACCGGAAGCTGTTTACAGCATTGAAGCAATTATCACCGTGAAAACCGTATCATACACTACACCTGACGGCAACTACCATTACCACGGCATAAAACCGGCGTATTTTTTTGGCTATTCCATTCAGTACTGGGGTCGGCTACCCTCGCTTATGGCTGAACCGGAAAAGGCTATTATAGATTTCCTGTATTTAGGCAGCCAGTTAAACAAACCCGAAGACCTGGCAGCCTTGCGTTTAAATACGGTTGCCATTAATGAAACCATCAATTGGAAAAAACTGGCACTGTACGCCCAGGTTTTTGACAGCCCCACCCTCGACAAAAGAATTAGACTCTTTAGAAAAAATCAAACCGATGTTACCCTTAAGTGAAATAGAAAAGCAATACCCGCCCGGACAGCAGGCGTATAAACGTTTCATGCTGCGCGAATGCCTGCAACATAAAATACTGCAAATTGTATATGACAGTGTATTTGGCAGCAAACTGGCATTTATTGGAGGAACCTGCCTGCGTATTGTCCATGGTAATACGCGTTTTTCCGAAGACATTGATTTTGATAATTTCAATATCGATGAAAATACATTTGAACAGCTGGCTGATATCATCAGCGCAACTTTATCAAAAGAAGGATATGAAGTGGAAATAAAAACCGTTTATAAAGGCGCCTTCCATTGCTATATCAGGTTCCCCGGTCTGTTATACCAGCAAGGGTTACCCGATTTTACAGAAGAAAAAATACTCATCCAGCTGGACACAGAACCACAACATTTTTCCTTCAAGCCGGAACGTTTCCTGCTTAACCGGTTTGATGTGTTCACGGAAATATTTACCACACCAAAAGATATTTTACTGGCGCAGAAATTTTATACCATTCTCAACCGGGTGCGCAATAAAGGGCGGGACTTTTTTGATACGGTATTCCTGCTCGCAACCATTGATAAGCCGAACTATGATTTCCTGTCAATGAAGGCGGGAATCACCAACGCCAAAGAATTAAAGGAGCAAATCCTGGCCCGATGCGCAGCGTTGGATATGAAAGCAATGGCGGATGATGTGCAACCTTTTCTATTCAATCCAGCGGACGCAAAGAAAGTGTTGCTCTTTCCCGATTACCTGAAACAGGTGGAATTGAAATAATGTCATAAGTAGCGTACTGCCAGCCTTACGAACAACTACCCTTATATGATAAATCCATGCAGATATAATTGAAAAATTTCTTATTGTACTGAGGGATCACTAAAATACCGGTCAACCTCCCCCACTGGCACATAGATTTTTCGCAACTTTTTGATAACCCTGATTTTACCGTCTTTCACAAGTTCGTCAAACTTAGTTCTCCTAATTCGCACAGCCATCATGAACTCTGTAGCTGTGATATATTTCACAGAAGCTGCAGCCTTAGGACTCAAATTATTCAGCTGCTGTTTTATGTCTTCCAAACTTGCCTTTATAGATTGCAGGTCAGCTTCTGGAATCATTATCAACGTCATACCCTGCAAATTCATAGCGTCAGCTTTATCGTTAACAAAATATGTTTGACTATTCCAAGGGGCTGCAGATGACATTCTCAAGGGTCAAGAACATTTATATAGCACACCCTTTTTGACCCAAAAAGACTACGATTTGTGTACCAAATAACAATACAAATATGTTAAAAATGCCAGGGCTACCACCAGGATAACTGCCCACTTTTTAGCGTCCGATTCCAGGAATACCCGCCAATTATTTGACTGTGGTTTTTGTAACTGCGAATGTATAGACAGCCTGATATCAGTAATGCCCCTTTCCACCGCTTGCTGAATCGGTTTGATATCTACGGGTATTAGATCCGTCTTTTGATTTTTCATTTCCTTTTCAATTCCTTCCATTTGGATTTTCAGTTCCTGGAAAACGCCCATTATTTCTATCTGCGCGTGAGCAATTTCTTTTTGATTTTCCAGCAGTTCCGTGAATACTGCCATCATTTTTTCATTGTCCATCTTTAATAATTTTAAAATTTTGAAATCATTTTATAAATGCCGCTGCTTTTGCCTTTTGCGACGTTTTCTTTGTTCCTCCAGCAATGAAGGATTGATTCCTTCAACAAATTCCGGGGTGGATTTTAAAAGGATGTCCAGAATTGGTTGACTTTCCTTTTGAAATTGTTTTTCAATCGCAGTTTGTGAAGTTTCTTCTGGACGTTTTTCGTGACGGAGTGTTGGATGTATTTTTTCCCTTTTATGTTCGATTTTCAGTTCCTGTTTTTGCGCCAGAATTCTTTCTATGGTGGCCAGGGAATAGCCCACTTCGCTGCCCTTGGTATATACTTTCTGCTGATCCCGAAAAGCAATTCCCCGCATTTTTATAACGTCATATTTCAACGCCTTCATTTTCTGTTCAAACTGATCGTAATTCTGAGCGCCAGCCAGGCTTTGCTTTATATCCACCTGGAGCTGTACCTTCCGCTGATCCAGCCGTTGATAGTTTCTCAGCTCCTTTGGTAAAAATGCATTCGGGCTTAAGACCTGTTTTAGTTCATGTTTCAATTCAAGCTTACGGCAAAGTTTTGCAATCTTCTGGTAGCTATTGCCATCGCTGACGGTCTTGCCATCATACCCAATCCGGTTGGCTACAATATGAATGTGCGGGTGCGCTGTGTCCTTATGTAAAACCGCTACAAATTGGTTGTTGCTGAAGCCTAAATCTTGTGCACAATCCCTGGCCATTTCTGCGAGTTTATAAGCCGGTAAATTTTCTCCCTGGGATAAGCTTAAGGTGATATGCAAAACAGGCTTTGAGAGCCTGGGGTTGAGTTGTCTTACTTCATTGAATTGTTGTATCAATTCTTTGTCGTTTCCAAAGCATTGATTGTATAAAATAACTTCGGCCCGGTCCTTCATCACCAGCTCATTTTTCTTTTCGTCAGCAATCTTATCATGCAGGCAATATTGCAGACATCCACGAAACGATTTTCCGGTCACTATTTTTCCGATCATACCAATAGTTTTTTAATATCGATGGCCAATTGTTTTACCTGTCCTGAAAGGACATTTAAATCGGATCTTTCGAGTGCGTTTAATTCGTCGATTCCGTTGCGCTTTTTTGCCACCTGGTTTAGGTTGGCAGCCAGATGATTTAAGGTTCCGGTGAACTGTAAAATTTCTTTTGGAAAGGCTTTTGTTTTGCTGACAGCTTGTCCGTTGAGACCGGTCTGACGAAGATATTCTGATAAGGATACGCCGACGGTTTTAGCCTTTTGTTTCAGTATTATTTTTTCTATCAGCGAGCATTTGATA
>Ga0105246_10002174_pt1 | contig 11826 bp, 7 predicted proteins | sample KBSM64metaG_FD_99694 | JGI IMG/M metagenome (GOLD analysis project Ga0105246, IMG submission 99694) | Miscanthus rhizosphere microbial communities from Kellogg Biological Station, Michigan, USA - KBS M6-4 metaG | ecosystem: Host-associated > Plants > Roots > Rhizosphere > Soil | place: Michigan...
CCAACGGCCCGCTTCGGCGGGCCGTTGTCGTTTCAAGAACCCCGCGCGCAACCAGCGCCCACCTCGTTTTCACAGGGCTACGCTGAATACATGAGCGATCAGTCCACTTCAGGCCCTCGAAGCGTCAAGATCGGCGCCGACGAGCGCACCGGCTGGTCGTCGGACCGTCCCCGTGGCCGCGACGGCCAGGACCGCCCCGCACGCCCCGTCGACATCTCCACGCGCTGCCGCAACCTCAAGCCGAGCGACCGCATGCGCTACTCGCCCGGCTCGCTCGTCATCGTCGTCTCTGCCGCTGCAGCCGACCGCGACCGCTTCGTCGACCGCGTGGTCGAGGAGCGCGGCGCCGTCCTGGGCATCGACAAGCTCAAGGCGATGGTCGCCGGCAAGGTCGACGAGTCCGCGCTCGAGGCGACCGCGCAGCAGTTGCTCGACGCGACGATCGCCAAGCGCCTGGAGAAGGGCGAGGCCGTGGTCTTCCCGGCGGCGACCCTCGAGGCCTCCGAGCGCGAGTCCTACCTGCGCCTGGCCCACAAGTTCCGCCGCCCGCGGCACCTGATCCTGATCGAGACGGCGAAGGACAAGGTCGCCGAGGAGGACGTGCCGACCCTGAACGAGCTGCGGCGCCAGCTAGACGCCGGCGAGCTTGGGGCCGAGGGGTTCCAGACGGCGATGCGGGTCGGCGGCAGCGCGGTGGGCGAGCTGAAGCGGATCGTCTTCAGGCCGGCGCCTCGCGACGACGACTGATCGCTCTCTTCACGCGCGAGAGGCCGTTAGTGGCTCAGGCGGAAGGTCGCAAGCACGAATCGCTGCGGGAGGGAGCGTCCAGCTGTGCCATGTCTACGTCGGACCGGCCTCACCTTGCGATGCATACGCGTCGTAAATCGAGCCGAAGATCAGGTGGCCAGCGCGGCTGCGAAAATCGTCGTCATCGAGCAATGCCTTCAGAAGTTCGGCTTGGCGATCCCGATCTGAGCCGACGGACATCGCGGCATCGATGAGTAGCGCGTCACGCTCGCTGACGAAGTCGTCGCGCGAGTTCGCCAGAGCCTGATCGGATAGCTCGGGATTGGCGTCGCGCACAGCGTCGCGAACGTCGGTGACAACCTTCAGCGCGTCGGAGTCGCCGAGGTCAGCGCCGTAGCGTTCATTGAACAGGTCGACTAGTTCGCCGAGCTTGCTCATCGGAATCTCGCCGGGCGTCTTGGTCGAGCCGGTCCCGTCGCCGGTGATCGCTGCTAGCGGGTTGGCCTCAGATGCATCTAGCGCGATCGCCTCTTGGCCTAGCGCTGCGAGCCGGTAATGAGTCAGGACCACGGCGCCGCTGAGATCTACCCCGCCGTCAGCGGTGTCGCTGCGCAGCCGGCCGAGCAGCACCTTGCTGAACTGGAACAGCACCTCGGTCTCTGGCGGGATCCATGGCAGCGCTTGCGAGAGGTAGCCGTAGAAGCGCACGAACCGATCGAGGGCATCGCGCAGATCGCGGCGGGTGTCGCCTTCGAGATCGAGCGCCGCGAGATAGGCGGATTGGGTCGAGGTCGAGAGAACGCCGTGGCGCTTGTCCTCATCAACCTCATCCAGTTTGGCCCACGCCTCAACAAAGGTCTTGAGTTCGGCTTCAGTGATTACCCCGTAACCGCGAACGGTGTCGGCGGCATCAAACAGCACGTTGGGCTCGGTGGGCACGCCCTCGGTGCGTTCGTAGAACGGCAGGAAGGCCTTTCGGATCTCTTCGGTCTCGTTCCGGAAGTCCAGTACGTAGACGTTGTCCTTGCCGGGGAAAGATCGGTTGAGGCGCGAAAGCGTCTGGACAGCGTTGACGCCAGTCAGCTTCTTATCCACGTACATGCCGCATAGCTTGGGCTGATCAAAGCCTGTCTGGTATTTCTCGGCGACGACCAGCACTCCATAGATCGGCTTGTCGAACTCCTCCGGTAGCTTGGTCTCCGGAAGCGACTTGCCGCCGATCTTGTTCATCTCCGGCTCGGTGTAGGTCATGCCCACGTTGTCCGCTTCGCTGCTCTTGATCGTGACCTCGCCGGAGAACGCGACAAGCGCCCGAACGTTGGAATGGCCGTGGCGCTCGATCTCGCGATCCAGCGCGCGCTTCCACTGCACGGCTTCCTCGCGGCTCTCGCAGACCACCATCGCTTTGCCCACACCGCCGAGCTGTGGCCGGACAACTTGCTCGAAGTGCGCGATTACTACCGCGGCCTTCTGGGTCTTCACGTACGGGTGCAGCTCAGTGAAGCGAGCCAAGCGCCGTGAAGCTTCACCCGAAGGCACGTCGATGGTCCCCTGGGCTTCGGTCTCCAGTCGGAAGAGCTGCTCGTAGGTCGTGTAGTTGGCCAGGACGTCAACGATGAATCCCTCCTCGATCGCCTGACGCATCGAGTAGGTATGGAACGCCCGCGGCTGGCCGTCGGGCCCCTTGGTGCCGAATAGCTCCAGCGTTTTGCCCTTAGGCGTGGCGGTGAAAGCGAAAAACGAAAGGTTCGGCTGCTCGCCGCGTGCGGCCAGGCGGGCTAGCAGGGCCGGCGGGGTGCCGTCGTCCTCGTCGAGGTCGAGATCATCAGCAGTCAGTGAGCCCAGTAGTTCTTTGAGGTCAGCAGCACTCTCCCCACTCTGTGATGAGTGGGCCTCATCCACGATCACGGCGTATGTCTGTTGGCCGAGGCCTTGGTCTTCGTCGAGGGAGCGCAGCACGAACGGGAACTTCTGCAGCGTGGTGGTGATGATCTTTGCCTGTACTGACCCGAGCGCCTCACGAAGCTCCGATGAGCCCTCGGTGACCGACCGCACGACGCCGGAGACCTGCTCGAACTGTGCAATTTGCTGCCGCATCTGCCGGTCGAGAACGCGCCGGTCGGTGATAACCACGACCTTGTCGAAGACCTTGCTGTCGTCGTCGCGATGCAACGTGGAGAGGTCGTGGGCCAGCCAGGCGATCTCCTTGGTCTTGCCAGAGCCAGCCGAATGCTGGATCAGATAGTTACGGCCCGGCCCGTGCACAGCCGCGTTGGCTTGGCACTCCACGACGACGTGCCACTGGTGATAGCGCGGAAAAATGATCGCTGGCTTCGACTTCTTGTCGGCCGGGTCCGCAGGCTCAACGTGAACGAACTTCTGGATCAGCTCGAGCCAGCGATCGTGTTCCCACACCTCCCGCCACACATATGAGGTCGGGTGGCCGTTCTCGACGCCGGGGTTCCCCGCGCCGCCAGGCTTGCCGGGGCCGCCGGTGCCCTGGTTAAACGGCAGGAAGATCGTCTGTTTGCCGTCCAGACGCGTGGTCATGTAGGCCAGTTCCGCATCGAGCGCGAAGTGCACAAATGCCCGGCGCGCGAGTAGAAGGTTCTTCGGATCTCGATCGTTCCGGTACTGCTTGAGCGCAAGCTCGACCGTTTGACCGGTCCAGCGGTTCTTCAGCTCGGCGGTCGCGGTCGGGATGCCATTCACGAACAGCACTAGGTCCAGCTCCTCGCCGGATCTAGTCTCGTAGCGGACTTGGCGCACCACACGTAGCCGATTCGCCTCGTATCGCCCTTGCGCCTCCGGCGTGATCGAGTGCGCTGGCCGCAGCTGACACAGCGATAGGGTGACGCCCCGTTCGCTAATGCCGTCTCGTAGCACCTTCACGGCGCCAACCTTGTCGAGCTGTACAGCCAGGCGCTTGAGCAGTGCCGATCGAGCCGCGGTCTCACCGCCGGAGAGCTTGACCAGCTTCTCCCATTTCTTAACCTGAGTCTCAACGACGTAACCGACGACGTCGTCGCTGTAGAGGCCCAGTTCGCGGTCGTAGCCGGCCGGGTCGCCTCCCTCCCAGCCACCGGTACCTGTCATCTCGGCGACGATCAGCTGCTCGAAAGCAAGTTCCGTATGCGGGACAGCACTGCTCACGAAGCCAGCGCTTTCGGCTGCCCGCCCTGCCTCGAAGCGTCGCGTGCATCGCCCCTCTCTGCACCGGATAGGTCGAAGACGTCAAGCTTGCCGGTGACCGCCTCGTTGATGAGCGCGTCGCGGTATTCATCTAGGGTCGCTAGGAGCCCTGCGATCGCTTTCCCCATTTCCTGCGCTCGCCTCTCATGCCTGTCAAAGCGAACGGCCAGGCTGCCTTGCATGTCCAGGTCTGGAGCCGGCAACATGATTCGCTTTAGGGCCCATATGTTGATCCCTCGCACCCCAGCGCCAGTAGCCGCGCGCTCGATCTGCGCCTGTACAGAAGGCGTACGAAGTACGTGATACAGGAAGCGTGCATTCACGCCGACGGCCGGAGCAATCCGAGCCGTGTCCTGCGTGATATTTGCTCCCGCTATCTCAGCGGGGACTTGAGCCACTGCGCCAAAGCTCCCGCGAATAGTCATCAGTAGGTCGCCAGCCTGCACTCGCGAGCGCTCGTATCGCGACTCAATGTCAGATGAGACACAGACCAAGTCAACTGCGCGAAGTGCGTTGCGCTCGACGTTGCCACCCTTCACGAGCAGGACGCCCTCGTCGGCTGGCTCGCCGGGCAGCACGATGCCGTACATGATGCGTCGGTAAGGATCGACCATGGTGTGAAGAGGCCTTATCGGCGCGTCGAGTGCGCTGATCCGTTCATCCAGCTCCGAGGTCAGTTCATCCGCCAAGAGCTGCTGCTGCGTCCGGAGCTCTGCTTGCAGACCTGCGATACGCGCGCACTCCCGGTCGAGAAAGTGAATGGTTTCCTGCTGCGCGTCTATAGGCGGCAGTGGGACCTTGATTGTTCTGAACTGACTCCACGCGAGGTCAAATCCGTTCGGAGGCAGGTCCTTCGATCGTCGCCAGATTTCGCCACGAAACGGGGCTGACTGGAGGAGGTGGTGGAGATACCGCGGGACAATCAGATCTTCCGCGATCCGCAGGACCCAATATGCGGGCGAGATGATGCCATGGCATTCCGCAACTCCGTACGCACCAAACCGGGCCCACAGCTTGTTTACCACGAGGTCGCCCGCCTCCACAACCCTGTATCCGGAAAGGTCCTCGCTAGGCGCACGCCCGTCGTCAAGGTCGCGGATCCGGACACCCTCACGACTGATAACGGTGAGCAGCGGCAGGTCCGGGCGTCCAAACTGCTCACGGCTCCGGAGGACTCGCCACAACGGCACACGCCGTAGAGCGCTCAAACCAGTACCTCTTCGAGTAGCTGGCGGATCTTGGCCTCGCGTTCCCGCAGGTCGGCTTTGATCTCTTCACTGGGGCGAGGAGGGACGTACCGGTAGAAGAGGCGGCTGAATGGGATGTCGTAGCCGACCTTGCCTTCCTTGTCGCTGACCCAGGCGTCCGGGACGTGCGGCAGAACCTCGCGGGCAAGGTAATCATCCACGTCGTCGGTGAGTGGCACGTTCTCGGTGTCGCGCAGCTCGGGGTCGGCGATGAGGTTGCCCTTGGCATCAGTTGCCAAAGGGGCGTCGCAGCTCTTGACCAGGCAGCGCGTGGCGAGCGCCTTGAGCAGAGGTGCCGGCGGTTTAGCAACGCCGCATGCGATGAGGGTCTCGCGCAGGACTCCACGGCAAGCCTCCTCGGTGTCGTAGCTGGCCTCACCGAGCGCGCCTAGGGCTTCGGCAACAGCCATGCGGGTGGCCTCGTCGAACTTGGCTAGGGCCTTGTCTTTAGAAGCGCCGGTCCAAGTTTCCGGGCCGATCTTCCAGCGGGCGCGCAGCGGCCGATCCACAACGATGGCGCGGTATCCGAATTCCTCGGCCCGGATGAGCTTGCTGACCACGCCGTCGGCCTCGAGGTTGCCGTGCAAACGAGTGATCTCAGCTATGTGATCCGCGGTGAGCTGGCGGCGCTTCTCACCCAGGCTCTTGCGCATCTTGGCCCACATGGCGCGGCCGTCAATGAGCTGGACCTTTCCATGGCGCTCGGGCTTCTTGCGGTTTGATAGGAGCCAGACGTAACTGGCGATGCTGGTGTTGTAAAAGAGCTGCTCGGGCAGCGCAACGATTGCTTCGAGCAGGTCGTGATCCAGCAGGTGCTGACGGATGTTGCTCTCGCCCGACCCAGCGGCGCCCGCGAATAGCGGCGAGCCGTTGTGGACGATGGCGATCCGGCTGCCCCCGTCTTCGGGCGCACGCATCTTCGATACCAGGTGGAGCAAGAAGAGCAACTGCCCGTCCGACTTGCGCGGCAGGCCGGGGCCGAAGCGGCCGTCGAAGCCGAGGTCGTCGTGTTCGTCGCGGACGGCGTCCTCGACCTTGGTCCAGTCGACGCCAAATGGCGGGTTGGCGATGCAGTAATGGAAGCGCTCGCCGCGGTGGCCGTCTTCCGAAAGAGAGTTGCCATAGACGATGTGGGAGGCGTCTTGGCCCTTGACCAGCATGTCTGCCAAACAGATCGCGTAGGACTGCGGGTTCAGCTCCTGGCCATACACGCGCACCACGGCGCCATCGTTGAAGCGGTGGATCTGGATCTCTGTCTCGGAGAGCATTCCGCCAGTTCCGCATGCGCAATCAAACACGGTGCGGATGGCGCCTGGCTCGCGCAGGACGTCGTCATCACCGTCCAGGAGGAGATTGACCATCAGGCGCACGACCTCGCGTGGCGTGAAGTGCTCGCCAGCGGTCTCGTTGGACGCTTCCGCGAAACGCCGGATCAGCTCTTCGAAGATCGCGCCCATGTCGGCATTGGACACTCGCTCGGGGTGAAGATCGACTTCGCAGATCCGGGCGATGACCTTGTAGAGCAGATTGGCGTCCTTGAGCCGCTGGATCTGCTTCTCGAACTCGAACTTCTCGATGACCTGCCGTGCTAAGGACGAGTAGCACTCGATGTATGAGACGAGGTGATCGGCGATATTGCCGGGATCGTCGAGCAGCTGATGGAACCGCAGCCGATGGCGGTTGAAGAACTGCTGGTGTGCAACCCGCCGCAGCGCCAGCTCAACATTCTCGACCCCCTGCCCCTCCAACTCCACACCTTTCGAGATCACCACATCGCGGGTGGGCTCGAGCACTTGATCGAGCCGGCGCATGACGATCAGCGGCAGGATGACGTCGCCGTACTGGGATTGCTTGTAATCGCCGCGTAGGAGCTCGGCGATCGACCAGATCAAATTGGCGTGGTTGCGGACCGCAGTGGGGCCGGGCTCCGCTCGAGATGCGGAGGCTGGAGGCATGGACGCGACCCTAATCGACCCGCGGCGATGACACACCCCACACTGCTTCCCGAATCCACCTGGCCGAGCCGCATGGAGCTCAGGCCCGGCTCGACGAACTCGACTTCAGCACTGCCTACTACCTATGAGGGCCACAGGCAGTCGGCCCGGCTCTCGCTCGACACGCGGTTAAGCTCAACGCCGCTGGCGTCGTGACCGGAGGTAGTCAGCGCCGGATACGGCCCGACTCCCCACCTGCCAGATCAGGCTGCCCTCAGCGGAAGGTGATCGGGGTGGCGCGCTTGCTCCGCGCAACAAAACCGCGCGCCGCACAGCCGACCCGCCTCGGACCGTCATCCTCGGCCAGAGCCTCGATCGGCGTAAGCCCATCAAGCTCAGGATGGCGCTCCCGTAGGAACCATGCCTGCCCCATGCCTCCGCCAAGCGCGAGAAACACGTCGTCGAGCGTCCCAGCTAGCTCTCGCCAATCGACGGTTTCGTGATTAAGCTCGGTAGCTCGCAGAACCTTCTCCGGCACGCCGAGTTGCCCGACGACTCGACGGGCCTGCTGCTGGGTGGCGAATGCGTTGGTAACAACAACCATGATCGGCGAGCTTTGCCTTGGAGCGTCGAGCCGCGTCAGCCTCAGTAGACGGGCTCCGGGCTTGTCTTACTCTAGCCCTGCATCGACATTGCTGTCCAGCTCGTCCAGTATTGGCGGGATTTCTGGACGAGAGACCAGCTCGGCGGGCCGCATGACCAGTCGTATGCCATAGATCTGGTCATCGCTGACCTGGTCTCGCGCCTCTTGCTTGTCAGCGGCCGTGACCCGAATGACCTGGGCGTGCTGCGGGTGGAGCGCGCCAACCAGCATCGCGGCCGCGGCGAAGATCTTGGGCCCGAGCGGAAGCAGAGCAATCCGTTCGTTCTCTGAGCGTCGGTGCACACTGGCCTCGAGCATCTGAAAGCAAGCAAACGGCTCTGGGACCTCGTAATAACCATGCCGCTCAAGATTGGGGGTCTTGAAGAGCGCATCGTTTGCTCGCTCGACTTCGGTTAGGTAACGCCCGTCGATACCACGCGGGATTAGGACTTCGAAGCTCGCCGGTTCAAGATGATCGATTGCCGACGAAGCGCGCTCGAGCTCGTAGCCCAGACCAATCACAGCGTGCAGCGGCGCCTCGAGATCTGACCACCAGCCTGCGTAGTAGCCGCTTACGGGGCAGATGTTGAGCACAGGAGGATCGTCGGACGCTCCTAGCGGTCGAAAGGCCGCTGGCGTGTACAAGAGGTCCGCCTCGACAGAGCAGTCGTCTGGCAGCTCAAAGAGCATCTCGATCACCGCGCCGATGCGTGGTCGAGTCATCGACGATACGTCGACCGCCAGTCGGGTCACTTCCGGATCGCAGGCAGTCTGCCGGATCCACTTCGCGAGCCACTCGACAGATTGGCGCTCATCGGTCAGTTCCGGCAGCTCGAACTCTGCAGCGGTCAGCTGCTCGATGTTGTCCGAGAACGCCACTTCTTGGCGATCGCGAAACGGGACGGCTGCGCGGCGCCCGACGTCAGTGAGAGCCATGAGGATTTCGCGGCTTCGCGACTCGAAACCGACGCTGCCAATGACAGCGTGGTACGAACTGGGATCGACGCTCGTGAGAGTCGTTGTAGTCACCGGGGCAACAGTCAGACGGTTCATGCGTCGCCGCCTTCGCCTAGGGGCATCTGGTCTCGCGACGGTACAAGGCCAATCATCCGGCGCAGCGCGTGTGGCCGACCTCGTCTGAGCGGAAGGGAGAACTTCGGCGCGAACATGTGAGCAAGTCGAAAGCGCCGTTCACCAGTTGGCACGAACGCTCCGTAGTTGATCATCTGCCAAAGGACGTCACGAAGTCCGGGTGTCGCCAGATCGTCATCGCTGACTTCAAACGACAACGCCGGCTCGGGATCGAACCGCGGGCCATAGACCTGTTGCTTGAAGTGAGCCCCGATGCTCTCGACCAGAGCGCGGGGGAGCAGCGCTTCCGGAAGCGCCTCGGGCAGCGTCAGCGCGCGCAGATGGAGCGTGTATTCCTCGGACGCACGGAACACCGCTTCGGCGCGCCGCGACCCATCGAGCTGACCATTCTCACGGAGCGAGATCAACCTGGCCACCAGTGCTTTTAGCAGTCGTGGATTGCCTTCACAGATCGCGTAGATCGAGTAAGCGCCAACGTACGTTTGCGGGTTCTTTCGGCTTCGATACTGCAGCTGGCCGTTGACCGGGTGTAGGAACTCGTCCCGTAGGATGATGATGGGCATCGCTTTACGAAGCGTGGCTGCGCGGTTGATCCCTGTGAGGTCCGACGGTGAGCGCGGATTGATCCCGTGCTTCTTGAGCCAGTCACGAAATGCCGCGTCCTTGTCAGACAGATCAGCGATGTGGGTGGCGTTCTGGGAGTCCTCCAGGTACGCGTCCTCGCCTGCTGGGTTTTCGAACACGCCGACGCCGCCGAGAATCTCTTCAGGCGTCGCGTCGATGTTGTTATGCCGGAGGTCCGCTTCGACGAGGCCCGCGTTGAAGTCGTAGCTCCGTTCCTTCTCCGGAAAACTGAGGTCGACCCGTTGGAAGTCGTGGCCGACCCACCCCCCGAGCGGATCATCGTCGGATTGGACGAGGGTGTAGGGCGCCAGCGAGATCTTCTGCATGACACGCGGGTCGTTACCACGCATCAGAGACAGAATGTCTGACCGAATCAACGGGGGCAGAAACTCGACCTCGTCGATAAGGAACATCCAAACGTGACTGTCCTGACCGGCCGCATCGTTGAATCGGTCGATGAACGGCACGACGCTCTGAACAGGATGCAGGCCCATCGCAGGATGGTCGGTCAGCTCACTGAGTGCCGTAGTGCTGAACCGAGCGCGACGTGTTAACTGGCCGAACTCCGCTAAGAGGTCGCCGAGAGCATGACGAAGTCCCGAGAAGCTTCCAACTGGTGCGGGCAATGCCCACATCCGCCAGACGTCACGAGCGATTTGTTCCTCCCTGTGCCGATCGATCTCGGCGAAGTCATGGCGGGTGCCCTCGCGCTCTTTGATCCGGTAGGCGGCACAGGCGCTCAGTGCGCGCAAGATGTGAAGCGTGAAGGCGGTGAGTCCCGCCGCGGTCCTGAGTGCGGACTCGAGGTGCTCGGTCGCAGTTTCAACCTGCCCAGACCAGGACCGATCGGCAGGGACAAAGACGCCCGAGTACGTCACAACGTCGCGCGCCCTCTGAGCACGGTCGTCCGGCCACCTATCAAGGGCACGCGACTCAAGCATCTTCAGCAGCGTGGTCTTGCCGCTCCCTCGTGGACCGCTCAGGACTGTGTTGGCCTGCGGGATGATCTCCCAGAACTGCGGCGGAGCCACGAAGCCCTTGGCTACATCAGCGGGATCGACGCTCCGGGCGTTGTATGAGCCATAGATGGCTGCTGTTGTTTCGGTCATGGGAACGTCAACTCGAGAGTCGCATCATCGTCGATCCCGGTGAATCCCCCTCCGTTGCGCTCCAGTTGACCGAGCATGGCCTGACGATCGCCGGGCGTCAGGTAGGCCCAGCGCGGATCCCACGCAACGATCTCCGACCAGCGGATGTTTCCGCGATTGAGACCGCGTAAGTAGGCATCCAGGTCACTTAAGAGCTCCAGCGCGTCTCGACGAAAGCCCACGCCGCAGCGTCCTGGCAGACCAGATCGGATGTTGGCCGCCGACCACCCTCGTCCTGGTTCCCAGTCATAGCTGTGGATCTCTGCGGCAAAACGGAGACCGAGAGCTGATGCGGCATTGCAGGCGATGTCGACCACATGCATCTGGTTGCGGACTGAGGTGCCTGTGTCGGTCAGGACCTCCGCGCCGATGCTGCCAGCCGAAAGCCACACGGGGCCATTCGTCGATCGACCCAGATAGCCCAGAGACGGGTGATGCTTGTGCCCACTGATCACCATCCAGTGCTCTGGACGCTGATCGAGCAGATCGATCAGAAGGTCGCCGCGCAGGAGGTGGCCGTGCAACGCATCACCCTTGTGAGTCCATTCCACTGGGTGATGGTGGAGCAGGCAGATGTTGATGGCCGGGCCGTCGGGTTGCCCCTGGAGGTAGTCCGTGAGTTCTCGCAGAGCATGCTGGCGAAAGCTGCCGAAGTTCGCAGCCTTTGGGTCGAACCCACCGTGGTTCGCGCACGTGTTCATTGAGATCACGCGACAGCCGCCGACCTGGAATGCGCCAAAATCGTCTGCCCAATAGCTGTTGGTCGCGTCCTTATCTGGCAACGGAAAGTGGGCGCCTGTCAGGGCGCGCAGACCCATCGCCGGGTCTTGGTCATCACGAGGGGAGCGAAGCAGGTCGTGATTTCCGACCGCCGCCACAGTTGCTGCGTTTAGCGCCTGCGCCAGACCTTGCAGCTCGTTCCACGTCCATTGCGTCGGAGAGATCTCGCCCTGGTGCACCAGGTCGCCCGGGCATATAACGAGGTCGGCATCTCCGATCTCCGAATCCAGGAAGTCTCGGGCACCGACGAGGGCGTTCTCCACCGCTCCGGTCTTGCTCTCGGCGACGTTGGTGGGCGGGTCACCATCTGGTGTGGCATGGATGTCCGAAACGACGACAAGGCGAACCACATCGGCGATGTCCGCCAGGCACGGGATGGGAGCAGCCGTCATGAGGCTCCGGCGAAATTGTGGATCAGA
>Ga0105246_10002175_pt1 | contig 11823 bp, 8 predicted proteins | sample KBSM64metaG_FD_99694 | JGI IMG/M metagenome (GOLD analysis project Ga0105246, IMG submission 99694) | Miscanthus rhizosphere microbial communities from Kellogg Biological Station, Michigan, USA - KBS M6-4 metaG | ecosystem: Host-associated > Plants > Roots > Rhizosphere > Soil | place: Michigan...
CCAGGCGTTCGAGCCGGTGCGCGAGTTTCTGCATGTGCTGTTTCACTCCTCATCGAGTTGACGATCGATCCTCCGGCGGAATCCGGTCTAGTATATGATTGATATATCAGATCGCAAAGTGTGATCTTCATCTCATTGGAACTATGTCGGGAATCGCGATCCCCGCGGACGGGCATACCTCCGCCAGTCCTGCGGGGGAGGGTCCTTCCGCCGTCGGCTACCTGAAGTCCCGCGACTTGGGCGCTGCCGGCAGGCCCAGGACTTCCAGCCTGTCCGCCACCAGGTTGGTGACGCCGTCCGGCGAGCGCTCCAGGAATCCGCGCACGACAAGGGCCACAGCTTCCCGTGCCACCCGGCGGTGCCGTTTCCAAAGCCCCACGCTGCAGATCACGTTGAGGATGCCGCTTTCATCTTCCAGATTGACGAAGGTGATGCCCTGCGCGGTCTGTGGCCTCTGCCGGTGCGTGACGAGCCCGGCGGCTTCGATACGCGTGCCGGAGGCAACCCCGGAAAGACTGTCGATCCGCAGCACCCCGCGTTGCTCAAGGCTGCCGCGCACATGCCGCATGGGATGGTCATCCGTGCTGACCCCGGTGGACCAGAGATCCTGGATGACGCTCTCCTGCGGCGAGAGTTCCGGCAACAGCGGCAACTGGACAGGCAACTGCGTTCCCGGCAACTGTCCCTGCCGCTCCAAAGCCGCGCTGCCCGCCTGCCACAACGCTTCGCGGCGGCTCAGGCCCAGGGAATCGAGGGCACCGGAGGAGGCGAGCGCTTCCAATTGTTCGGAGCTGAGATCCGCCCGGCGGGAGAGGTCCGCCATGTCCCGGTAGGGGCCGTTCTCCTCGCGCTCTGCAACGATCCGTTTCGCCACTTCGGTTCCGATGTTCGTCACCCCGTCCAGGCCGAGGCGCACCGCATGGGAGCCGTCCCTGCGGTGCAGGTGGTCTTCTGCCGGCAGTTCCGGGCGGAACGGTCCGGGCTCGGGCTGCTCGGGGAGCAGGCAGGAGTCCAGGCCGCCGCTACGGGAGGCGGCCGGGGCACTCGCCGCCCGGCCGGCGTCGTACTCCTCCAACAGCTCGAGCGTCGCTTCGGCCCGGGAACGGAGGATGTCGGGCCGGAGCACCTTGACCCCGTGCCGGCGGGCATCGGCCACCAGGCTCTGCGGGGAGTAGAAGCCCATGGGCTGGGCACGGAGCAGCGCCGCGAGGAACGCCCCGGGATAGTGCAGCTTCAGCCAGGAACTCGCATAGACCAGCACCGCGAAACTGAGCGAGTGCGATTCGGCGAAACCGAAGTTGGCGAAGGCTTCGATCTTGGCGTAGATCTGGTCGGCGTCGTCCTTGCTGATCCCGTTGGCTGCCATCCCGTCGTACAGTTTGGCCTTGAGGGATTCGATCCTTTCCACGCCGCGCTTGGAGCCCATCGCCCGGCGGAGCAAATCCGCGTCCTCCGCACTGCAGCCGCCCACGGCGACGGCCATCTGCATCAGTTGTTCCTGGAACAAGGGGACGCCAAGGGTCCGTTCCAGCACGGGCTCCAGCAGCGGGTGGAGGTAGGTGACCTTCTCTTCTCCGGAGCGGCGGCGGATGTAGGGATGCACGGCGCCGCCCTGCACGGGGCCGGGGCGGATGAGGGCAATCTCCACCACGAGGTCGTAGTATCTCCGTGGTTTCAGGCGGGGCAGGGTGCTGATCTGGGCGCGGGATTCCACCTGGAACACCCCGATCGAATCGGCGCGGCAGAGCATGTCGTACACCGCGGGTTCTTCCTTGGGGATGGTCTCTATTTTCCAGTGCTCCCCGAAGTTGTCCGCGATCAGGTCGAAGCAGTACTGCAGGGCCGCGAGCATCCCCAGGCCCAGGAGGTCGAACTTGACCAGGCCCATCCATTCGCAGTCGTCCTTGTCCCACTGCAGCACCGTGCGGTCCTCCATCCGGGCGTGCTCGATCGGCACCACTTCGCCCACGGGCCGTTCCGTCAGGACCATCCCGCCGGAGTGGATGCCCAGGTGCCGCGGGAAGCCCATGATCCGTTCGGCCAGTTCCAGGACGGGCCCCGGTATGCCGTCATCCTTGCCTTCCTCGACGCCGTTCCAGCGGTCGATCCGCTTGGACCAGGCATCCTGCTGGCCTTGGCTGTAGCCCAGTGCCTTGGCCATGTCCCGGACGGCGTTCTTCGGCCGGTAGCTGATGACGTTGGCGACCTGCGCCGCGTTGAACCGCCCGTACTTGCCGTAGACGTACTGGATGACTTCCTCCCGGCGGTCGGAATCGAAGTCGACGTCGATATCCGGCTCCTCCTCCCGGAGGCTTGAGAGGAAGCGTTCGAACGGCAGTTTGTAGAAAATGCTGTCGACGGCGGTGATCCCCAGGGCAAAGCAGACGGCGGAATTCGCCGCCGAACCACGGCCCTGGCAGAGGATGCCGCGCGACCGGGCAAACTGCACGATGTCATGGACGATCAGGAAGTAGCCGGGGAAGTCCTTCGCCTCGATCACGGCGAGTTCCTGTTCGATCCGGGCATGGACGTCCGCCCCGGCGCCCGGATACTTCGCCGCGACCCCTTGCCTGACGAGTTCGCGCAGCCAGGAGATGGGGGTGTGCCCCCGGGGGACATCGAGCTTCGGAAGTTTCGGCCGGGCGGCCCGCAGCTGGAAGGCAAGGTCGTCGGCCAGTTCCACGGTGCGCTCCACCGCGCCGGGGTAGCGGGCGAAGCGTGCGGCCATCTCCGCCCCGCTGCGCAGGTGCGCGCCGGAGCTGGACGGAAGCCAGGCATCCAGCTCGTCCAGGCTCCGCCGCGCCCTGACCGCGGCGAGCGCCGTGGCCACGGGATACTGTTCGGGCCCGGCGTAGTGCACGGCGTTGCTGGCCACCAGGGGAACCCTGGCCCGCGCCGCGATCCGGGCGAGGGCATCGTTGTGGTCCGTGTCCAGCGGGTTGCCGTGGTCGAAAAGTTCCACCCCCACATTCCCGTGCCCGAAGCGTTCCCGTAGGGCATCGAGTTCCCTGGCCGCTGCCCGCTCGCCCTCCGAGAGCAGCGCCCGGCGCACAGCCCCTTTGCGGCAGCCGGTCAGGACCAGGCAATGGCCGTGGAGTGTTTCGGCCAGGGAATCGAGCTCGTAGACCGGTTTGCCCTTCTCCGCACCGGGAGCCAGATGGGCTGCGGTCAGCGCGGAGGCCAGCCGGTGGTAACCCTCCTCCCCGCGGGCAAGGACGAGCAGATGGTCACCTTCGGGATCGGCTTCGCCGTGCTGGGGTTTGCCCAGGCCAAGGGAGAGTTCACTGCCGAACACGGTCTTCAGCTGGTAGGCCTCCGCGGCTTCGGCCATCCGCACGATTCCGTAGAAACCGTCGTGGTCGCTGAGTGCGAGGGCATGCAGGCCCAGCCGCACCGCCTCCTCCACGAGTTCCTCCGGCGAGGAGGCGCCGTCGAGGAAACTGTAGTGCGAGTGGGCGTGCAGTTCCGCGTAGGGGACCGATCCCTGCACCGCGGGAAGAGCCTGGGCGGGCAGAGGATGATAGGGGCCGCGTTTCCGGGACCAGGCAGGGCTGTCCCCGCCGTCGCCCTTGCGCCCGTGTTCCCCGGCAGGGAGCCTGCCGGAGAGGGTGCCCTCGAACTGCGCCCAGGTGAGCGGTGAATTGTGCCAGCCCATGTCGGTCTTTCTTGCTTGGTGTTGCTGGGGCCAGGGGAGCGGAGCCGCCTAGTCGTAGCGGGCTTCGGCCCACCATCGGTCTCCGGTCAGGAGCAGGAGCCAGGCGTCGCCGTCGCCGTCGACGATCTGGAAGCGTTCGGCATGACGACGGCGGCCCTCGTCCCACCAGCGCTGACGCAGCGGCCAGGGGCCGGTCCATTCAGCCACCGGCCGGCGCGGCGCGATGCTTTCCCCGGCGGCATCCGGGCAGAACCAACACGGCGGGGAAAGCAGGGTGCCGCGCTGGTCCGTGCGGACTGTTTCCCCGGCTGCGTCCAGCAGCAGCACCGGAACAGGGGAAGCGAAGACCGTGGCAGGCTGCGGATCCGGAATGCTCCCGGGCCAGGGCCTTGCCGCCTGGACGGCCGCCTCCCGCGGAACGGGGTCGCCCCACGGCGTGAGCAGCCGCCGTTCGTTGAGGACCCGGCCGCCGGAGACGGCAGGAACCAGCACGGCTTCCTGCCCCAGCATGCTCTGGAGCCGGCTCAGTCCGTGATGGATCTTTTCCTCGGCACCTTCACCGAACAGGGCCTGCCCGTGGCCGGTAATGGAGTCCACCCGCCCGGGGATCAGCTCCACGCGGACGATCGCCGAGGTGATGCCGCCCGCGCTGTGGCCGCCGGAGGGGTCTGCCGAGCGGGGCTGAAGCTGCCAGCGCACGCGGTCGACGACGTCGTTCGCCGTGAAATGGCGGGGATGGCCCCACAGGCGCTCAGAGCGGGAGCCGGAGTCGTCCAGCAGGGCGACTTTGAGTTCCGTGCACACCAGCCCTGCGTCCTGCAGCGCCTCGATGAACTCCCCGGCAGGTGCCCGCAGCTGGAAGGCGATCTGGTCGATGCGGTCCAGGCCGGGTTCGAAATCCACCTGCCGGTCCAGCTTCCGCGGCGGCACCCGGGGCACCACCGTCTTGGGATCTTCGCCGCCGGCCATGGCATGGGCCAGAGCGCCGGCCTCGCCGAAGCGGGCGCGGACATCGGAGAGGGGAAGCCGGGTGAAATCCCCGAGGGTATGGATGCCGAGCCGTTTCAACAAGGAGGCCAGCTTCGGCTGTTCCAGTGCTTCCACGGGGAACGGGGCCAGGAAATCCCGTGACGTTTGCGGCGGCAGCACCAGGAACGCGATGCTTTCGGTGGTGCTCCGGGCGGCCTGCACAGCGGCGAAGACGGAATCGGCAACCCCCACCCGGGCCTCAACTCCCAGGGAATCGGCAGCGTCAAGCACGGCCCCGGCTGCTGATTCCTCGCTGCCGTAATACCGGGCTGCACCACGGACCCGGACAGCGCACAAACCCGGACGCAGCACTTCCACCCCCGGGCTACGCTCTTCCAGGGAGGCGAGGACGGGCTCGAATTCCCGGGCATCCCGCAACGGGTCCGCCGGGCATACTGCCAGCGAAGTGCACCGGGTCTGGGCTTCCCGGAGCCGCAGGCCCCGGACCACGCCCTCCCCGCGGGCTTCTGCCGAACACGCCGCCACCCTGCCCTGGGAGATGACCGCGGCGGGAACATCGGCCGGAAGCTCATCCGCCAGGCGGGCCGCAACAAGCGGCCAGTCAGGGAACCAGGCCACCATCGCCCGTGAAACCGTTCCGCCGGGCATGGCTCAGGCCCCTATCCGGTACGCCGGGGCGTCTTCCGACACCCTGCCGGCAAGGTCCACGACGGCGGTCCGGGAGGCGCCCCGCAAGGCCACTTCGAGCCGGAGCTCCTGGCGGGCAAGATGCCCGTGCCCCTGGCCAAGGCCCTCCCATTCGTGGCCGCTGACCCGCAGGACAGCCTCGCTTTGCGGCCAATGCCCTGCCACGAGGAGAACGGAACCGCGCTCGCGGAGCCTGGCCCCGAGACGGGCGGCTTCTGCAGGTGCTGCCCGGGCCGGGGCACAGGCAAGGACCACGGGGAGGACGTCAGCCATGGCAGCGAGCACCTGCATCCAGCGCTCGCCGGGGTCGGGGACCAGGACCAGCCGTTCCAGTGCGACGCCGAACCCTGCCGCCGCTTCGACCCCGAAGTCGGGCAGCCCCATTACTCCGCACCAGGAGCCCTGCAGCGACGGGCCAGCCAGCAGGGCCATGGCCAGGGACATGGAACCCTGCAGGGAATACACGGCTCCGGGCCGGAGTCCTCCTGGCAGGACTGCCTTAAGTGCCGGAAGCACGGGCAGGGAATGTTCCCGTGCGCGCCTGCCCTGCAGGAGGTGGATCCTGGCCTGCAGGTCCTCGCCCGGCGAAGAGCGCAAGGGGCCGGGAGGGAGATCGGGTAGTGCTTCTGGCATACTCCAATATTCGAATATATGTTCGAATACGTCAATTGCCGCGGGGCTGCCTGGAGGAGAGAGGGGTTCCGTTCCCGCCTGCACCTTGGCATGGTTTTGAGACGGGGGCTGTCCGCCTGTTTGAAAAAGCGAGTGAACCGATAAAATCGGGGCACTTATGGTCGAGAATATGGGGCACATCGAGGTGGATGAGCAGAATGCGGGCAACGGCCTGCAGCATGCCGAAGCGCTGTTTGAATCTTCCGTGGGGCGCGGCTTGGTCCACAAGCTTTCCCTTTCGGAAGTCTTCCTCACGGACTTCGTCCAATTGGGGCCGGAGCATTTCGCGGCAGGGGCCCAATGGCCGCGCTGGCACGTTTTTTACGGATCCCGCGACGGCCTGCCGGATTCCGCGCTGATGGCCGAGACGCTGCGGCAGTCCGTGATCCTGCTGGCCCACCGCAGCGGCGTTCCCATGGACTATAAGTTCCTGATGCCCAGGCTCGGCGTGGCCATGGAAGAGGTGAAGCTGGATCCCCTGATCCCGACGCAGCTCTCGGTGGACCTCGAGCTCAGGGACGTGAAGCTCAGTGCCGGCAAGCCTGCGGCGCTCACCGTGGATGCGACGTTCACGGTGGACGGTGAAACCATCGGCAAGGGCAGCGCCGGCGCCCGGATCGTGACCCCTGCCGGCTACGAGCGCTTCCGCCGTTCCGCCGCGGTTGAACAGCCGCCGTGTGGTGGTCCGCTGCTTGAGGCCTCGGTGGTGGGCCATTCCACCCCGCGGAACGTCATGCTGGGGGAGGAGGTCCGGCCGTCCGTCTGGCCACTGCGGGTGGACACAAGCCACCCGATCTTCTTCGACCATCCCCTGGACCATGTGCCCGGGATGCTGCTGATCGAAGCGGCCAGGCAGGCGGTGCGTGCCGCCATGGGCCGTCCGGAAGCCGACTTCTCCCGTTTTGAAGCCGAGTTCGTGAAGATCGCCGAACTCGCCGACCCGGTTGAGCTTGCCGTCACGCTTCCCGGCTCCGGGGAGCCGGAGGCGTCCGCGGAACCCGGGAAGGCAGGGCAGGATTCACTGCAGGTCAGGGTGCTCAACGGCGACGAGGTCCTGATGATCCTGCAGGCGGCCGTCTGGAACTGAGCCGTCTGGAAAAATAGGGCGGTCCGTTGGGTGCCGGCGCGTCAGCGCCGCTGGTCCTGGTGCTGGGGAGCGATGGCGGGCATCATGAAATCCCACATGTCCTCGATCCGCTTCAGGACATCCTGCCGGCCCGTCATCACGTTGGAGACCATCTGGCTTCCGGTGAAAGAGGCGACCAGGTAGTGGGCGAAGTCGCTTGCGTTGAGGTCCTCCCGGATGTCCCCTTCGCGCTGGGCCTGCTGGGTCAGGAACTCCATGGTGGCCATCCAGTCCTGGTAGGGTCCCTTGACGTCGCCGTTGAATGCCGAGGCCTCGAAGGTCAGGCGGATGCCGGCGCGCACCACAGGCTCATCGAGCAGCTGCTGCCCGAAGGTCCTGCACATGGTGATCATGGTTTCCAGCGCGGGAAGCCCGGCGGCCGCAATCTTTTCGCCGGCGATCCGCACAATGTTGTGCTGCTCGGCAATGACTGCCAGGGCGAGGTCTTCCTTGGATTTGAAATGGAAGTAGAGCGCGCCCTTGGTGACGTTGGCGCGCTTGGTGACATCGCTCAGGCTCGCATTCCCGTAGCCGACTTCCTCGAAGATGGAAGCGGCTCCCTCGATCACGGCCGTTCGGGTGGCTTTGGCTCGTTGTTGCATAGTCAGCGTCAGGACCTCTCCGGTTCCCCATCCGGGATACTTGGGTTCATGATTCCATCGATAGCCGGGGTCCGTGGAGCATGACAACTGACGCTGACGCACTCCCCGGAGTAGTGCTGCTGGGCTCGTCGGGCTTCATCGGCCGCCGCATCGCCGCGTCCTTGGCCGGGAAGGCCCGGGTGACCGCGCCTTCCCGGAACTCCGGCAACCGGAATCCCGATAGCCCCGCCGGGCCGCAGGAACACAACGCTACCAGCACGATGGCGGACATCGCCGCCCTGGACGCCACCGCCCTGGACGTCACCGCGCCGGACGTCACCGCGCCGGGGACCCTCCTGCCTGTCCTGCGGTATCTGAAGGCTCCGGGCACCGTGATACACGCCGTCTCCTATGTCGGTTCCGATCCAGACCTGGCCCGGGAGGTCAACGAGGCCGGTACCCGGAACGTCATCGAGCAATGCCGGCAGTCCGGGAATCCCCGCCTCATCTATCTCAGCACCGCCAGCGTCCATGGCATGGGCCCGCACCGGGGAGGCGGACCGTATCCCTGCCTGCCGGCCTCGGCCGCCAGTGCGGCCCGCGCGGAGGCCGAACGCATGGTCCTGGACTACGGCGGCGAGGTCGTGCGTCCCAACCTCGTGTTCGGTAGGGGCGATCGTTGGCTGGCGCCCGGTCTGCTGCGCATCATCGACACCGCCGGCGGGTGGCCAGGAGACGGTGCCGCTCGTCTGTCGGTGATCGACGCCGACAGCCTGGGGGAGTTGGTGGCCGGGCTGGCGCTCGCCGAATCGCAGCCCGGTGAGGCGTTCTATGCCGCCTACCCGGAGCCGATACCGGTTTCGGTTCTGGTGGAGGGGCTCTGCCGGGCGTCCGGCCGCCCGGTGCCGCCCCTGCTGGGCGATGCTCCGGAGGTGTGGCAGTCCCTGCTGGATGGCGGATTCAGCAGCCACCAGATCGACCTCGTCACGGTGGATCATTTCTACCCCTCCGAACGGCTGTGGCGGATAAGCGGCGTGCTCCCCGGCGCCGCGCCCGCCGTCGGGATGTTCCGGTCATGATCCGCCCGGAGGAGCGGACTTCGCCGAAACCGGATGAATGGTTTGTTTAACTATGATTATGACCCTAGACTGGAAGGCAGGCCAGTAGCGGTTTGCGAACCGGGCTTGAAAGCAGAAATGGGGGGAGGTGCGGCCGATTCGTCGACCGCACCTTATCTGCTTCATCCGTTTCCGCCCGCCGCTGCGAGCCTTCCAAGCGTCGATTTCCATCTCACACCGTTGTGGTTTAGTATTGACGAGTTGCTTCGGCGGGAACGGAAAAGTTCCTGTCAGGTGATTTCCGGGGCTGTGGCGCAGCTGGTAGCGCACCTGCATGGCATGCAGGGGGTCAGGGGTTCGAGTCCCCTCAGCTCCACCCGAAGAAACACCCCGCCCACCGGGCGGGGTGTTTTTCTGTTTCCGATGGAAGGTGGATCGGCCTGATGCAGGACGTTGAGCTGGACCGGGTTTTTGCCGGGCTCAGGCGGTTCCCGGATGTGGAAGCCCCGAACCTCTTCGCCCATGACGCGAGCGACAGGCTGCTCCTGGAAACCGCCGAGGAACACCTGCGTGCAGGAACCCGGATCGCCGTCATCGGGGACCGCTACGGCGCCCTGACCCTGGGCGCCCTGGCTGCCCTCGAGACCGGCGGGATTCGGGTGGCCCAGGATCTCCATTCAGGGCGCACCGCCCTGCAACGCAACGCGGCAGCGGCCGGTTTCGAGGGGCGCTTCGAATCCTGTCCGCAGGGACCCGGGCTGTTCGGTCCGGAACTGTTCGACGGCGCGCGGCTGGTCCTGCTCCAACTGCCCCGTTCGCTCGCGGAACTGGAAGAGATCGCCGACGCCGTTGCGCGGTATGCGCCCGAGGACGCCGTCCTGCTGGCCGGCGGCCGGGTCAAGCACATGTCCCTCGGGATGAACAGTGTCCTGGAACGCTACTTCGACAGTGTCCAGCCCCAGCTCGCCCGGCGGAAGTCCCGTGTACTCGTAGCCCGCGGCCCGAAGCGGCCCGCCGGCGGGCCGCGCTTTCCGGTCCTGGAGCAGGTGCCTGAACTCGGCATCTCAGTGGCCTCCCATGGTGCGGCCTTCTCGGGCGGGAAGCTGGACATCGGCACCCGCTTCCTGCTGTCCTTCCTGGACCGCATGCCGGACGCCGGCCACGCCATCGACCTAGGCTGCGGCACCGGTATCCTCGCCACGATGTATGCGCGAAGCCACCCCGGCGCCCGCGTCACGGCAACCGACCAGTCGGCGGCCGCCGTCGCCTCGGCCGGAGCCACGGCAGCTGCCAACGGCCTGGCGGACCGCATCGCCGTCGTCCACGACGACGCCATGTCCGGTTTCCAGGCAGGCAGCGCGGACCTCATCCTGCTCAACCCGCCCTTCCACCTGGGGGCGAGCGTCCACGCCGGGGCGGCGCTGAAGATGTTCGAGGCCGCGGCACGCGTCCTCGCCGCCGGAGGCGAGCTGTGGACCGTCTACAACAGCCACCTCCAGTACCGCCCCGCGCTCGAGCGGCTGATCGGGACCACCGGGGAAGTGGGCCGGAACCCGAAGTTCACGGTCACCCGCAGCGTCAAGGCCTCGTAGCCCAAACGCGGGACTGCCCGCAGGCACTACGCAAGCAGCTGCCGCAGCGCAAAGCCCCCGGTCTCGTGCAACACCGGGTTGTCGTCGGAGTTGCTGAGCATCGCCGTGGCAAGGACCAGCGCCCAGCCTTTGGCCCGCTCCCAGTCAGCCCCACGGGCACCGCAGGCCGCAATGAAGCGCTCCCGGCCGTCGTCGTCGAACATCAACCAGGCGACCGCGAGGTCGACGGCGGGATCCCCGGCGCCGAGGTCGCCGAAGTCGATCACGGCGGCCAGGCCGGCGGGTCCTTCCCCGGCAGCCCTGAACAGCACATTGGCCGGGTGCAGGTCGCCGTGGAGCCAGAGCGGGGGCCCGGCATGCGGCGGTGCGGCCAGGGCCTCCGCCCACAGCTTCCTTAGCCGGGCGGCCTCCGGGCACCGTGCCGTGTCTGCCAGCCGTTCCAGCACCACCGAAGACCGCTCCGCCAGGGGTACGCCACGCACGGGATTGACCGGCGCCTCGTCAGGGGCCGGCACGTGGATGGCCGTGAGGAAGGCCGCCAGCTCTCCGGCAGCCGGTTCCCGATCCGCCGGGGCCAGCCGGGCGGCGGAGACGCCGGCGAACCAAGGCACGACGCTCCAGTGCCAGGGATACCCGGCGGCGGGCCGGCCCGCAAACAGGGGTGCCGGCACGGGGACGGGGGAGCGGTGTGCATAGTCGGGGAGCCAGCGCTGCTCGTGGATTGCCAGGTGCGCCGCGGCCTCCCGGCGGGGGAGCCTGACGGCGCGCGTGCTGCCCAGCCGGTAGACGGCGTTGTCCCAGCCGTTGGCCACAAGCTCCAGCCGCTCCCCGGCGAGGGCAGGCAGCTGGGCGCTGAGCAGGCTGCGGACAAGACCGGCGGTGATTTCGACGTCGGCCGCGGGCATCAGTGCCATGGTGCCCGTCCCGCTTCGCCCGGAGCGGGTTCGCGGGGACCCGCGTGTGAGCATACCGGCGGAAGCGCGGGTGACGTACGATGCAGATGCAAGTACCGCATCCGAATGATTTTAGGGGAATCCTTGACTGAGATCCGCCAGCCCACCCCGAGGCGCGGAACGAACCTGCCACGCATGGGCGACTTCAACCTCACGGTCATTCTGGATGCGATCAGGCGTTCCACGGGCGGGCTGAGCCGGGTGGAGCTCGCGCAGATCGTCGGCCTTTCCCCGCAGACCATCTCGAACATCTCGCGCCGCCTGCTGGACCAGAATCTGATTGTCGAAGCCGGCAAGGAGGGCAGCGGACCGGGAAAGCCACGCACCATCCTGCGGCTCAACCCCAAGGGCATGTACGCCGTCGGTGTGCACCTGGACCCCGCCGTCATCACCTTCGTGGTGCTGGACCTGGTGGGTGACGTCGTCAAGCATTCGCGGATCGCGACCCCGGCCGGTCCTCCGCCGGTGGTCATCGCCGCCATCGCCGACGAGATCAAAACCCTGATCAA
>Ga0105246_10002177_pt1 | contig 11818 bp, 10 predicted proteins | sample KBSM64metaG_FD_99694 | JGI IMG/M metagenome (GOLD analysis project Ga0105246, IMG submission 99694) | Miscanthus rhizosphere microbial communities from Kellogg Biological Station, Michigan, USA - KBS M6-4 metaG | ecosystem: Host-associated > Plants > Roots > Rhizosphere > Soil | place...
GCCGCCCGCGCTCCACGTTGTTTGGGCTGCGAGTAGATTTCCAACGCCTGGTCCAGAGTGATCGTGAAGATTTCCTCTTCGGATCCGATGGACCGCGAGTCCGTGCCCTTCTTCAAGTACGGACCAAAACGGCCGTTCTGGACTGTAATGGGGTTGCCTTCGGCGTCCTCACCCAGGACCCTCGGAAGGCTCATGAGCTGCAGCGCTTCATCCAGGGTCACGCTGTCCACCGTCATGGACTTGAAGAGCGAACCGGTGCGCGGCTTTGCCTTGACCGGCTTCTTCGGAGGCTTGGGCTTGCCGTTCTTGTAATACTCGACCGGTTGGTTGGCCAACTGTTCCTCGGTCATTTCCGGGATGATCTCGGTGACGTAGGCACCGTAGCGACCATTCTTTGCCACAACCGTGTGACCGGTGTGCGGGTCGGTTCCCAGAACGCGTTCCTCGGGAGCGGCTGTCTCCATGAGCTCTTTGGCTTTTTCGGCCGTGAGCTCGTCGGGAGCGAGTTCCTCAGGGACATTGGCACGGGCAGACTCAACTACCTCGCCCGTCTTCTCATCCACCGTGGGGATGGAGCTCTCCAGGTAGGGTCCGAACTTGCCAACGCGCAGTGTGATGCCTTCGGCGATCGGCACCGAGTTGATTTCCCGCGCATCAATTTCGCCCAGGTTGTTGACGATGCTCAGCAGGCCGGGATCGGCGTCTTCACCGTAGTAGAAGTGCTTGAGCCAGGCGGTACCCGCTGCCTGGCCGTTGGCGATCTTGTCCAGGTCGCCTTCCATGTCGGCCGTGAACTCGTAGTCCACGTAGTCCGTGAAGTGCTGCTCCAGCAACCGGATCACCGAGAAGGCAATCCAGCTGGGAACCAGGGCAGAGCCCTGTTTCCGGACGTATCCGCGGTCCTGGATGGTGGAAATCGTGGACGCATATGTGGATGGGCGGCCGATGCCGCGCTTTTCCAGCTCTGCGGTGAGGGACGCTTCCGTGTACCGCGGGGGCGGGGACGTTTCGTGGCCAACAGCAACGATGTCCGAAGCAGTCAGGGAATCGTCCTTGGCAACGTTCGGCAGGCGGCGGGCTTCATCGGATTCGTCGTCGCCGCGGCTTTCGTCCTTGCCCTCTTCGTAGGCGGCAAGGAAGCCGGGGAACGTAATGACGGTGCCGGAGGCGGAGAACTCTGCGTCACGTCCATCGGCGGCAACTGCGCCCAGGCGGATCGTGGCAGTGGATCCCTTGGCATCGGCCATCTGCGAGGCGACGGTGCGCTTCCAGATGAGTTCGTACAACCGGAATTCGTCGCCGCTAAGCTGCTTGGCAACCTGGGCCGGAGTGCGGAAGGAGTCACCAGCGGGGCGGATGGCTTCGTGGGCTTCCTGGGCGTTGGCCGCCTTGTTTGCGTAAACGCGCGGGCTCTGGGGAACGTACTCGGGTCCGTACAGTTCAGCAGCCTGGCGGCGGGAAGCGGTGAGCGCTTCATCGCTCAGCGCCGAGGAGTCGGTACGCATATAGGTGATGTAGCCGTTTTCATACAGGCGCTGCGCGATCTGCATGGTGCTCTTGGAGGAGAACCGGAGCTTGCGGCCGGCTTCCTGCTGCAACGTCGAGGTTGTGAACGGAGCTGCAGGCCGGCGAGTGTACGGCTTGGTGTCTACGGAACGGACACGGAAATCAGCGTTTTCCAGCCCTGACGCCAGAGACGTGGCCAGTTCCTCGTTGAGATGGACAACGTTGCTGGACGTGAGCTGGCCGTTGTCGTTGAAGTCGCGGCCGCTGGCCACCTTGGCACCATCCACGGCGGCGAGCTTGGCCTTGAAGGATCCTGATCCTGCGCCGAACTGCCCCGTCAGGTCCCAGTATGAGGCTGCCCGGAAGGCCATGCGTTCGCGTTCACGGTCCACGACCATGCGGGTCACCACGGATTGCACGCGGCCCGCCGAGAGTCCGCGGGCTACTTTGCGCCACAGTACGGGGGAAATTTCATAACCGTAGAGCCGGTCGAGGATACGGCGGGTTTCCTGGGCATCGACCAGCGCCGTGTCGACGTCGCGCAGGTTGTCCATGGCCCGGTGGATGGCTTCCTTGGTGATTTCACCAAAGGTCATCCGGTATACGGGAACCTTGGGCTTCAGGACCTCCAGGAGGTGCCACGCGATGGCTTCGCCTTCGCGGTCCCCATCGGTTGCGAGGTAGAGAGCGTCAGCATCTTTCAGCTGGGCTTTGAGCTCGGCAACCTTTTTCTTCTTGTCGGGAGACACCACGTAGTAAGGCTTGAAGTCGTTTTCGATGTCCACCGCGAACTTGCCCAGCGAAGTCTTCTTCAGTTCTGCAGGGAGGTCTGACGGCTGGGGAAGATCCCGGATATGGCCGATGGAAGCCTCGACGATGAAGCCCTCGCCAAGGTACTTGGCGATGGTCTTGCTCTTGGCCGGAGACTCCACGATCACGAGTTTCTTGCCGGTTTTTGCCTTGCTGGGCACGGTGCTCCTACAGAAAAAATGTGTAATTGGGCTGCTGCCCATATTGGCCTAGTTCACCATAGTTTGCAGAATCCTGCGTTTTGGCCAGGGAAACCAGGCGGTCCTTCGGGGACCTGGGATGGTGCTATTGGCCCGGTGCCACGCGGTCGTCAGGGATCATTGACCACAAGGTTGCCATTCGCTGCGCACCCTCGGGAATCCGGGTGGGATCCTCAAGTTCGTACTCCCGCACAACCTCCCGGATCCTGTCCGCAAGCTCTTTCCTCTGCGGGTTGGTCAGGTACAGCAGGTTGCTTGAGAGGACCACGGCTGCGGGCTCCTCCCCCGTTTCCCCCCGCTGACGCCGCTCACCCCGGGCTTTGGCAAATGCCGATGCCCTGCGTCGGAAGGCGTCCAGTTCCAAGTCCACCACTGCGATCTCCGGGCTGGCGACGCTGCCTCCGGAAATCGTGAAGTCCGTCCCGGCCGCTTTCCAACGCCTTTCACGGGCATCTCCCGAGTTCTCCGCCGGTGCCACAATTCCCCACTTTTGGAGAGCCCGGAGGTGGTAGCTCATGGCGCTCGGGGTCAGGCCCGTCCTGGCGGCAAGTTCGGTGGCCGTGTGGCTTACCTGGGTAGCGTAGAGCTCGGAGATGACCTCAATGCGGGCAGCATGCGCCAAGGCGCGGATAGCCTTGGGATCGGTAATCTCAACCGTCTTCTCTGCCCGCTTCCGCCGCGGGGCGTCTCCCGACGTTTGGGATGTCTCGTTGTTCGCAATCACTTCATCAGTGTAGTCAGGGTCACTATCGGGGCGACCGGACGTCGACGGGCGCGGCACGCCTGGGCCATTCATGAGCCGTACCGCTCCGGGTCGGGAAGCAGGAAACCATCGAGGACCAGGTTGGTGACCTCGCTGAACAATCCCTCACGGAAAACACCTTCGTCGAAGGTATCGTCTCCGCCCAGCAATGCCACCAAGGCAGAAACGATCTGCCTGACAGACAGCTGCCCATCGCAGGCTGAAACAAAGCCGGCCAGTTCCGTGCTCAGCAGGTTGGTACGCCGCAGACCGGCCCCCTGACGCAGGAGGATGACACCCGGATGGGCTGCTCCAGGCCGTTGGTGGCGTTCCTCGGTCACGTCCTCGGCCACTATGAGATGCGCCTCCGGGATGGGGTGCGCGGACACCCAGTCCGCCCTCTCCACCGCGGAACCCAGATGTGGCCCAATCGGCTGCTCTATGGGATAGGTGATTTCCTCGAAGCGGTTGATAACGGCACCGTGCCCGGCCTCGGGGCGGCGCAGCAGGATCATGCCGAAACCGATTCCCTCGACATTCCGGGAAGCGAAGTCGCTGAGGTAGGCGGCGTAGGCGTCCTTGTAATGGCCGCCTTCACGGTTCTGCGAGGCGTCCTGCAGCCACGTTTCAGCGTATTGCTCCGGGCCAACCTGCTCGCGTTGGATAAACCACACATCCAAACCTGAATCCTTCAGCCAGGCCTTCGGACGGTCTTTCCAGTCCGCCCCCGCGGCAATCTCCCAGTTGCCCAGCATCTGCGCGGTACCGCCCGGTTCGAGGACGGAGGCGAGGGACTGCACGAGTGATGCCACGATCCCGTCACCTGCCAATCCGCCGTCCCTGTAGGTGAACTGCTCGGCAGAGGACTCACCGCCGGTGCGGGGAGTGATCACGAACGGCGGGTTGGACACCACCAGACCGAACAGTTCCCCGGCCACCGGCTCCAGCAGCGAGCCCAGCCTCAAGCTCACGCGGGCTTCCAGGTTGTCGGGGTCCAAGTCCAGCTCAGTGGCGTTGAGCAGGAGATTGAAGCGGGTGAAGGCGAGCGCCCGGGGGGAGATATCCGTGGCCGTGACATGCTCACAGTGGTGCAGGAGGTGGAATGTCTGGATCCCGCAGCCCGTACCCAGATCCAACGCGCGTACGGTGTGGCGCCGGGACGTGGTCTGGACAAGCGTTGTGGAGGCCCGGCCAATCCCCAGGACGTGATCGTGCCTCAAAACCCCTGGCTGCTGATGGGCAGCGAGGTCGCTGGCCACCCACAGTTCCGCTCCACCGGTGCCGTCCGCGTTGGCATCCCAGCCATAGGGACGAAGGTCCACCCTGGCCTGGACCAGCCCGGACTCAACAGTTACAAGTCCCAGACTTTCCAGTCCGCTCGACCCGGTTCCGGTCAGTGCGGCATCGACATCAGCGACATTTTGCGGAACCGCCAAAAGCCACAGGCGGACAATGACGGCCAGCGCCCGGACGGCCGGGTCTTCGGAGAGCAGCTGACGTTCACTGGCCAACAGGGCTGGAACGAGCTGGTCCCGGGACAGCGCTTCCGAGGCTGACCCGCCCAGGAGCCCGGCCACTCCGTCCACGGTGTAGGAGATGGCACGAAGGTCCGAGGAGAGGGCCAGAAGAAGGTCCGGCTGGTCGCTGCGGGGAGCATCGTCAGTATTGCCGGCGGTAAACAAGGAAGCTGTGTCAGTCACCTTGCCAGTGTAGGTGCGGCACAGCTGCCCATGGGTTCGTCTGTCGCCCTATGTGGACAAAGCACGCCTTCCGAACCCGGTAGCGTTGGATCCATGCTCACTTTCTCCACTGCAAGGCGCCTTGCCGGCCTTGTTTCCATCGCTGCTGCCGCACTGCTGGGGGTCTCAGCCTGCCAGGCTCCGGTCAACATCCAGGATGCCGACGTCCCTGCGTGGAAGGAGAAAGTCCTCCCCGCTACCAGCACCGCTGTGTTGGAGGATTCAGGCAAAATCCTCAACCGGGATCCGCTTGTTAAGGAGTCCGCCGACGTTCCGGCCGGAAATTACACGCTCACCATGGCATGCGATGGCGGCGGCAAGGCCTACTTCGCGGTTTCTTCGGGCGGGAAGAAGATCACCGACGCCGCGGCAGCCTGCAACGCCAGCCTCGATGTGGTGAAGATCAAGGTGCCTGGAAACGGCCCCGTCAGCATCTCAACCAGCAGTGTTGACGCTCCTCTGATCTTTGCCTACCACCTGGTCCCTTCAGGCAGCTAGAACACCGCCACAACGATCCCCGGGGGCGGCCTTCAGCCGGAGCCCGCACGGGCGTAAAGTCAGCTCATGGGCAGCAAGGCAGCTCCCTCCGTAACGGCGCAGCGGCTGGCGAGGGCCGCCGTCGCACTCCTTGTGCTCTGCGGAAGCGTCAGCGCCTGCGAATATACGTACGAAGACGGCAGCAGGGCCGCGAGCAGTCCCGGCCCGACGTCCACCAACGTGGTTCTCCCGCCGGATCCAGCTCTGGAATCAACGGTCACCGGCAAGGCCCTGGATGAGTGGGCCACGGCCGCTCTGCCCGAATCCCAAGGGCAGGCGTTCTATTCAAGCAGCGGCTCCCTGGCCGCCGGCGAGTCAAGGACTGAGCAGACAGTCCAGCTGCCGGGCGGCACGTACGCGGTGACGTTGGCTTGCCGAGGCACGCGGCGGGTTTCGTTTTCGGTCAAAGTGGGCGAGGCAGAACTCGTCGACCTGACGCTGGGATGTGCCAATGCCCGGGTCAGCGTGGTCCAGCTGGAAAAGGACGCCGTGCTTGCCATTACCGTCGGGGCAGGCGCGGATGCGAACTTTGCGTATCGGGTAAGCAGGCTATGAGCTTTCGCTCAGGCCGCGTCGCAGCCACCGGGGCAGCGGAGCGTTTCCGGGCTTGACGCACATTCGGCGCAGTACAGAGTGAGCGTGCGGCAACTGGGGTTGGAGCAATTCTCGAACTTGTTGGTGGGCGATGCGCACCTCACGCACTCGCCGATGGTCTTGGCGTCTTCGCTGAATTCGACGTGCATGCGCTTGTCGAACACGTAGAGGGAGCCTTCCCAGAGGCCTTGGTCCTTGAACGTTTCTCCGTAGCGGACAATGCCGCCATCCAACTGGTAAACCTCTTTGAAGCCCCGGTTGACCATCAGGCTGGAGAGCACCTCGCAACGGATTCCACCGGTGCAGTAAGTCACCACCGGCTTGTCCTTGAGGTCGTCGTACTTGCCGGAATCGAGTTCCTTGATGAAGTCGTGGGTGGTATCCACATCCGGCACGATCGCATCCTTGAACTTGCCGATTTGGGCTTCGAACGCATTGCGGCCGTCAAAGAACACGACGTCGTCGCCGCCGGCCTTTTTCGCATCCACCAAGGCGTGAAGTTCCTCGGGCTGCAGGTGCTTGCCGCCGCCCACAACACCGTTCTCATCCACCTTCAACTCGCCCGGCGCGCCAAACGAAACGATTTCGTCGCGGACCTTGACGCTGAGCCGTGGGAAATCCGCGGCGCTGCCCTCTGACCATTTGAAGTCGATCCCATGGAAACCCTTGTACTCCCGGGTGGTTTTGACGTACTGCTTCATGTTGTTCAGTTCGCCGCCCACGGTGGCGTTGATGCCGTCCTTGGAAATGAGGATCCTGCCCGTGAGGCCCAGCTTTTCGCAGAGGGCGCGCTGCCACAGACGCACGGCGTCCGGGTCGGCGATCGGGGTAAAGCCATAGAAGAGCACAATTCGGTTCAAAGCCACTGTTAAAGGGTACTTGGTGCAGTAAAATCCGGTTGCGCCGGAGGGACTACGTCACAATTCAATAAGCAACGATCCTTCCGCTGACCTCGCTCTGTTCCTTCAGGGAGCGCTGGCATACTCTCTCTACATGAGTCCAGACGCCTTGGTTGAAGACATTGCTCACCTCTTGGAAGTCTGGGTGGCCGGCTGGTCCGGCTGCCGGGGCTATGAGTCACGCCAAGAGGGACGCTTCCCTGCCGCACTTCGCGCCGACAAGACAGGTGACTGGGAATATTTCGCCCACGACCCCTCCGACGAAGAGTTCGCTGTCCTGGCGGGCAAAACCGCAGAAGCCCCCACCCGGATCCTGACGGTGCTCACCAACGACGTCCAACGGTATAAGTACCTGGCCGAACAACAGGGCCTGAAAGTGACGTCCGCTTCACAAACCATGATGATCGTCGACATGGAAACCCAGGATGCCGAGGACCCCTGGCTTCCCGACGACGACCTTGAACTTGCCACCTCCGAATCCAACGGGGTCCACTACGCAGTGGTGCATTCCGGCGAAGAAGTGGCTGCCAGCGGCAGGGTGTATGTGGTGGACGGCACCGCCGTATTCGACAAGATCGTCACCGAACCCAGGTTCCAGCGCCGCGGACTGGGCAGCTTCATCATGAAGGCACTCGCCGCCCAGGCTTTCTCCCACGACGTCGAGAACGGCCTCCTCCTGGCCTCCCTTGATGGCCAGAAGCTCTACTCGCACCTTGGCTGGGACGTCGTGTGCCATGTGCTCATGATGTCGGCCAGCGGAGTGGATGGCTCGGACCTCTCCGGAGCCTGACGTTTGCCGCTTGGCGGCCGGGCTCGACGACGGCTCCCCCGGTGGGCCGCCGTCGGCGTCTCCGTAGAGTGACAGAATGATTCGGTGGCTGCACCGAATTCGCTGATCTCCTTGCTGGGCCGGACCCCCGACCCTGAGCAGCTTCGCCATGTCCACACGATCCCTGCTCGAAAGGCCGTCAATGAGCCTTGGCCGGCCTGGGTGCATCCGGATGTCGTGGCTGCTTACGACACCTTGGGTATCCAGGAACCGTACCGGCACCAGATCCAGGCCGCGGACATAGCCCATGGCGGCCAGCACGTGGTCATCGCCACCGGAACCGCTTCGGGGAAGTCCCTGGCGTACCAACTGCCGGCCTTGGATGCCATCCATCGATCCGAATTGCGGGTCCTGGCTGATCCGGGGAAAATCCACGACGACGGCGCCGTCACGCTCTACCTCTCCCCCACCAAGGCCCTGGCTGCAGACCAACTCGCCGCGATCCGCGCCTTGAGGTTGCCCACCGTCCGGGCCGAAACCTACGACGGCGACACTGACGTCTCGTCGCGTCGGTGGATCCGCGACCACGCCAATTTCATCCTGGCGAACCCGGACATGCTGCACTTCGGGATCCTGCCCAACCACACGTGGTGGGCCAGGTTCTTCCGGAGGCTTCGCTATGTGATCGTGGACGAAGCACACAGCTACCGTGGAGTCTTTGGCTCGCATGTAGCGAACCTCATGAGGCGTCTGCGCCGGATCTGCGCCTACTACGGCGCGGGGACCTCCTTCCCCGAGCCGGTGTTCATCGCGGCCTCGGCCACCGCCTCCGATCCCGCTGTCTCCTTTGGCAGGCTTATCGGTGCCCCGGTGCGGGAAGTGTCCGAGGATTGCTCCCCGCACGGATCCACCACAGTGGCGTTCTGGGAACCTGCACTGACTGACGTCAAAGGTGAAAACGGGGCCAAACAGCGGCGGACGGCAGTCGCCGAAACGGCCGACATCCTGGCCAACCTGGTTTCCTCGCGGGTCCGCACCATCGCGTTCATCAAGTCCCGGCGCGGGGCGGAGTCCATTGCGTCCATTACCAAGAGGCTTCTGGACGAGGTGGATCCCAGCCTGCCGGGGCGGGTGGCTGCCTACAGATCCGGTTATCTGCCCGAAGAACGGCGTGCCCTGGAACAAGCACTCAGATCCGGCCAACTGCTCGGAGTCTCCAGCACGTCTGCCCTTGAACTGGGCATCGATATCTCGGGACTGGACGCTGTGCTGGTGGCGGGGTGGCCCGGGACGCGGGCTTCGCTGTTCCAACAGATTGGCCGCGCAGGGCGTGCCGGACAGGACGCGATCGCTGCGTTCGTTGCCAGCGACGACCCCCTGGACACCTACTTGGTGAATCACCCCGAGGCCATCTTTGACGTGTCGGTGGAAGCCACTGTCTTCGATCCGGGCAACCCCTATGTCCTTGGCCCGCACTTGTGCGCGGCGGCCGCGGAGTTGCCCATCGGCCCGGCGGAACTCGACCTTTTCGGCCCCACGGCAGAGGGCCTCCTTGATCGCTTGGTGGCCCAGGGCTATCTCCGCAAGAGGCCGGCAGGATGGTTCTGGACACACCCGGAAAGCGCAGCCGGGATGGTGAACCTGCGGGCCGACGGCGGTGGACCGGTGAGCATCGTGGACGCCGAGACCGGGTCCCTCCTGGGAACCATGGACTCGCCACAAACCCATTACCAGGCCCACACAGGGGCCATCTACGTCCATCAGGGCGACAGCTATCTGGTGGAGGATCTCAATGAGACCGACCACTGCGTCATGGTCCGCCGCGTGAACCCCGACTTCTACACCACGGCACGGGACGTGACGCAGATCGAGGTGCTGGAAACCACACGCACCGTTCAATGGGGCGACATCACCGTGCACTTCGGCGACGTCAAAGTAACCACCCAAGTAGTTTCCTTCCAACGCAAGGCATTGATTTCAAATGAGATCCTCGGCGAGGAACCGCTGGATCTCGGAGCCCGGGATCTCTTTACCAAGGCCGTCTGGTTTGTAGTGGACAACCGCTCGCTGCACGGCGCCGGACTGGTGGAAGCTGAGTTCCCCGGCGCGCTCCATGCCGCAGAACACGCCGCCATCGGCCTTCTGCCCTTGGTGGCGTCAAGCGACCGCTGGGACATCGGCGGCGTTTCCACCGCCCTGCACGCCGACACCGGGGCACCTACGATCTTTGTCTACGACGGACATCCCGGAGGCGCCGGATTCGCGGAGCGGGGCTTCGAAAAAGCCAAAACCTGGTTGACCGCGACCCGGGAGGCCATCAAGGCCTGTGAATGCGAGGCCGGCTGCCCGTCCTGCGTCCAGTCGCCCAAATGCGGCAACAAGAACAATCCCCTGGACAAGGCAGCCGCCATCACCCTCCTCGGCGTCCTGCTGAAGGACGCCGTCTAAGCGCTCCGGCAGTTACGGTGGGGGTCCCGCTCTGGCGTGGCCCGAGGCGACTCCTACGTTGAAGGGGTAAGCCAACTCGGTAACCACCTCCACGATCTCCCCACCTGTCACCACGCAGGATGCCAGGGTTACGTGGTGCTGCCCCACCACGCTTTCCGCCACGGCGCAAGGCTCTCCCGACGTCAGGCCCCGGGCAGCATCGGCTCCTGCAAGGGCCGCGAGGTCGGCAGCAGACGCCGCCCGGGAGGCCATGACTGCTGCTTGTGCCAACAGGAGCAGGCCAAGCAGGAGGGCGATCACCACAGCACCCAAGGCCAGCGCAAGCACCGTCCCGGACCCGCGCTCTGAATCGACGTTGATGGTTCGGTTCCTCATGGAGTTCCCGTCTCTGCGCGAGCGGCCGCCGAAGCTGTCAGGCGCCATGGGATCAACGACCCCAAGGCGCCCCCAACCGGTGATGAGGCAGTGACCGTGAGCCAGCTGCCGTCGTCGGTCACCGACGACGTGACATCCTTCCCCGCAAGCCGTCCGACGGTATCTTTCACCGAGTCAATGGACTCGTCCCGCGCTGCGGCCCTGGCTCCGGCCCTCACAGCCTCTTCCAGCCGCAATTGTGTGAGGCCGGCAGCGCCGCCTGCCAACAGGAAAGCCAGTAGCAACACCACAGCCGGCAAGGCGACAGCGAACTCGGCAGTGACGGCGCCCCGCTCCCGCACTGCTGCGACCACTCTCCTGCGGGCAGGCAGCACTTCTGTCATGGCAGCGACAAAGCCGTGCGGATGACGTTGAGCAGGAAGCCCCGGACTTCTTCGCTGCGCAGGATGACCACGAGCAATCCGGCCAGGCCAACGGCGGCCAGGGTGGTGATCGCGTATTCGGCGGTGGCCATGCCCGTTTCCGAACCCATCAGCCCTTTCAGGGGGCCGGTCCGTGGGCGACTGTTCGAGCGGCGGCCTTGCCTGGTTCGCAAACGCACGGATGTTGCGCCCGGTTCGGGATCCCGGAGCGCCACGACCCCTTGGCTTGACTCGGCCTTACGGGCGGGGAGGGATGGGACACTTGGGCCGATGAGCGCGGCGAGGGGCGGGCTGACTGTTGTTTTCACGGTGTGTTCCTTTCAAGGGATGCCAGCATTCACTGGCTGCTTTGACTCTTCCGCGGCCCGGGCAGGCCTCGGAAGAACCGGATTCCTGCAAGTGGAAAACCCCTCCGGATCGACCGCATGTGGAGGAGCAGTGCCGCGGAGCGCGGCCGAGCGACGGCGGAACGTCCGCTTCAGGCCGCGGGAAGCATGGCGATCAGTACGGGCACGATGCCCAGACAGATGAAGGCCGGAAGGGAGCAAAGCCCCAACGGCACCACGAGTTTCACGCCCAATGCCGCGGCACGTTTCTCTGCCGCCCGGAAGTGCTCGCGCCGTTCCCTGGCTGCCTGCGCATAGAGGATCGACGCGGAGGGAGCTCCGGTCAGAGCGGCGAAGGCGAGGGCATCCCTCAGGCGCAGCGCCTCAGGGGCGTGTCGCTGAGGCGTCTGCCACGCGGTTTCCCAGTCGGCGCCAATGGCCAGCGCCGCTA
>Ga0105246_10002180_pt1 | contig 11806 bp, 16 predicted proteins | sample KBSM64metaG_FD_99694 | JGI IMG/M metagenome (GOLD analysis project Ga0105246, IMG submission 99694) | Miscanthus rhizosphere microbial communities from Kellogg Biological Station, Michigan, USA - KBS M6-4 metaG | ecosystem: Host-associated > Plants > Roots > Rhizosphere > Soil | place...
GCATCCTGGTAGGAATCGAGGACGTCGCTTTCCTTGGCGCCGGCGAACAGCCGCGTCGTGCGGGTCAGAGCTTTGCCAGCGGGGACAGCGACCGCGTCGTAGATCAGATCGGCGCGGTAGTGCTCCGAATCGACCGCGCGGAAGTCCGCCTTCGCTGCGGCCTTGTCCTGCGGCACGAGGGCGGAGAGCCAGTAGATGTCGGTGAAGCCGATCCAGTTCGGCGCGCCCGCGGGGGTGACTTCGCCCGCCTTGGCCACGTCGTCGTAGTTGTTCGAGAAGTCGACCGCACCGGCAAAGGCCCCGATCGGGCCGGAATGGACGGTCCAGGTATCCTGGCTCGCCGTGCGGCTGGTGCGGTTGATGAACGCATAGGGCTGGGCGACGACCGGCCCGGCCGAGGTGTTGGCCACGGTCTGGTCGGCGGTTATCATGTAGCGGTCGTCGATCGTGAAGCGGATCGTGAAGACCTGCCCCGCGCCATTATCCCACGTCAGCGTGACCGGCTTGTCCGGCGCGAGCGGCCCGCCGCTCGCCTGCCACGGCGTGTTGGCGTCCGGGACTTTGACCCCCTGGCCAACCCAGCCGAACTGGGCGAATTGTTGCGCGGGCGTCCCTGCGGGCGAGAACAGCCGCTCCGGCGGCGAGTTCTTCTTCACCGTCTGGCGATGACTCTTGAGCTCGATGTCGTCGATCCGCGCGCCGACCGGGTTGATCGAGCCGACTACTTCCGGCGCATCGATGCGAACGCGGCCCGGCGCCTTGAGGTCGGCCGAGAGATCCTTCTGCTCGAGCGCGATGTCGCTCGCATCCTGCAGGCCGCCTTCGCGGGTGCGCACGACCTTCGGCGGCGGCGCGGTGCCCTGGACCTGGTCGACCGGAACCCCGGCCGATTGGGTGGCAGCCGGCACGGCCGGGCGCTTCGACTCCGGATAGAGCCGGGTCATCGCGAACTCCCAGCCGAAGAACAGCACGATGCTGAGCACCACGGCGAGGATGAGGTTGCGGTTATTGTCCACGAAGTTCCCTAGATCGTCAGATGCAGTGCGTCAGGGCACCGGGTCATAGCCATGTCCCCCCCAGGGGTGGCAGCGCATTAGCCGCTTCATTGTCATCCATCCACCCTTGATCGCGCCGTGTTTTCCGAGCGCCTCGATCGCGTATTCGCTGCACGAAGGCTGGTAGCGGCACGACGGCGGCAGGATGCGCGACGGCCCGAGCTGCCAGCCGCGGGCGAGGAGGATCAGGAGCTGCTTCACCGCTTCCGCCGTCGTGGCGCGTCCCCCTTGCCCTCCCGCGCGCGGGCGAGCGCGGCGGTGAGTTCCTCGCCCATCGTCGCGAAGTCGCGCTCGACGCCGCCCTCGCGGCCGATGAGGACGTGGTCGGTGTCGGGCAGGCCTTCGTTCGGAAGCGCCGCGCGCAGCAGGTCGCGAAAGCGCCGTTTCATCCGGTTGCGAACGACGGCATTGCCGATCTTCTTGGTCACGGTGACCCCGAAGCGCTTGCCCGCGCCGGCATTCGGCAGCGTCAGCAGCACGAACCCCGGGCGCGCGTTGCGCAGACCCTTGTTGGCCGCGACAAACTCGGCGCGCTTGCGCAGGATATGGAGGTCGGCACTCATCGCAGGCGCCGATGTAGGCAGTGATTCGGCTCGCGACCAGCCGGCCGCGGGCGCACTCTCTACGAAGCGCTTAAATCAGGCGCTGAGCTTCTTGCGGCCGCGGGCGCGGCGGGCGCGCAGAACCTTGCGGCCCCCGACGGTGGCGGTGCGGGCGCGGAAACCGTGACGGCGGGCGCGCACGAGGTTCGACGGCTGGAAAGTGCGCTTCATGGCGAAGTCCTCGAAATCAATAAAAACGGCCGCCGGTGAAGGCGGCCTCCCGATAGAGCGCGCGGTTAGTCGGGCGCGCCCGCCAAGTCAAGACGGAGAGAGGCTTCACCTCGCCCGAGCGTGCCCAGCCCCCGTTGGGCCCGCTCGCGGCGAGGCCGTCGCACGAAGATGCTGATGCGTCATCGGCGACGTCATGCAGCGAAACTGGGCGCCGAAATGATGATCAGGTGTGAAGAAGTTCGGTTGCCATCCGATTCACCACGACCGGCAAAATGCCCGCAAATCGGACTTGTCCAGTCTCGACAATGGCTTGCCGGCCGCTATCACCCCGTGAGGTCAGGGGAATCACGTGGTCGCACTGGTATCGACGGTTGCCTATCTCGGGCTGGAGGCGCGCGCTATCGAGGTGCAGTGCCAGATCGCACCGGGCTTGCCGAAGTTCAACCTGGTCGGATTGCCCGACAAGGCGGTCGGCGAAAGCCGGGAACGGGTCCATTCGGCGCTCGCCTCGATGGGCCTGGCACTCCCGCCCAAGCGGATCACGATCAATCTCTCGCCCGCCGATCTGCCGAAAGAAGGCAGCCATTATGACCTGCCGATCGCGCTCGCCTTGCTCGCGGCGATGGGGGTGACTGACGCCGAGCAGCTGACCGACTGGATCGCGGTGGGCGAATTGGCGCTGGATGGCCGAATCGTCCCCTCGCCGGGCGTACTGCTCGCCGCGCTCCACGCCAGCGCCGCCGGCAAGGGCTTGATTTGCCCTGCCGCACAAGGCGCGGAGGCGCGGTGGGCCAGCGGCATCCCGATCTGTGCCGCGCCCGACCTCGTCAGCCTGCTCAACCACCTGAAGGGCGTGCAGACCCTGCCCGAGCCCCGGCAGGGCGAAGCCGATCCGCCCGAGCCCGGTCCCGACCTCAAGATGGTCAAGGGCCAGGAAACCGCCAAACGCGCGCTCGAGATTGCCGCCTCGGGCGGGCACAACCTGCTGATGATCGGCCCACCCGGCGCGGGCAAGTCGCTGCTGGCTAGCTGCCTGCCCGGCATTCTTCCGGACATGACTCCGGGCGAAGCGCTCGAAGCTTCGATGGTCCAGTCGGTCGCCGGGACGCTCGAAGGTGGCCGGATCAGCCGCAGGCGGCCCTTCCGCGACCCGCACCACTCGGCTTCGATCGCCGCGCTCACCGGCGGCGGCCTGCGCGTGAAACCGGGCGAGGTCAGCTTGGCGCATCTCGGCGTGCTGTTCCTCGACGAATTGCCCGAGTTCCAGCGCGCGGTGCTCGATTCGCTGCGCCAGCCGCTCGAGACCGGCGAGGTCAGTGTCGCGCGAGCCAACGCCCACGTGACCTACCCGGCGCGCGTGCAGCTCGTCGCGGCGATGAACCCGTGCCGATGCGGCCACCTCGGCGATGCCGCGCTTGCCTGCAGCCGCGCGCCGCGCTGCGCCGCCGATTACCAGAGCAAGGTCTCGGGTCCGCTGCTCGACCGCATCGACCTGCACGTCGAGGTCGATCCGGTCAGCGCCACCGATCTGGCGCTGCCGCCGCCGGCCGAAGGCAGCGCCGAAGTCGCCGCCCGGGTCGCCGCCGCCCGCGCGATCCAGACCGCCCGCTCGCACGAGAGCAAGGCCCGCACCAACGCCGAGCTCGACGGCGACGCGCTGGAAAAACTCGCTACCCCCGACGAGCCCGGACGCAAGTTGCTGATGCAGGCGGCCGAGGCGATGCGCCTCTCGGCGCGGGGCTATACCCGGATGCTGCGGGTCGCCCGGACCATCGCCGATCTAGCGGAAGCCGAGCAGGTGGGCCGCATTCACGTCGCCGAGGCGCTCAGCTATCGTCGACAATCCCCGCGAGCTTAGTTTCCCATTCAGGCGAGGCCTGCTATGCGCGCTCACTCTCTAGGAGTCTTTTGTCATGGGTTCGTTTGGTCCGATCCACTGGATCGTCGTCTTGGTCGTGATCCTCATCCTGTTCGGACGCGGCAAGATTTCCGAAACGATGGGCGATTTCGGCAAGGGCATGCGCGAATTCCGCAAAGGCATGAAGGACGAGGATGAGGACCGCGAACGCAAGCTCGCCTCGAAGCATCCGGAGATTGCCCCGCCGAGCAAAGTGACGGTCGAGGCGGAAGAGAAGGCGAAAGAGCCCGAGAAGAAGGACTAGTCTTTCACCGGCTGGGGCGGAGGCGGCTGCTGCGGCCAGCTTTCCATCGCCGGGTCGAGCTTGGCCCAGGGCGGCATTTCCTCGGTCCAGATCGCCACGCTCGGCGCGAGGCCGTGGCCCTCGTCGAGAAACCCCAGCCGGAAGGTCATGAACTGCGGCCGGGCGGAGCTTTGCGCATAAACGGGCGTCGAACAGGCCGGGCAATTGTGCATCGTTAGCGTATTGCCGCTCGGAGCAAGGTAGCTCCACGCCCGGGTCTCGCCCGAGAGCGTCACGTCCGCGGTGTTGAACAGCGCGTTGTGCGTCGGTCCGCCGGCGGCGGACTTCTGGCATTGGCGGCACCAGCATTGACGAACCGCGACCGGCTTGCCGGCCATCGTTGCGCTGACCGCGCCACAGTTGCACCGGCCGCTGTGACTCATTTCGGTTTCTCCTGGAACACCGCCGATTCTTCCCAGTCCAGCTCCTCGTAACGCAGCGGCCGGCCGTCTTCCGCGTGCAGGCGCAAGGGCGCGATCGGCCGGCGATCGCGCGCATCGACCACCGTCAGGCTGGAGGGCCCGCGCCCGTACTTCTCGCCCCATTGCCTCAGCGCGATCAGCGCCGGCAGCAGGTCGATGCCTTTCTCGGTCAGGCGGTATTCGACCCGGCGGCGGTCGTCCGGCATCGGCTCGCGCTTGAGGATGCCATTCTCGACCAGCCGTGCCAGGCGGTTCGAGAGGATGTTGCGGGCGATACCGAGCTGGCTCTGGAAATCCTCAAAATGGCGGATGCCGTTGAAGCTGGCGCGCAGGATCATGAACGACCAGCGCTCGCCCATCACTTCGAGCGCGCTCGGCAGCCCGCATTGGGCGATTTCGCGCATGTCCTCGTGCAGACGGCTCATCGGCATCCTTTCGCGGCGGGAATATCGCACATCGCGGCGATCCGGCAAACTAATCCGGTTTCGAGTTGCAACCTGCAACTCGTCATAGTAGGTGGCGAATAGCAACTGGTAATTCAACGACCGCTCTGCTGCGAAAGGACCCATCGATGATCCGTGTGCTGCCTGCCTTGATGGTCGCCGCCCTGGCCGCTGCGCCCGCCCTCGCCATAGGTAAGGACAGCGGGCCCTACTACCGTGCCGAACTCGCCCAGCCGGCGCCGAAAAGCCAGGTGATCGCCGGCGGGGTGCTGTGGATGTGTGAAGGCACCGCCTGCTTCGCCGGCAAAGGCACAGGCCGGCCCGAGGTGATGTGCAAGCGGCTCGCCAGGGAAACCGCCACAGTCGTCCGCTTCAACTACGCGGGCGAGGAACTGGCGGCGGAAGACCTCGCGCGCTGCAACGGCTGATCAATCCAGCAGCCCCAGGCCGACGAGCTCGCTCTCCAGCCACTCCGCGCCTTCGAACAGATGCGAGCGCCAGCCCCGCGCCCGTGCCGCGGCGACATTGGCGGGGTTGTCGTCGGTGAAGAACAGCTGCTCGGGAGCCTGGCCGAAGCGCCGCTCGGCAATCGCGAAGATCGCCGGGTCCGGCTTGGCGACCCGCTCCTCGCCCGAAACGACCACGTCCGCGAACAGATCGAAGATCCGCCAGCCCCGGCGCACCCGCGCCCAGAACTCGGCGCCGAAGTTGGTCAGCGCGTAAAGCGGCACCTCGCGCGCGGCCATGCGCCGAACCAGCTCGTGCGTGCCGGGGATCGCGTGCGGCAACGTCTCCTCGAAGCGATCGCGGTAAGCGTCGATCAGCGCGGCGTGCTGCGGGAACCTGACCTTGAGCTCCGCCACCATCTCGGCGAGCGGGCGCCCGGCGTCGGACTGGAAGTGCCATTCCTCGGTGATGACGGTGGCGAGGAAACGGTCGAGTTCTTGCGGATCCTCGATCAGTTTCTCGAACAGGTAGCGCAAATTCCAGTCGTAGAGCACCCGGCCGATGTCGAACACGACGGCGGAAGGTCGACTGGCATTCATGGCGCTGAGGTGTTCGATCGCGGCTCAGGCCGGAGCGAGAATGGCTGAATTCGAGAACCGGAGCGCAGCGCACTCCAGTGCGAGAGCACCGGAAGCGCAGAAGGCGGCCGTTCGCAGCCCGGCCCAATCACGGGCAGGGGGCCGCGAGCGGGCCGCTCAGCCCTGGCGCGCCTTGAAGCGGCGGTTGGTCTTGTTGATCACATAGACCCGGCCGCGGCGGCGGATCACGCGGTTGTCGCGGTGGCGGCCCTTGAGCGACTTGAGGCTGTTGACGATCTTCATGGCGGTGTTCCAAAAAATGAAGGCACCGGAGATGCTCCGATGCCGCAAACTCAAGGCCGGGCCGTTACGGAGACAAACCCGCGAAGTCAAGCGCGCGGGCGGATATCGTCGAGCTTACGCTCCCACTGCAGCGCGTGGCGCACGATGACGTCAAGATCGGCGTATTGCGGCATCCATGGCAGCGTGGCTTTGATCCGTGCATTGTCGGAAATGAGCGACGGCGGATCGCCCGCGCGGCGCGGCTCCATGCTGCGCTCGATTCGGGCATTGGTAACCCGGTCGACAGCGTCGAGCACCTCGAGCACCGAGAATCCGCGGCCATAGCCGCAGTTCATGGTCAGCGAGCGCTGCGGCTCCGCGATCAGAGCCTCGAGCGCGAGCACGTGGGCCGCGGCGAGGTCACTGACATGGATATAATCGCGCACCCCGGTGCCGTCGGGTGTATCGTAGTCGGTGCCGAACACCGCCACGCTGTCCCGCTTCCCGAGCGCCGCCTCGACCGCAACCTTGATCAGATGCGTCGCCCCTGCGGTCGATTGCCCGCTGCGCCCTTGCGGGTCGGCGCCGGCGACGTTGAAGTAGCGCAGTGCGCAGTAATTCATGGGGTGGGCGAACGCCGTGTCGGCCAGCATTCGCTCGGTCATCAGCTTCGACCAGCCGTAGGGGTTGATCGGCCATTGCGCCGTATCCTCGGCAACCGGCGAGACCTCGGGGACGCCATACGTCGCCGCGGTCGAGCTGAAGATGAAATGCGGTACACCCGCCTGCACCGCCGCCTCGAGCAACGAGCGGCTGTTGCCGGTGTTGTTGCGATAGTACTTGAGCGGATCCTCGACCGATTCCGGCACCACCACCGAACCGGCGAAGTGCATGATCGCCTGCGTTCCCTGCTCGGCAAAGATCCGCGCCAGCAGGGCCGTATCCTCGATGTCGCCTTGATAGAAGGGCACACCTTCGGGCACGGCGAAGCGAAATCCGGTGACGAGGTTGTCGATCACCGCCACCGGCCACCCGGCGTCGCGCAACGCCAGAACCGCATGGCTGCCGATGTAACCGGCGCCGCCTGTAACGAGGACGGGGACTTTCAATGCCATACGGGCTGCGTTAGCACGAAATTCGTTGGCGGCGAGTTCGTAATGCCGGTGCGCGCGCACTGTCTCAAATTGGCACCAGCCGTCGTTTCGAACGTTCCTCGTTCATGACCCGCCTCGTTCCACTGGCCCTGGCCGCTCCACTCGCTGCCGCGCTGCTTCTCGCGGGTTGCGCACAGACCTACGTCTCGCCGGTATCGGTGACCCGCTTCCTGGGCCAGCAGCCGGCGCGGCTGGGCCAGGGACCGATCGCCGTACGCGCCGCGCCGGGAATGGCCAACTCGCTCGAGTTCGCGCCTTACTGGCAAGCGGTTTCGGCGGAATTGACGCGCCTCGGCTACCAGGTCGTCTCGGACAACGCCGCGGCGCAAGTCGCCGAAGTGCGTGTCGAGCGCGCGGTCGAGCAGCCCGGACGCAGGCACAATCCGGTGAGCGTCGGCGTCGGCGGCGCGACCGGTTCCTACGGCTCCGGTCTGGGAATGGGCCTGGGCATCGACCTCTCCGGGCCGCCGCCCGCAGTGGCCGACACGCGCATGGGCGTAATCATCCGCGACGGCGCCGGCGGGCAGCCGTTGTGGGAAGGCCGCGCGGAATTCTCCGCCAGCGCCAACAGCCGCTACGGCAACGCCCAGGCCGCCGCCGCCAGGATGGCCGCCGCACTGTTCGCCGGCTTCCCAGGTCGCTCGGGCGAGACGGTCGAGGTGCGCTGAGGCGTTCACACGCCGGACAGGGTGGGAGTCCTAGCCGGGGGCTCCCTTTCGGAAAGGCTCCCGATGCGTCTTGCCGTCCTCACCTTCATGCTGGTCTCCCTCGCCGCTACCCCGGCCTTCGCGCAGCGTTGGGGCGGCCCTGGCTTCGGCCCAGGCGCCGATCGGTACGGTTGGGCCCCCTCCGTGCGCTCCGGCCCCGACCGCCGCGAAGGCAAAGTCGAAGTTACCCGCTTCCTCGCCGAGGGCGCGACCGCGCAAGCGCTCGGCCACGGCGCTATTGCCGTGAAGACGCAGGACGGCGGACTTACCGACGAGCGCGAGCGCGCGACTTACGAGGCGGCGGTGATCGACCGCCTCGCCGGGGCCGGCTACGATACCGCCGGAAAACCGGGCGAGGCCGGCCAAACGATGGAACTGACAGTCCGCCATGCCGAGACCGAGCCGGCCGAAGCGCCGCACAAACCGATCAGCGGCGAGATGGCAGTCGGCGTGTCGAACCGCGGATCATACCAGGCTTTGGGCCTCAACATCGACCTGTCGAAACCACGCAAGGCGCTGCTCTCGACCCGGCTGGAGGCGCGCATCCGCGACACGGCAACGGGCGCGGTGCTGTGGGAAGGGCGCGCCGACATCGCCACGCGCGAGGGTAATTCGAAGTGGACCGACCAGGCGATCGCCGGGCGGCTGGCCGAAGCGCTGTTCGCGGGCTTCCCCGGGAAGAACGGAGAGACTATCGCGGGCTGATGAGCACGTCCGACATAGTCATCAACGCTGCGTTCGACAGCGGCAACATCGAAGTCATCGCCATCGACGGGGCCAGCGCCCGGCTCGAAATCAGCAAGGATCACCAGTCGGACTTCTACCAGTGGTTCCACTTCCGCGCCTCCGGCGCGGCCGGGCGCGAACTGGTCCTGAAGATCGGCAACCTCAACGCCTCGGCCTATCCCGGCGGGTGGACCGACTACAACGTCTGCGTCTCCGAAGACCGCGACTTTTGGGGTCGCGCCCCATCGACCTACGACAAGGCCGAGGACGGCGGCACGCTGACGATCCGCTATGCCCCGACAAGCGACGTCGCCTGGTTCGCCTATTTTGCGCCCTATTCGATGGAGCGGCACCACGACTTGATCGCCGAGGTTTCCGCCACCGAGGGAGTCTCTTACCGCTGCCTCGGCCTCAGCCTCGACGGTCAGCCGATCGACTGCCTGGAGATGGGTGAAGGTGATACGCAAGTCTGGCTCTACGCCCGCCAGCACCCCGGCGAGAGCATGGCCGAATGGTGGATGGAAGGCGCGCTCGAATGCCTGACCGATCCGGCCGACCCGGTCGCGCGCGTGCTGCGCCAGAAGTGCCGCCTGCGCGTCGTGCCCAACTGCAATCCCGACGGCAGCCGAAGGGGCCACCTGCGGACCAACGCCGTCGGCGCCAATCTCAACCGCGAATGGGCTGAGCCGACCGCCGCTCGCTCACCCGAGGTCCTCGCGATCCGCAACGCGATGGACGAAACCGGCGTCGCCTTCGCAATGGACGTCCACGGCGACGAGGCGATCGCCGCCAACTTCCTCGCCGGGTTCGAGGGCATCCCCTCGTGGAGCCAGGAACTGCAGGACAAGTACGAGCGCTTCCGGCAGATCCTCGCCCGCCGTACCCCGGACTTCCAAACCGCCAAGGGCTATGCCGTCGCCCCCGCCGGCAAGGCCAACCTGACAATGAGCACCAACCAGCTGGCCGAACGCTTCGGCGCCTGCTCGATGACGCTGGAAATGCCGTTCAAGGATAACGCCGACCTGCCCGACCCCGCGCAGGGCTGGAGCCCCGAGCGCTGCAAGCTGCTCGCGCGCGAATGCCTCGCGAGCCTGGTGGAGTGGCTGGAGGGCTAGGAGCCGCGACCCCGGCAGGGGCGAACTTTGCCTTTCGGCATTTCTTGTCCGACGGGTGAATGGCCGCAATGGGTGGAAAGCGGACGTTGCGCCATGCGTTGACTACTCTGGTCGGTTGACCTAGTTTCTGCGCACGGTTCCTGCTGCCGGCCGCCCGCGTCGAAAGGTATGGTGAAAGCAGGTCGATATCGGCACGCAACCCTTTCAGGCGGCGTGGAGGCAAAGCGGGCACCCTACCATTCTCCGCCGAATGAAGGGTATTGCCGTGATTTCAACTATCGATGACGCAAAAGCCATGGCCCGTCGCTTGCGCGCAGCCATGGAAACCCGCGGCTTGGCCGCATTACACTCGGACACACTCGAACTCGTTGCGGCTCAACTTGGCTTTCGCGACTGGAACACGGCGAGCGCAGCGTTGAACGCCAACGGTTGCGGCGGGACGCATTTCGTCCAGTCGATTCCGGTCATGCTCAGCCTAGACGAGACAAAGTGTCGCGAGTTTTACTGTAATTTCCTTGGCTTCGCGGTCGAGTTTGAACACCGTTTTGCACCGCATATGCCGGTCTATTTGGGTCTCAAACGCGGCTCGGTCGAATTGCATCTGTCGCCACATCGGGGCGATGCAACGACCGGCTCCGCCATCTTCGTGTGGATGACTGGCGTTGACGAGTATCGAAGTGAGCTCGGGGCAAGCGACACGCATTTCTCGGTGCCGGAAGTGGTCGAGCAGCCGTGGGGACGCGAGCTCACCCTTACGGACCCGTTCGGCAATCGTCTACGATTTTGCGAACGGCCGACATAGGCGGGTGAAGAGCGTGCGAGTTCGATTGAGGCAAGGCGAAAGAGCGCCGGGTGCAAGACCGCCTGAGTGACGCAGCCGGCGAATGTCTGCAATGGGTCGAAAGCGGACGACCCCCTTCCGCAAACGGAAAGGGGTCTCGCGCCTTACTGCCGCGTACCCGTTATCGGGATGTCGCCGAAATCGCTGTGGGTCTGGCCGGTCAGCGTGGTTCCATCGGCGGTGACTTTGTAGCTGAGCTTGATGGTCATATCGCCCATCACGAGCTCGCGGTCGAAGGTCAGGGTACTGCCGTCCACCGCGACGTTGGAGATCGTGCTCTTGGGCGGTGGGGCGTCGGCGGGGGCGCCGTCCATCGGCGCATCCTTGACGTCGACGGTGTAGGCGCCATCCTTCTCGGCCACGGTCCAGGTCGCCTTGAAGGTCCCGAAGTCGCTCTTGGCTTCGGTCGCCCAGGTGCCGGCGATCGGCGAATCGGCGGCGAAGGCCGGCGTTGCGGCGAACATCGCCGCCGCCGCGAGCGCGGCAACACGCAACTTGATCATGAAGACTCTCCCACTGCGCGGCCCCGCGCCGCTCCGGCAGGCAGTCTATCCTTCTGGCCCGGGGGCGACAACGGCCTGAATTGTCGCAGAGACTACTCCGCTGCTTCCATCATCTCGATCGGATCGACCTCTCGCCAATCGGCCTCGCCCGGGAAGGCGAAGCTGACCGCGCGGATTGCCGAGAAATCGATATCGTCGCCGGCGAATGACAGCTCGCCTGTCTCGCCGTGACGCCTGACCGCGTCGAGCAGCAGCCGCCGCGCACGATAAATAACCCGGTCGCAGGTGCCGAGGTACTCCTTCGAGCGATCGACGATCTGTCCCATCGATTCCTGCACCGCGAAATCCTCGTAGGCGTTGCCGCGGTCCATGATGCCCGACCAGTGGCCGTCCTTCATCGCCTGCCGGTCCTGCAGCCACAGGTTCGAGGCATCGCCCATGTCGGCGTTGAAATGATCCGGGTTCTCGCTCCAGGTGCCGAAGGCGCCCATCAGGCTCCCGCCCATCGGCGCGTCCGTGTCGTAGGCGATGTACCATTGCGCCGTGGTCACATCGTCGA
>Ga0105246_10002183_pt1 | contig 11802 bp, 8 predicted proteins | sample KBSM64metaG_FD_99694 | JGI IMG/M metagenome (GOLD analysis project Ga0105246, IMG submission 99694) | Miscanthus rhizosphere microbial communities from Kellogg Biological Station, Michigan, USA - KBS M6-4 metaG | ecosystem: Host-associated > Plants > Roots > Rhizosphere > Soil | place: Michigan...
ATCTGGGCCGTGCCGGCTGTGATTGGTGCGCTGACGGTGGGTTCAGCCGTCCGGCAAGGCCCGGTCCGGCCCGCCTCCGCCGGCCCGGGAACCGGTGGTCTACCTCCGGCGAGGATGCCCCTGCGGAAGCAGCGCACCGCCTGGGCCGTTGCGGCGTTCTTCGGGCTCCAGGCCCTGCTGTACTTCGCCGTCACCTCCTGGCTTGCCGTGTTCCTGGAATCCAAGGGCCTCGATCCGGCCGGGGCCGCTGCACTTCTGGCCTGGTTCAGCATGGCCGGCCTGCCCGCGGGACTGCTGGTCCCGGTGCTGGCAGGCAAGCGCGCCGTTCTCAGGCTTATGGCTCCGGGCTTGGGCATCCTGATCGCTGCCGCCTTGCTGGGCGTACTTGTGGCGCCGGCAAGCATGCAGTTCCCTCTGATCGGCATCCTTGGCTTCGCCCAGAGTGCTCCCTTCGGCCTGGGCATGGCGTTGATCGTGATCCGTTCCTCGGGTCCCCGTACGGCCGGCCGGCTGTCCGCCATGAGCCAGGGCTTTGGCTTCGCGGTAGCCTCCCTGGGCCCGCTCGCCGCAGGCCTGCTGCACGAATGGAGCGGTAGCTGGACGCCGAGTTTCGTGATGCTCACGGCCGTGGCCCTGCTGGTGGCTGTGGCCGGATACCTTGCGGTCAACGGACCGTTGGTCGACGCCGGCGAGGCCGTAGTGCACAAAAGGGAACCGGCCGCCGTCGGGCGCTAATCAAATAGCGCGAACGTACAGTTGAGGCCCCGAAATCCGCGGATTCGGGGCCTCAACTGTACGTTCGCGCTTATGGAAGGGGGCTAGACGAGTTCCAGCTGGTCTGCCACTACCTGGCCACGGTGGATCACCGTGCGGTCCTTGCCGCGGTCCATCACGGCGGAGGCGACCGTCTCGCCGTCGACCAGGAGCAGTTCCGCCGGGTCTCCGACGTCGCAGCCGGGGCGGTGGGCCGTGCCCTTCAGGCGGGTGGCGTTCGGGTCCAGGATGCTGGCGCCGCCGATGCTGGCGATCGCGAGGCAGTGCTCGATCAGTTCGTCCTTGCGGAAGCCGTGGGTGAAGGCGAGCTGCCAGGTGCGGTCCAGCATGTCCGTGTTGCCGTACGGGGACCAGTAGTCGCGCTGGCCGTCCTGGCCGAGGCCCAGGCGGACGCCGGCCTCGGAGAGCAGGGGGATGGGCAGCTGGCCCGCGGCGCCGGCCGAGCCCGGGGCAACGGAGGCCAGGGACACGTCGAGCTCGGCGAACTCGTCGATGAGCCGGCGGGTGGTGGCTTCGTTGATGCTGCCCAGCTGGTAAGCGTGGGAAATGGTGACCTTGCCCTGCATGCCGAGGGCGCGGGTGCGTTCCAGGATGAGGTCGGTGCTGAAGACGCCCAGCTCGCCGGGTTCGTGCAGGTGGATATCGATCGGGACCTGGTACTTTTCGGCGAGGCCGAACACGATGTCCAGGTGCTTCACAGGGTCGCGGTCCAGGGTGCAGGGATCGATGCCGCCCATCACGGTGGCACCGGCCTTCAGGGACTCCTCGAGCAGTTCGGGCGTGCCCTCTTCGCGGAGCAGGCCGGCCTGCGGGAAGGCGATGATTTCGACGTCGGCCTGGCCCTTGAAGTGCTCCTTGGCGGCCAGGACGGCCTCGAAGCGTTCCAGCTTGCAATCCACATCCACCTGGGCGTAGGACCGGACGCGGGTGGTGCCGCGGGCGATCATGCGGCCCAGGGTGTCCCGCACGCGCTCGTTCAGCGGAACCTCGGCATTGCGCCAGTTCAGGCGGTCGTTCATCATCATGGCCCAGACTCCGGGGGCGCCAGTGTGCTCGCGGAACGGCAGGCCGATCCGGGTGGAGTCCAAATGCACGTGCACATCGGAGAACGAGGGGACCAGCAGGCGGCCGCGGCCCTCGACGACGGTGGCGTCCCCGGCCGGGCGGGCCGGGTCATGCGGCTCGACGGCGGTGATCTTGCCGCCTGTTTTGTCCGCAACGATACTCACGTCGCTCAGGGCCTGTCCCCAGGGCCGGGCGGCGCGGATCAAGGTTTTCACAATGATGCTCCTTTGTTGATGGGTCTATTGCACACCGGCGGCCAGCGGGCTCGCCAGAGTGGTGTGGTGGCAGGCCGGCGAGCCGGCGACGGCGGGGGCCGGGACGTCGCCGATGCAAAGCTGCCGCTGTTCCTCGCCGAGGGTGCTGAACAACGGGCAGCGGGTGCGGAAGACGCAGCCGCTGGGCGGATTCGCCGGGGAGGGCAGATCGCCGCGGAGCCGGATCTTCTCCTGGGCGCGGGCCTGCCGCGGGTCCGGCAGGGGGACGGCGGAAAGCAGTGCCTGCGTGTAAGGGTGGCGCGGATTGGCGAACAGTTCGTCGCGGGAACCCTGCTCCACCATCTTGCCCAGGTACATCACCGCAACCTGGTCCGAAATGTGCCGGACCACCGAGAGGTCGTGCGCGATGAAGATGTAGGAAACCCCCGTGTCCTGCTGGATCTCCTGCAACAGGTTGACCACCTGGGCCTGCACCGAGACGTCCAGCGCGGACACCGGTTCGTCGCAGACGATCACGGACGGATTCAAGGAGATGGCCCGCGCGATGCCCACCCGCTGGCGTTGGCCGCCCGAGAACTCGTGCGGGAAGCGGTTGTAGTGCTCGGCCTTGAGGCCCACCTGCTCGAGGAGTTCCTTGACCCGGTTTTTCAGGCCGCCCGGAGGGGTGACCTTCTGCGCCACCATGGGTGCCGCGATGGCCGTTCCGATGCTCTGCCTTGGGTTCAAGGATGCGAAGGGATCCTGGAAGATCATCTGCACCTTGCGCCGGAAATGGTAGAGGTCCCGGCCGCGCAGTTCGCTGATGTCCACGCCGTCGACGACGATCCGCCCGCCGGTGGGGTCCATCAGCCGGGCGATCATGCGACCCGTGGTCGACTTGCCGCAGCCCGACTCACCCACGAGCCCCAAAGTCTTGCCGCGTTCGAGGCTGAACGAGACGCCGTCGACGGCTTTGACGGTGCGCTTCCCGCCCGGGGCGAACAGCCCGGTCTTGATGGGGAAGTGTTTCTGGAGGTTCTCCACCTGGAGAATTGCGTGCTGTTCCATGGTGGTCCTATCGGGGATTCCGGATGCTGAGGATCTGCGGGAGGCCCAGGTGGCAGCGTGTGCCGTGCCCGTCCTCGCTGGTGAACTGCGGCCGCTGCGATTCGCAGACGCCGTGGCCGGCGAGGGCCGCGTACTCGCAGCGCGCGCTGAAGATGCAGCCCTGCGGCAGGGCAAGGAGCGACGGCGGCTGGCCGGGGATCGGGTTCAGCCGGCCGGACTTCGTGGTCAGCGTGGGCATGGACTTGAGCAGGCCGAGCGTGTACGGGTGCCGGGTGTCGTAGAAGATCTCGTCCACCGGTCCGGACTCGACGCACTGCCCGCCGTACATGACCAGCACGTCGTCGCACACCTCTGCTACAACCCCGAGGTCGTGGGTGATGAGGATCAGCGCCGAGTTCGTTTCCTGCTGGAGCTCGGACATGAGGTCCAGGATCTGGGCCTGAACCGTGACGTCAAGTGCCGTGGTGGGCTCGTCGGCGATCAGCAGTTCCGGCTGGCAGATCAGGGCCATGGCGATCATGGCACGCTGCCGCATGCCGCCGGAGAAGTGGTGCGGGTACTCGTCGAAGCGCATGTCCGGGCTGGGGATTCCCACCCTGCCCAGCATGTCGACGGCGGCGGCCCGGGCCTGCTTCTTGCTCGCCTTGTTGTGCACCAGGTACGCCTCGGCGATCTGGTGGCCCACGGTGTAGAAGGGGTGCAGCGCCGAGAGCGGATCCTGGAAGATCATGCCGATGTTGCGCCCGCGGAGCTGGCGCATGCCGGCTTCGGGCAGCGTCACCAGGTCCTTGCCCTGGAAGAGCGCCTCCCCGGTGACCTGGGCGGAGGTGCCCTTGAGCAGGCCCATGAGCGCCTGGCTGGTGACGGACTTGCCGGAACCGGATTCGCCCACGATGCCGAGGGTCTGGCCGCGTTCGAGTGTGAAGTCCATGCCGTTCACCGCGGAAACGACGCCGTCGTCGGTGGGGAATTTCACGGACAGGTTCCGGACTTCCAGGAAAGCACCGGTCTTGGTGCTGCCGGAGGCCAGGGGGCTTGGCGTGGCAGTCTGGCTGGGCTGGGTCATTGGAGTCTCACTCGGGGGTCAATGGCTGCGTAGGCGAGGTCGACGACGACGTTCGCGACGATCACGAAGAAGGCGGCCAGCATGGTGATGGCCATGGTGACGGGCAGGTCGCCGGAGATGGCGGCGCGGACGGCAGTGAAGCCGAGGCCGGGAACCGAGAAGATCTGTTCGGTCAGTACGGCGCCGCCAAGGAGCAGGCCGATGTCCATGCCGAGCATGGTCACCACGGGGGTGATGCCGGCGCGCACGCCGTGCTTGAAGGTGACGGTGCGCGGCGCCAGGCCCTTGGCGCGGGCGGTCCGGATGAAGTCCTCGCCGAAGGTCTCGATCATGTTGGTGCGGGTCACCCGGATGTAGGAGGCGCTGAACAGCACGGCGAGGGCGATCCACGGCAGGAGGTAATTCAGGAGCCAGGCCCACGGCCCCTGCGCACCGAAGGGGCTGTTGATCTCGTTGGTGGTGAACGGCAGCAGGTGGAACTGGTTGACGAACACCAGCAGCAGGAACAGGCCGGTGACGGGAATGGGCAGCGAAACGCCCACCGAGGCGGCGCCGACGATGAATTTGTCTGTGGGGGAGCCCTTGCGCAGGGCGGCCAGGAGGCCGAGCCCGACGCCGGAGAGGGTCCAGAGGACCAGGGCGCCGATGGCCATGGAGAAGGTGTAGGGAAGCGAACGGGCGATGATGTCCGAGACGTTTTCGTTGGTCTGGAACGACTTGCCAAGGCACGGCCACTGGCAGAGGGACTCTGCGCCGGGGGCGCCGATCATGCGGGACGAGAACAGTCCGCGCATGTACTCCACGTACTGGACCAGGAAGGGCTGGTCCATGCCGAGGGCCACACGGGCTTCCTGCACGCGCTCGGGGGTGCATTCCTGGCCGCAGGCCGCGGACGCCGGATCCGCGGGGCCGAACTGGAAAAGCGTGAAGGTGATGAAGCTGACGGCGACGAGAAGCAGGAACAGGGAGCCTGTCCGGCGAAGGATGAAACGGATCATGGTGCTGGTTGCGGGCCGCCCGGGGTCTGCCGGGCGGCCCGCGTCTCCTTTGCGATGAGGCGGTTAGTGTTCGACGCCGACGATCGAGAGGTCGATGCCGCCGAAGAAGTAACCCACCTGGGCGTTGCGGATGTTGGAGCCCACCACGCTGTTGGTGTGGCTGCGGATGAGCGGGATGATCGGGTAGCGCTTCAGGGCCTTGTTGAACTCTTCGGCCCACTTCTTGCCCAGTTCTTCGGAGGTGCCGGCCGTGTTGCGCAGCTGGTACATGGCTTTGGAAACCTCCGGGTCGAAGTAGCGGGAGGTGTTGGAGAAGCCGTAGCTGGTGCCGTCGTTGTTCGGGCCCAGGATCGGGTCTGCCGAGGTACGGACCGAGGACGGGTCGGCGCCGCCGCACCAGCCGGAACGGCCCATGTCCGGCAGCTGTTCGCTGGCGAGCACGGAGTAGTAGTTCGGGGCCGGGATCGGCACGAGCTGCACGTCGATGCCCAGGGCCTTGAGGTTCTGCTGGACCACGGTGCCGGTGTTCTTGTAGGAGTCGCGGTTGTTGGCGTAGCCGTAAGTGAGGGTCTTCGGGTAGTCCTTGCCTTCGAGGAGCTTCTTGGCTTCTTCCAGCTTGGGCTTGCCCGCGGGGTCGATCTCCAGGCCCGGGTCCGCGTAGCCGACCATCTTCGAGTTCAGCGGGCTCTGCTCAAGCTCGCCGAAGCGGCGTCCGCCGTACTGGACCAGGATGGACTGGCGGTCCAGGGCGAGGGCGATTGCCTTGCGGACGTCCGGGTCCTTGAGCTTTTCGGTGTTCAGGCTCAGCACGTCGTTGCAGCCGAGCAGGCCGGAGGCCACGCGGTCCTTCACCTGCGGGTCGGTCAGCTTGGCCGAGTCCGAGGTCTGCATTGCGCCGTTGGAGTCAAGGGTGATGGCGTTGGGGTCCGAGTTGGCGAGCAGCTGCTGGCTGATGGTGCTCTGGGACGTGGAGAGCGAGAAGCTGAAGGTGTCCGGGAGGGCGGTGCGATTGGTATCGGTGGCCGGGTCCCAGTGCGGGTTGCGGACCAGCTTGAGCGACTTGCCGCGGCTGTAGGACTCCACCATGTAGGGGCCGGAGGACACCGGGTGGTTGGTGTAGTCCAGCTTGGTGTCCTTGCCCTTCGGGACGGGCGCCGTGTTTGAACGCGAGGCAAGTGCCGGGAACTCTGCGAAGGGCTTCTTCAGGTGGAAGATGACGGTGCGCGCATCGGGGGTTTCCACTGCCTTGAGCACGGCGGAAGGATCCTTGTATGGGCCCTTGTATCCGCCGTCGTCGAGCGCTGCGTTAAGCTCCTGCGGGGCCTGGGTGTAAACGTCCTGCGCGAAGGTCCGCTCGACGCCGTACTTGATGTCGGCAGAGGTGATCGGGCTGCCGTCCTCGAATTTGATCCCTTCCTTGAGCGTGTAGGTCCAGCTCAGGCCGTCCTTGGAGACCTTGCCTGTGTCCGTGGCGAGGTCGGGAACCACGGTGGGCGGCTGGCCCGCGGTTTCCTTCGCCATGGTCAGTGTGCGGTAGTACAGCTGGCCGACGTTGGCCGTCTGGACGTAGTTGCTGTTTCCGGGATCCAGGGTCTGGAAGTCCGAAGACATCAGGACGTTGACGTTGCCGCCTTTGGTGGTGAAGCCGGACTTCACGATCTGCGGCGCGGACTCGGTAACCGGGCCTGCCGAAGCGTTGTTGCCCGGCTGGCTCTGGCCCGCCGCGCAGCCTGAGGCGGCGGTGGCGATCAGCACGGCAAGGGCAAGCGCCCTGCTGCGGTTCTTCATGGTTCTCCTCGTTGAGTGGGTTTGACGGAGTCGGGTGGATGGAACGGAGTGTTGGGTGGAACGGACTTGGAACGGACTTGGAACGGACTAGTGGCGGGAGGCCTTGGGGTCCAGGGCATCGCGCACTGCGTCGCCCAGAAGGTTGAAGGCCAAGACGGTGACGATGAGCATGACGCCGGGAACGGCCAGGAACCACGGATCGCTCAGGTACCAGTTGCCGGCCTGGGCCGCGTTGAGCATCTGGCCCCATGACGGTGTGGGGTCCTTGACGCCGACGCCCAGGAAGGACAGCGCCGCCTCGGCGGAGATGTTGGTGGGAATGAGCATGGTGGCGTAGACCAGCACCACGCCCATCACGTTGGGGATGATCTGGCGGAACAGGATGCTCAGGTGCGAGGATCCGAAAGACCGGGCCGCCTCGACGAACTCGCGCTCGCGCAGGCTGAGCACCTGGCCGCGCACGATCCGGGCCAGGTACGCCCACCCGAAGAAGCCCAGGATGATCACCAGCGAGGCCATGGGCAGGAAGCTGCCCTGGCCCAGCGGAGTATCCCGCAGCCGTGACTGCAGGATCGGCGTCAGGGACAGGACCAGGAGCAGGTGCGGAAAGGCGAGGAACAGGTCCATGATGCGGCTGATGATCGCGTCGGTCTTGCCGCCGAAGTAGCCGGCCGCCGCGCCCAGGACGGTGCCCAGGACAACGGAAACTGCCGTGGACAGCAGTGCGATGGTCAGGGAGACCTGGCCGCCGAAGGCCAGCCGGGCGAACAGGTCGCGGCCAAGGCCCGGTTCCACGCCAAGCCAGTGGCTGGCGGAGGGGTACATGTAGCCCGGAAGCGGGAGGCCCGGGGTTTCGAAGTCGTCCAGGACCTCAGGGCTGGTGTTGGAGGTGAAGGGATCATTGCCGGACATGGCGCTGAGGACCGGCGCGAGGACCGCGAACAGCATGATGGCCACCACTACGCACAGGCTGAGGAGGGCAATCTTGCTGCGGCGGATCCTCAGCCAGGCGGTGGCCAGCAGTGAACGGGCCTCGGCGGGGCGGGCCTCGGCTGTGGCCGCGCTCGCGGTGCCAGGCTCGGCTGGGGACTGAAGCTGAGTCAACGGAAAAGCTCGTTTCGTGGTTCGAGGAGCGCGCTCCGGAACGTTTTGTATACCAAACTCAGGCTAGGATAGTTCGAGTGCGATGTAAATCACAAAATGGCCATTGTCTGGAATACCAAACACCGCGTTGCGTGGGACCAGGCAATTGCCCGAGGATGCCGCGGCGGCACAAGGAAGGAAACACAGTGTGGATACGTGCTCGTAATGGCGCCGGACGGCCCCGCGGTACTGCGGATCAGCCGTTTCGGCCCGTGTATGCTCGGGTGAAAAGATGGGCGGTATGACCCGCCATGCTCCGGCAGTCCGCGCCGGGGCTGTGAGCTGGAAAGGGGCCATGCCGATGTCGACGCCGGTTACGGGAACGCTGAACGCAAGGGACGACGAAGCCCGTGCGGAACAGGTTTACCAGCTGGTCCTTGAAGGGATCGTCGCCGGCGAGTACGCGCAAGGAACCCGGCTGCGCGAGCGTGAGCTGTCCGAGCTCTACAACGTCTCACGGATCCCGGTTCGCGAGGCCATCCAGCGGCTGGAGCAGGACGGCTTCGTGGAGACCTTCCCCCGCCGCGGCGCGGTGGTACGCCGGCTGAGCCTCAGCGACGTCAACGACCTGTTCGACGTTCGGCTGTGCCTGGAAACCTTCGCCGCGAGGATGGCTGCCGTTCAGGTCGCGCAGGGTGCACCGGGTGAGAGCCTGCAGGAACTGCTCGACGCCGGGCGGCAGGCAATCGACGACGGCCGGACCGACGACGTCGTACGGCTGAGTGCCGCGTTCCACGCGGAGATCGTGCGGCTTTCCGCCAACCGCCTGCTGATCGAATCGGTTAAGCCGCTGTTCGGAAGGATGCGCTGGATCTTCGGCCTGGCGCACAACCGCAGCAGCGAACTCCAGCGCGACGAGCACGTGGAACTGTGCAAGGCGATCCTCGGCGGCCACGCCGATCTGGCCTACTCCTTGGCGTACACCCACATCGAACTGGGCCGCGAACCCGTGCTCAGGGGGCTCGCGGGAACGCTGGAACCCTAGAACCCCTTAACCTTGGAACCCCTTAACCCCGACGGCCGGGTTGCTTCCCGCAGGCAGCAACCCGGCCGTCGTCATCATCAGTCGTCTGCGTCCGGATAGTCGTCAAGGTCGCTGTACCGCGACTCTTCGGTTTCGACTTCCAAAATCTTCAGCAGCTCGGTATCGGGGTTGAGCATGATCGCCGCCTCGTCCCGCCGGTGGCGCAGCACGGTGTCCAGATAGGACTGCACGGTTTCGGCCAACGGGATGTGGCGGTCCTGCTTCTGGCTCATGTACCAGCGGTGTTCGAGGACTTCGTGGACCACCTCCGCCGGTTCCAGCTTGCCCGCCAGTTCGCGCGGGATGGAGCGCACAATCGGCTCGAAGATCTGGCTCACCCACATGTGGGCGCTGTATTCCTCGTCCATGTCCGGATTGTTGTCCGCGCGGAAGGAGTCCATGTCGTTGAGCAGGCGGCGGGCCTGGTTTTCCTGGGCATCCAGCCCGGTGAGGCGCAGCAGCCGCCTTTGGTGGTGGCCGGCGTCGACCACTTTGGGCTGCAACTGGATGGTCGAACCGTCCGCGGTGGTCTTGATGGCGTACTCCTCGACGTCGAAGCCGAGTTCGTTAAGGCGCCGGATACGGGCCCCGACGCGCCAGCGTTCCCCAAGCTCGAAGGATTCCTTCCCGGTGAGCTCGGCCCAGAGCCTGCGGTAGGAATCCATGATGAGTTCCGAGGTGGCCACGGGGTCCACTTTGTCCTCGATGAGTCCGCCGTCCAGCAGGTCCATCAGCTCACCGGCGATGTTCACGCGGGCGATCTCCAGATCGTACTCGCGCTGCCCGGTGGACAGGTCCGGGTACAGTTCGCCGGTTTCGGCATCCACGAGGTAAGCGGCGAAGGCGCCCGCGTCGCGGCGGAACAGGGTGTTGGAAAGCGAAACGTCGCCCCAGTAGAAGCCGATCAGGTGCAGGCGCACCAGCAGGAGGGCCTGGGCGTCGATCAGGCGGGTCAGGGTGTCCTTGCGGAGCATCTGCGAGAACAGGGCGCGGTACGGCATGGAGAACTTCAGGTGCCGGGTGACGAGCACCGGGTTCAGCGGCTTGCCGTCGGGCGTGGTGCGGCCGGTGATCACGGCGACCGGTTCAACGCAGGGGACGTCCAGCCGGGCGAGTTTGCGGAGCATGTGGTACTCGTGGCGGGCCACGTGCTCGGAGGTTTCCTTGATGGCGATGACCGAGCCGCCCAGGTGGGCGAAACGCACGATGTGCCGGGAGATGCCGCGCGGCAGGGCGGCGAGGTTTTCCGCCGGCCAGTCCTCCAGAGCGATATGCCAGGGAAGATCCAGCAGTTCGGGATCCGCGGCGGCTGCGGTGATGTTGAGCGAGCCGATCACGCTCGCCGGGGGAGCGGTGTCCTTTGCGCTGGCGGCCTCGGTGCGGGGCAGCTTGCCGATCTGCCCGTAGTCGGTCGGTTCGTCATGCCACTGGGCTCCGCTTTGCTCGGTCATGGTGTCAATTCTTCCGTATGAAATGTGCGGTTAACGCCGACGGCGGCCCATCCGTGTGGAGGAGCCGCCGTCGGTTATGCGGTTATGCGGTGGGGATTAGTCGCCCAGGCGCAGGCCCGTCTTGGTGTCGAACAGGTGCACGTGGCCCGACTGCGGGCGGACCCAGATGGACTCACCCTTCATCGGGGGGCGGCGGCCGTCGACGCGGGCCACGATGTCGTGGTCCTTGCCGTCCAGCGTGGTGTGGCCGTAGACGTAGGCGTCGGCGCCGAGCTCTTCGACGACGTCGACCTCAACCTGCAGGCCTTCACCGGCGCCGGCGGTCTCGAGGTCTTCCGGACGGGTGCCGAGGGTCACGGTGCGGCCGTGGGCCTCTTCCAGGACGTCTGCCGGAACCGGGTAGACGGTGCCGCCGAACTGGACGCCGCCGTCGACAACGGGCAGTTCCAGCAGGTTCATGGCGGGGGAGCCGATGAAGCCGGCAACGAAGACGTTCTGCGGGCGGTCGTAGAGGTTGCGCGGGGTGTCAACCTGCTGCAGCAGGCCGTCCTTGAGCACTGCGACGCGGTCGCCCATGGTCATGGCCTCGACCTGGTCGTGGGTCACGTAGACCGTGGTGACGCCGAGGCGGCGGGTCAGGGACGCGATCTGGGTGCGGGTCTGGACACGGAGCTTGGCGTCCAGGTTGGACAGCGGCTCGTCCATGAGGAAGACCTGCGGGTTACGGACGATTGCACGGCCCATGGCAACGCGCTGGCGCTGACCACCGGAGAGGGCCTTCGGCTTGCGGTCCAGGTACTGCTCAAGGTCAAGGAGCTTGGCGGCTTCGCGGACGCGCTCTGCGCGCTCTTCCTTGGAAACTCCGGCGATCTTCAGCGCGAAGCCCATGTTGTCCGCAACGGTCATGTGCGGGTACAGGGCGTAGTTCTGGAAGACCATGGCGATGTCGCGGTCCTTCGGCGGAACGTCGGTGACGTCGCGGTCGCCAATCAGGATACGGCCGGAGTTCACGTCCTCAAGGCCTGCGAGCATGCGCAGGGAGGTGGACTTACCGCAACCGGAGGGTCCAACGAGGACCAGGAATTCGCCATCGGCGATGTCGATGTTCAGCTTATCGACGGCGGGCTTATCTGTGCCCGGGTACAGACGCGTAGCGTTATCAAAAGTAACTGTAGCCACAGTTATCAATCCCTTCACCGGCAGGTACGTGCCGGACGATCCGTTGTGAATG
>Ga0105246_10002189_pt1 | contig 11786 bp, 9 predicted proteins | sample KBSM64metaG_FD_99694 | JGI IMG/M metagenome (GOLD analysis project Ga0105246, IMG submission 99694) | Miscanthus rhizosphere microbial communities from Kellogg Biological Station, Michigan, USA - KBS M6-4 metaG | ecosystem: Host-associated > Plants > Roots > Rhizosphere > Soil | place: Michigan...
CTGGGCAGACACCTTGTAATGATCTGCGATGCGAGCAATCATCTGATCCGGGTTCTCTCCCAGCTTCTCAGGCACGATGCCCCACTCATTCATTGTGCCTCGGGTTGCCAGTGGCAGCCCGTCACGATCTACAATATCGCCTCGATTCGGGAACAGCGTTTTGACGCGAACTTTGCTGCCCTTCACCATATCATTAAGAATCAGGGATGGTTGCCAGTTAATCTGCCAGATTTTGCTCCCGTCCTCAAGCTCCTGCCGAACCAGCTTTAACGTATGTGTCTCGCTTACTTCACCCAGAAACGTAGTCAGATTCAAGTTATAATCGACCTCGTACAGATCAGGATTACTTACAGCCTGTTTTGACTTATCCTTCGTCTCATCATCTTCTGTCGTTGTTTTTGATTCAACCTGCGTCTCGCCCGCACTTGCGTTCCCGGAGGTTTGAGCGTCAGCGCCAGCAACCTTTTCAGGCTTTAGTTCAGCCTTAATGTTAGAAATCTGCATTCCTGAATAAATAGCATTGTATTTTTCGACAAACTGCTCCTTGGTCATGCCTGCCTCGGTCAACGAAGCAGATGACATCAACGAATACATCTGGTCGAACTCTTTCTTTTGCAGATGCTCTATGTACTGATTTACAGTTGTCTGGGGTTTCGGTTCCTCTGGTTTGTTATTCTGCATATAAAGATACATTCCGATGCCACCTGCAAATAGAATCGGCAAAAGTCCATATAATAATTTACGTTTCGATTTCACGTCACATCACCTCTACTCTATACTATAAATTTCCTGTGCGGATTAAACAATGTAACAAATCTGATGAATTTGTCATTAAAAATAGCCTTAAGCTCACATAATATGTTTAAATAAGAATAGTGAATTACATACTAAAGCTTTTTTGCGATGCAAAAGGCTGAAAAGGAGCCCGATGATGGAAATCAGCTATTTTTTACTCCCAAAAGCCGAAGTGGCCTATATCGAGTCTACCGCTTCCATGAAAGATGCTATTGAGCAGTTGGAATCGCACCACTACACCGCCATTCCCGTAATTGACCCGGATGGAAAATATGTTGCTACTCTGTCCGAAGGTGATCTGTTATGGAAAATGCGTAATACGCCTGGATTGACATTTGATAATATGGACCAAGTGCAGGTCGATGAGATTAGCCATCGTGTCTATAATGAATGCGTGTACATCGAAGCAGAGATGGAGGATATGCTGACTCTTGCGGCAGACCAAAACTTTGTGCCCGTGGTGGATATAGATCGGGTCTTTCTCGGAATCATTCGTCGTAAAGATATCATTGAATACTACACTCGCAACATATCGGATTAGAAGTAAACCGGAGAAACGGATCAGTCTCATGCTGAATTTGCTGTCTACATGAGATACTACGAAGAAGACGAGCCCATGGGCTCGTTTTTTTTTTGCACCGTTTCCTGAATATCATGTTCAGAATTCGTTCAGAACACTATTGTACTATGGACATATCGCTAAGCTAACCCCCTGTTAATTCTTTAAACATGAATAAAGAGAGGTATCTACCTTGAATCATTTAAGCACACGCAAGAAAATACTGGTTACTGCAACGGTGATTATGTCTTGTATTTACGTTATATGGCGCACATTTTTCACTATCCCTTTCGGCCATGGCCCACTCGCTGTAACTGCTGGCCTTGCCCTCCTGATTGTTGAACTTATCGGCATGTTCGAACTGGCTGTGCATTTTTATAATATGACCCGGCTTGAATATCCCGAACTGCCCGTCATTGATGAGTCATTGTATCCAGATGTTGATGTTTTTATTGCTACGTATAATGAACCTGCATCCTTACTTTTCAAAACGATTAACGGCTGTCTCAACATGGATTATCCGGATCGATCCAAAGTCCATATCTATCTATGCGACGACTCCAATCGTCCCGAAATGCGAGAGCTGGCTGCGCATATGGGGATCAACTACCTGACCCGAACCGAGCATATCCATGCCAAGGCTGGAAACTTGAACAACGCCATGAAACATTCTTCATCACCTCTAATCGCCACGTTTGATGCCGATATGATTCCGAAGCATGATTTTCTGACGTCCTGCGTGCCTTATTTTCTGACAGGAGAAAAGATTGGCTTCGTTCAAACTCCGCAAAGCTTCTACAATCCCGATCAGTTTCAATACAATTTGTACTCGGAAGGCCGAATCCCGAATGAACAGGACTACTTCTATCGTGATGTGCAGGTCGGGCGGAACAAATCCAATTCCGTCATCTATGGCGGAACGAATACGCTACTTTCGAGGCAGGCACTCGAAGATGTGGGCGGTTTCTATACCGGCTCCATTACTGAGGATTTTGCCACTGGCATTGAAATGCAGAGCAAAGGGTATCGCTGTTTTGCTACCAATAAAGTGCTTGCTTCGGGACTCGCTCCCGGTGATTTGAAAAGCCTGATCAAGCAGCGCCAACGCTGGGCACGCGGGTGTATCCAGACCGGTAGAAAAATGAACATCCTGTTCAAGCGAGGACTTACCTTTGCCCAAAGACTGAATTATATCTCTTCAATTACCTATTGGTACTCCGGGTTAAAACGGGTGCTGTACATCATGTCACCTATTCTGTTTGCCGTGTTTGGTGTGCTCGTCGTGAAGTGTACTATTCTGGAGATTCTGGTCTTCTGGCTGCCCATGTATCTGTTAACCAATACGTGTCTGCGCATGCTGTCCGGTAATATTCGAACAACCAAATGGACGAATGTATATGAAACAATCCTGTTTCCGTCACTGTTGCCTGCGGTCATTCTGGAAACACTGGGCATCACGTTGAATAAATTTGCCGTGACCCGCAAAGACGGTGCTCATAATGATCGGAGCTACCAGCTCAAACAGATCATTCCGCATCTGATTCTGGCTATGCTCTCTATAATCGGTATCGTCAACTGCATTCACTGGACATTTAGTCAGGGCACCATTGGATTCCTCGTTGTTCTATACTGGCTGTTGATTAATTTCTACAACATTATGATGTCGATCTTTTTCCTAAGCGGACGTAAAGTGTTCCGCAACTATGAGCGTGTTCTGGCTGCAGTGGACTGTACACTAACGACTGAAGGTGAAACTCTGTCCACGGTTACGCATGATATTTCGGAAGGCGGGATCGCCATTGTACTGGACACACCGAGATATATCCCCAGCGAAGCCCAATTTGCTGTACGTCTGGTGACGGATCATTATTCAAGCGAGTTTAAGGCCAAGGTGACTCATGTAACTTCAATCGGTAATAAGTGGAAGTATGCTTTTAAAGTGCACGAGATATCAGAGCAGGATCAGCGTCAGTTGTTACATATTGTGTATGACCGCGAGCCTACGCTTCCGCAGAAGCTGGATAAAGATATCAGTACGTTTGAGGACATCCGTCTGAATTTTGTAAGACGCGGACAGGTAGGCCTCATGTCCAACCGCAAGCTGGCACGCATTCCGCTGAACTATGAACTGGACACACCCGAATATGGGACTGTTACACTGCTGGACTTTAATTATGAATTTTTGCTTGTGAATACGTCACGGCAGGAAATGGCTTATGAGCTTCTTTTGCCGCTTGCCGAAGGCTTATCCTTGGACTGTGTATGGGTAAAGTCGATGCGCAGCAAGCATGGCATTCTGTACCGAATCAGAAATATTCAGGACATTGTCCGAAATGGACAAATGCCTGAACTGGAAGCCCTTTTGAAACAGTGGAATGTGGCGTATACCGAGGCAGGCAAACCCAAACGCCCAGCACCGAATAAAAGCTTCATCTCGAATGATGAACTTGACGAGATGGCCTATTTATAACATGGAGGAAAGAGAGTATGAGTACGAAATGGCAGCAATGGCTGCTTGTCGCAATTCTCACAGGTTTATCTAGCTTATACCTCGCTGCTACTGCTTCGGCCCAGCCGGATCAGCTACAGTGGAGTGAGCGTTCCATAAAGGTGTGGAATAATGGGGCCAAAGTGCGGTCCAAGTTGGACCGTAACGACAGCTTACAGATCAACACCTCGACACAAGGTCTACAAAAAGGATATTACTCCGCCTATGTATATGAGTTGCAAAACAGGGACTGGTCGGGCTACAGCGAGTTAAGGTTCTCCGTTCGCAGTGATTCAGATCAGGCGCTACCACTGAACGTTGTCATCACACGAGCAGATCGATCCACACTCACAGTGCCCGACCAACGTAACGTTATCGTCATTCCCTTGGCAACCAAAGAACCGCAGCTGGTTCATCCGGTGGATGGATTAATTAGACTGGAGCCAGGGTTTGAGGGCGAGGTCCGTGTTCCCTTTTCCAGTCTCATGATTCGAGACAAGGTAGCTACAGTTGACCGCGCCACACCGGGGAAAATTCTAAGCTGGGGAATCACGATGACTTCACCGGAAAACGCACAGCTGAATTACCGCGTTGGAAACATCAAGCTGCTTCCTAGCAAAGAAGCCGCTACAGAGAACCGTTTATCCTCTGCAATGATTACCGGAGACGAACGAGTAGTAAAACCGGTGGCTGGTGAATCGGTTGCCAGCTATACCGTCAGTGGTTTGCCAACGACAGATCCGAAAAATTCGGAGACTCCGGAAGTCATATTCCAGCTTGCTGATCCTGTGCAGGGGGTATCCATCAGTTCCGATGGTTTGCTGACCCTTGGAGCCGATACCGTGAAGGCCGATTCAGTTATAATTCGTGCTCTGGTGGATCAGAAGTGGAGCCTCGATTATACCGTCAAGCTTGATCGTTCTACGGCGATGCAGATGAAGGAAGCGGATGGAACGCCGCGTTTCATCCCTTCGCCTGATCTTGTTCCCAAAGTGCTGGAGCCTTCCGCTGTATGGTTACGACCATGGATGGAATGGATGATCCGTATCGTTCTTCTTCTCATTGGACTCGCGGTGGTTATCCCGTATTGGTACTGGAGAAGACGACAGCATGGCTCCCACGCCGGTCAACAACGTTCAATGAATCATAGTCGGTCCAAGCGACTGTTCAAAATGTAGATTCTTTATTTCATCTTCAAGGAGGAAAGGCAGTGCTCTTTTCCAGTGTAGTCTTCTTATTTTATTTCTTGCCTCTTGTACTGGGGTTGTATTATATATTGCGGTTTTCTGTGACACTGAAAAATATGTTGCTGCTTGTGGCGAGCCTGTTCTTCTATGCATGGGGTGAACCCCGCTTTGTGCTGGTCATGCTGGTCTCCATCGCACTGAACTATGTTTTCGCACTGCTCGTGGACAAGTACCGGGATCGGCGCAATGCCGCCTATACCATCATTACTGTAATGCTTGCTGCCAATCTGGGCATGCTGTTTGTTTATAAATACCTGGCGTTTGCCCTGCGCATTGTCAATGAAAGTACAGGCTTTGGCCTGAACATTCCGCATATTGCATTGCCGCTCGGCATTTCCTTTTTCACCTTCCATGCAATCTCCTATGTCATTGACGTGTACCGCGGACATGGCAGTGTGCAGAAGAATCCATTTTATGTCGCCCTCTATATTTCCTTTTTCCCTCAGCTTGTAGCCGGGCCTATATTGCGTTACAACATGATTGCGGATCAGATGATCCATCGCAAAGAAAGCTGGGACAAGTTCGCGGTCGGCTGCTGCCGTTTCATCGTCGGTTTGAGTAAAAAGGTACTGTTATCCAACAGTATGGCGATTGTTGCCGATCATGCATTCAGCATGGGTGGGACAGGTGATATCGCTTCAAGCCTGGCTTGGCTGGGAGCAATTGCCTACACATTGCAGATTTATTTCGACTTCTCGGGTTATTCCGATATGGCGATTGGACTTGCGCTTATGTTTGGTTTCAAGTTTGAAGAAAACTTCAAATATCCGTATATCTCCTGCTCCATCACCGAATTCTGGCGCCGCTGGCACATCTCGCTCGGTACCTGGTTCAAAGAATATGTTTACTTCCCGCTGGGAGGATCACGCGTCAGCAACAAGGATAAGATGATCCGCAATCTGCTGGTCGTCTGGGGACTCACGGGCATCTGGCACGGAGCGGAATGGACATTTGTCATCTGGGGTCTAATCAACTTTGCATTCATTGCACTGGAGAAAATATTCAATCTGGACAAAAGCACACGTATGGCTCCGCTCCGACATTTCTATGCCATGTTTGTTGTGGTCATTGGATGGGTCATTTTCCGTTCACCGGACTTGTTACAGGCCGGCAACTACCTTGGCAACATGTTCGGACTCTATGGTAACGGCTTCTGGAGTGATACAACCTGGATGTTCATGAAAGAATACGCCCTTTTCTTCATTCTCGGCATTCTGTTCTCTACACCCATTGCACTACGGATGAACAAATGGATGGTGGATGGTGTTCGCTTCGGTAAACCGCTGGAACTGATCTACCCGGTGACCATCATTGCATTGTTCCTCGTGTGTGTGTCCTATTTGGTCAAAGGCACGTACAACCCGTTTATTTATTTTAATTTCTGAGAGAAGGATTCCATATGCATAGCTTTTTTGCCAAAAAGAGAATGACCGCCTTTCTCTTCATCCTTGTGCTCGCTACGTTATCGATCTTGAATATCATGCAGTCTTTCGGACCAATGAAAAAAACACTGGCGTCAGCGGACTACCGCTTCTCCAATGCCAAAGGTATCATTAACGAGCTGGATGCAGATATAAATGAGCATGTTTTTGAGAAGTTTGGTTTCATCGAAGCCTACGGATACTTGCAGTCGCTCATGGGGAAAAACGAAGAGAATAACTTTGAGGTGGTCAAAGATACAGAGGGCAAGCTGCACTATACGTACTTTGCTACAGGGCCTACAGATACCAAGGAACTTTCTGAGCGGGTTGCCAAGCTTGGGGCACAATTGGGGGCAAAAACCAAGCTTACGTATGTCATGACACCCGACAAATATGTACGTGGACATACGGCATTCCCGGAAGGTATTCCTTACAATTATAACAACGAAAGCGCCGATGGTTTCCTCACCCATCTGAATGAGGCTGGTATCGACACGCTGGATCTGCGTGAAGGATTGCTCGAGAGCGGCATACCGGCGAAGGATTTATTTTTCACAACCGATCATCACTGGAAAATCAAAACAGCTTTCTGGGCCTTCGGTCAGTTGGTTCATCATCTGGATGGCATGTACAACAAGCCACTCGATCCGAATCATTATTTTACAGATATAAGCAACTACAATGTAATCCCGTATAAGGATTTCTTCATCGGATCACAAGGCCGCAAAACCGGGAAATATTACGCGGGTGATGATGATTTTGATCTCATATATCCCAAGTTCAAAACCAACTATTCTTTTTATTTTAAGACGGGTGAAACGGAAGCCACGTTGAACGGCCGCTTTGAGGATTCGCTTTTAACGACATATCCTTTGAATGTAAAAGGCGCTACCTACGATCTAACCGCCGACAAATACTTTACGTATCTGTATGGCAATCAGGGAATCGTACATGTGACGAATAAAGACAAGGCAAACGGACTCAAGGTCATGTTTATCAAGGACTCACTCGCCGTGCCTATGATTTCTTTTCTCTCAACGGTTGTCTCCGATGTGTATCTGATTGATCCAAGGTATTATACGGGAGACATCATTGATTTTGCGAAAAAGACCGATCTGGATCATGTCTTTGTGTCGATCTCGCCTCAAGACCTCGTCGATGAGTTTTTCCCTTACGGGAAGAACAAAACGGAAAATCAAGGTGCCCGTTCTAAATAAAATTGCTTTAGGATAAAACATGAAAAAGGGTACTCTCTTGGCGCTCAGTGCCAATGGAGTCCCCTTTTTGGTGATGTTTATTACTCGGATGGGCATTCCTCTACAGCGTCGTCACTTCAGCCAATTCAAAATACCACTCCAGGAAGGCATTGAAATCCGCCCATTGCGGCTTGCTCTCTCCGTTCAGGAAACGTTCAATCGACTCGCCGAGTTCAACCAGCACAACTTCGCCTGTCTGGCGATTATAGAAAAAACCACCTTCCCCTTCAAAGCTGTCCAGCGGAATGTAAGCCTCAGGCAATCCAAGTGTAAGTTGAGAAATGTGCATATCCTGCAGATATACCGTATTCTCGATCACCCAACAGATCTGATATAACTCCTGATGCCTGCTATAAAACGTCGGCCCATCCTCTGCATTTAGGTAGAATTGTGCAAAATCCGAGTTCAAGTCGACATCCAGCTTACGCAGTGCTTCCTCGTATTCAGCCGGTACATCTTCATGCCACCAGCCTTTCACGCGGCAATGTTCAATGACTTTTGTGGATAACATCACAAGCCCCCCTAATCCATGTTATACGTCGTTAAATATTCATTCTGACCCCAACGTTTCTCTAATTAGAGAGTAGCATGATTCTAGAGAGCTGCACAAATAAATCGGAATAAGACTTATGAAACCAGGAGCCTCAGAGCTTTTAAGAGAGTTGGAATTAGAGATAAAGCTATAAACTAGATCATATTGGTGAAACTTTCCTCTTGGATCACCGTCTTAATAAAGGAATACACCTCAAAGGAGATGACTATGCGAATAAGCTGCAACCCCGGTTTTCCCGGAAGTATGATCGGTTCTATTGATCTGAGACCAACGGAGAGCAACCCGAGAAGTCAAATTACAGAGCATGTTGATCCGGAACTCATTGCGATCCCTTATATCACTGATCCCGACTTCGGATCACACTTTGATGTAATGAAGATGATGAAGGGTACATATAAGGAAGAGTTTCACGAGAGCTATGACGTGGAGTTTACCATCGATGTAGATAAAAAAGGTTATATCACACAGTGGGAGCATACCTTCCAGTTAGAGCGTTACTTGGACTTGATCCGAACGCAGTCATATCGTGTCATTCAGACGAACTGGCGCGGACAGTCCTTTCACGTGATGACTTACAGTTATATGGAAGAAGTCATTAACCCAAACAATGTTATTTTCCGATGTACGAATGCAGGGGATGTCTTCGTTGTCGCTGAGCTTGTTCGTTTTCGTGAAGGTAGTGATATTGAACTGAAAGGCCCTCCTTCCCTTCACTTCCGCGCATTGATATCAGCAAGAGATGATCTGTATCCCATTGATTATATGTGCCAACCGGATTTCGATCTGAATCTGGACTGAACCAATTCGATATGAAAGTTATAAAAGAGGAACATACGTTATCCTGTATCCAAGGGTAGCCTATGTCCTTTTTTTCGTGCCGTTCTAAATTTCACCTTACTGACGGTCAAGGTAAATGAACAAAACACTAAACACCTCAATCTTTACTTGAATGTAAGAGAAGATTACTCTTACTTTATTCGTGTAGAGGAAGGAAAAATGGCAATTAACGAATACGAATACACAGAGAGTTAAGGACGTTAAAACAAGTGGCATCGTTAGACTCTGGTTCAACTTCAACAGCACCTCATGAAGCAAGCAAGGTATCGGAGACGATTGCCCTGCTTGTACTTCGGGAGGTGCTTTTTCATAGAACCAGCAACCACATCTACTTTTACACAGAACTTATGGTCTGGTACAAAGGATTCATTTTATTAAAAACAACTAACTAATACATCCTCTACTGTCGATAAAATACATTGAATTCACATTATTTACATTTTTTTCACAGAAGGAGACTAGAACATGTTTATTCGGAAAAAGGTTATCCATGCATTACTTACATTTCCTCTGGCAGGTCTATTGTTCGTACTATTTGGTGTGCAACAGACCTTCGCTGCTCCAATCGACAGCTTGTTGCCTGAGCGAAGCCAGCAAGAGATCAATCAAAAATGGACACAATGGATGTCAGGCAAGGATCAACCGACTACATATACACAAAAACCTTCCACCTCAGCACCTTATGCTGCCGGCATAGTAAGTGATTCTTCTCTAAAACAGGCACTAAACGCAGCTAACTTCTATCGTTATCTTTCGGGACTGGAAGGCGACCTTGTGCTGGATGCTGCTCTTAATCTTCAAGCCCAGCATGGTGCCGTTCTTGTTTCGACCGGACCTTTAAGCCATTTTCCGGCTCGTCCTGCCGATATGCCCCAGGACTTTTTTGACTTGGGCGCCAAATCGGCCTCCAGCTCCAACTTGTATGCCTCCTATTCTGCTACCGGCAATCTGGCGGTTAAAAGTGTGGAAGCATACATGGACGACTCTGATGCAAGCAATATCGGTGCACTAGGTCATCGTCGCTGGATTCTGAGTCCGCAGTTACAAAAAGTCGGCTTTGGCATCGCATCACGAGACAACAAAAACTACGCGAACCATTTTAGTACTATGCAGGTCATGGATACCAGTCGTGCAGGAAAACTCCGCTACAATTACAACCTGTACCCGAACAGAGGCGCATTCCCGATCGAAGCCTTCAACGTGTCGCAGGCTTGGTCTGCACAGTTGAATCCGGATGTTTTTGCCAAACCGTCAAATTCGGACGTTCAGGTAGAACTTACACGGATCTCTGATCAGAAAACATGGAACTTCGGTACCAAGACCTCTGCCAGCAGTGACCCTTCAAAGACCTTTTTCAACGTCAATACCGATGGTTACGGGTATAACTATGCCGTCATTTTCCGCCCGGATAACTTAAATTCTCTGAAAGATGGAGATACATTTAACGTTCGAATTACCGGATTGAAGAAAAAAGATGGTTCCAACGCGGACATCGTTTATAAAACTCAATTTTTCACGATTAGCCCCTCCGCAGAGGAACCCGTGACCGATCCACAGAATCCTGGAACGCAGCCCCAAGATCCCGGAACACAGCCTCAGGAACCGGATACCGGTAATGAGGTCGTTCTTGATGATCGTCATGTGCAATTCGAATATACAGAAGATCGCACCTTGAACGTACGAGGAACACTTACAGCATATGTGGGTCAAACGTTCTCCTTTCAGATTCATGGCCCGTCACCAGAAGAAAAACATATTCGTACCGAGACCGTCACCGTCGATGCCAATGGCCGTTTCAATCTAACGGTTCGCAATCTCGGCGTGTCCGACCTGAACATCTACCTGCAGGTGAGCCCCTATTTTATGTATCTGATTCCTGCGGCCAGCAACTCCGATGTTACCTATTACTTTGAGTAGAAACAGTTGGGGAAAGAGCAGGCATCAAAAAAATCCGGATGAATCATCATCCGGATTTTTTATACATTGGTTTAGCCAGAAACGAAGTGGCGTCCATATTATAAGCACGTTCTACTTTTCAGCACCCTGGCAGTACACTTCACTAAATTCATCTGTATATAAAACTTCTATGCATCCTGACCAATTGAGAATCGAACCGATAAAATCGGGTATATCCAGCCCCTTCATGTCATACGTCTCTTCTGTATTCACCGTACCGGCCGCATCTTCAATCAGTGTCACTTTAAAACCCTCATGTTCAGCAGTGATCGCTGTAAAAAGGCAACAATACTCCATGTTAAAGCCAACAATGAATACATGCTCAACCTGCTGATCGCATAGCCATTTTTTCAATTCTCTATTACTGAAAGCACTCGGTTTGTTCTTTTCCAGAACAAGATGTTGCTTCGTATCCACAACAATTTCCAGATGATCTGCTTTCCCGCGGTAGAGTGAGGACTCTTCATGCTGCTCATCAATATGTTTAGTAAAAACCATGGGCCAATTCATCTTCTCAAAAGTCGCCATGACCGATTCGATCTTTGATACGGTTGCCGATACATCTCGTTGAATGGTAAGTCCTCGCTGGACATCAAGTACAATTAGACCTTTATTCATCTCTGACTCTTCCCCACATTCTCCTTCACTCTGAATTCAACAATCTCGCGTATCAA
>Ga0105246_10002197_pt1 | contig 11771 bp, 9 predicted proteins | sample KBSM64metaG_FD_99694 | JGI IMG/M metagenome (GOLD analysis project Ga0105246, IMG submission 99694) | Miscanthus rhizosphere microbial communities from Kellogg Biological Station, Michigan, USA - KBS M6-4 metaG | ecosystem: Host-associated > Plants > Roots > Rhizosphere > Soil | place: Michigan...
GGCCGGGAGCCGGACGGCGCCGCTCGGCGCCGCTCGGACGAAGGCGCGGTGCGCGGCATCGCGTCGACCACGGCGTCGACCACCCGGCGTACGACGGCCTCGGCGGCCTCGGCGGTCAGCCCGGCGTGGGCGCGTGAGGCGGCCAGGCGCCGGATGCGCTCGGCGTCGTCCGCGTGGAGCTCGGAGAGCCGCCAGACACCGTCGCCCGGCTCGAACCTCCCGGCCGCGACGAACCGCATGCCGAGCAGCGAGGCCGCGGCGAGGAGCGCCACGGACGGGTGGGCGTCGCTGGCCGTGCGGGCCTTGGCCAGCACCGGCAGCGCCGCCCGGATCGGCAGCGTGATCGTGCGACGGTCGTCGGTGAACTCCACCGTGCCCTCGCGCGGGGCCTCCGCGGCGTGCAGGGTCGCCGGCCCGGTCAGGGGCACGAAGCTCACCGACACCTCCCCAAGAGATCGAGACCGGGCCCGGAGACCAGGAATCAAGTCATCCGCGACGTGGTTGTCGACCGTAGCCGCACCCGCCGACACGATGCTCGGAACGGGTTGCAAGAAGTCTTTCGAAAGATTACTTTCGATACATGCCGAACCAGAAGAGGGGGGCGCGCCGTGACCACACGACGCAAGGGACAGTCCAAGCGGCGGGCGAAGCGGCGCTCGAAGTCGCGGAGCAGCAGCCCGACCACGCACAGCAAGGACCGTCGTACCGACGGCTGAGTGATCCGCGCGAGCTCGCGGCGCTCGCCCACCCGGTGCGGCTCGGGATCATGGAGCTGCTCACCGTCGACGGTCCGCTCACGGCGACCGAGCTCGCCGACCGGCTCGACGAGTCGCCCGCCAACTGCTCGTGGCACCTGCGCAAGCTCGCCGAGCACTCCTTCGTCGAGGAGGCGGGCGGAGGGATCGGACGTCAGCGGCCGTGGCGGGTCCGGCAGGTGGGTCTGGCGTGGGACGACGCGGACGCCACCCCGGGGCAGCTGCGCGCTGGCCGGGCGCTGGAGGAGATGCTCCTGCAGCGCCAGGTCACCCGGTTCCAGCAGGCGCGCGACCAGCTCGTCGACGACGGCGAGCGCGAGTGGTCCGACGCCTCGAACCTCGCCCAGCACGCCAGCTGGCTGACGCACGAGGAGCTCGACGAGATCAACGGCGAGATCCTGTCGGTCCTCGAGCGGTACGCCGATCGGCTCACCGACGCCGCGCTGCGGCCCCCGGGCTCCCGGCTGTGCGAGTTCGTCGCGTGGGGCGTGCCCATGCTCCTGCCCGGGCTCGCGGAGACGCCCGCGGTCTCGGCGGGAGCTGACGCCTCGTGAGGCAGGCCTTCCGTCAGCCCGGCTTCACCCGCCTCTACGCCGGGCTCACGACGTCGATGTTCGGCGACTCGGTGATGCTGCTGGTGCTCTCGATGTGGGTCAAGACCGTCACCGGCTCGAACGCCCTGGCCGGCCTCACGTTCTTCTTCATGGTCATCCCGGTGCTCTTCGCGCCGCTGCTGGGTCCCTGGATCGACCGGGTCGAGCGGCAACCGCTGCTGGTGTGGGGCCACCTCGCCTCGGGCGTGGGCGTCCTCCCGCTCGTGCTGGTGCGAGGCGAGGGGCAGGTGTGGATCATCTGGGCCGTCGCGATGCTGTACGGCCTGTCCTTCGTCGTGCTCCCCGCGGCGCTCAACGGCCTGCTCAAGGAGCTGATGCCGGAGGAGATGCTGGTCGACGCCAACTCCTCGCTGCAGACCACCAAGGAGTCCTTCCGGCTCTTCGGACCGCTGATCGGCGCCCTGCTGTTCACCTGGCTGGGTGGCTGGGCCGTGGCCGTGCTCGACGCGTCGTCGTTCGTCCTGGCCGCCGTCGTGATCGCCACGATCTCGGTGGTCGAGCAGGCGCCGGAGCGCGAGGAGTCGCACTTCTGGCACCAGATGACCGCCGGGATGCGGCACCTCGCCGCCGAGCCGGTGCTCAAGCACGTGCTGATCGGGTTCGGGCTGTGCATCCTGGTCTTCGGGTTCGCCGAGTCGGCCGTCTACGCCCTCCTCGACGCCTTCGACAAGCCGGCCGCCTGGGTCTCGGCGATCGTGACCGCCCAGGGTGTCGGCGCGATCGGCGGCGGGCTCTCGTCGAGCACGGTGGTGCGCCGCATCGGCGAGGTCGCAGGATGCGTCGTCGGCCTGGCGGTGGCCGCGGTCTCGATCCTGGTGATGGGGCTGGTCGGGCAGTTCTGGCTGGTGCTCGCCATGGCCACCATGATGGGGGCGGCGATGCCGCTGATCACGGTCGCGTTCATGACGCTGGTCCAGCGACGGACGCCGCTGGCGATCATGGGCCGGGTCTCCGTGGCGGCCGAGACCGTGATGGCGGTGCCACAGGCGGTCTCGCTCGCGCTCGGCTCGCTGCTGGTCGTGCTGCTCAGCTACCACGTGATCCTGTCGATCATGGGCGTCGTCACGCTGCTCGCCGCGACGTACATCGTGGTGCTGCTCCGCCACCAGATCGCCGACGACGTACGCCGTCCGGGCGCCGCGGTCCCCGTGGTCGCCGACGCCGCGACACCCCTCCCCTCGGTCGCCGACGCGTCGATCCTGCCTGCCACGACGGTCGAGCCGTGACCCGCGAGGCACCAGATGCCGGACGGGTGTCACCTTCGCCGCACCTGACACGTCTGAAGGCACAGGGAACACCGGCGCGTCACCCGGCGTTCGCAAACACGTTGGCCCGTTGTCGGTGGCAGTCCTTAGGCTCGTGGAAGACACACGCATAGGGGAGTACGACGTATGAGTACCGAGATCGAGAGCGAGATCGGCGGCAACGCCACCGCGCCTCAGCACAACGACGGCAGGCTGGACGCCCGGGTGATGGTCGTGGCCGGTGTCGTGGTCCTGGGCGCGGTGATGTCCATCCTCGACATCACCGTCGTGGCCGTCGCCCAGCGCACGTTCCAGGAGACCTTCGGCAAGACCCAGGCGCAGGTCGCCTGGACGGCGACGGCGTACACGCTCGCGCTGGCGACCGTCATCCCGCTGACGGGGTGGGCGGCCGACCGGTTCGGCACCAAGCGCCTCTACGTCCTGGCGATCGTCCTGTTCACGGCCGGCTCGGCGCTGTGCTCCACCGCCACCTCGCTGGAGATGCTCGTGGTCTTCCGGGTGCTCCAGGGGCTCGGTGGCGGCATGCTGATGCCGCTCGGGATGACGATCCTGACCCGCGCGGCCGGCCCGGAGCGGCTCGGTCGGGTGATGGCGATCCTCGGCGTCCCGATGCTGCTCGGCCCGATCTTCGGCCCGATCCTCGGCGGCTGGCTGATCGACATCGCGTCCTGGCACTGGATCTTCCTGATCAACGTCCCGATCGGCATCGTCGCGGCGATCTACGCCTGGATCGTCCTCGACCGCGACGAGGTGCACCCCTCGGAGAGCTTCGACTTCGTCGGCATGTTGCTGCTGTCGCCCGGCCTGGCCCTGTTCCTGTACGGCCTGAGCTCGATCCCGGCCGCGAAGCAGGAGCACGGCACCATGTACACCCCCAACGTCGTCATCCCGACGGTGGTCGGGCTGGCGCTGGTCATCGCGTTCATCCCGTGGGCGCTGCGCAAGCACAACATCCACCCACTGGTCCAGCTGCGGCTGTTCACCAACCGCTACATGACCGTCGCGGTGGTGACGATGACCCTGTTCGCGATGGCCTTCTTCGGGGCTTCCCTGCTGTTCACGCTCTACTTCCAGCAGGTGCGCGGCGAGTCCCCGCTCGCCTCCGGCTGGCTGGTCGCGCCGCAGGGCTTCGGGGCGATGCTGACGATGCCGATCGCGGGCTTCCTGGCCGACAAGATCGGTCCCGGCAAGGTCGTCCTCACCGGTCTGGTGCTCGACACCGTCGGCATGGGGATGCTGATCCCCATCGACGACCGCACGTCGTACACCTACATCATCACCGCGTTCGTGGTGATGGGGCTGGGCATGGGCTCGACGATGATGCCGGTCTTCACCGCGGCCCTGGCCAGCCTGAAGGACCACGACATCGCCCGCGGGTCCACGCTGATGAACATCACCCAGCAGATCGCCATCTCGATGGGGACGGCCCTGTTCTCGGTGCTGCTCACCAACGCCTACAACGACCACGCCGCCACGGTGGGCCCGACGCTGGCCCTCCAGAACGGCGCCGATCCCGCCCAGCTCGGGCTGAGCCCCGACCAGGCGCAGGCCGTGACCACCGTCGGCCTGCACTTCATGGGCGAGTCGTTCGGCGGCGTGTTCGCCGTCGCCACGGTGCTGGTGGGGCTCTGCCTGGTGCCGGCGTTCTTCCTGCCACGCAAGCCGGCCGAGACCCCCGTCGACGCCACCGCGATGGTCGCCGGCTGACGCGTCGCCCGGGTCGGCCCGCCCGTCGCGGGCCGACCCGGGCGCGCGCCCGCGTATCCTGCGCGCGTGCGTTCCACAGCCCTGGCCATCGGCCTGGCGGCCGTTCTCGGTGTCGCCGGCGGCGTGGTCACCGCGTTCGCACTCCCGCAGCACGTCGAGGACCCGCTCCACCTCGGCGCCGCCCTGGTCAACCAGCCCTGCCGGCCCGGGCAGAGCGTCGTGATCCTCGCGTCGGGCGCACCCAGCTCCTTGCTGTCCTCGGCGGTGGAGACCAATGACGGAGCCCGCTACCTGCAGCCCGCCCGGTCGTGTGACACGACGTGGCGTCTCCACCTCCCCGGCGAGACGTCCCAGCGGCCCGCCCCGGAGTACGTCGTCTACCTCGGGCCGTACAGCACGAATCAGGCCTGCGCGATCCGGATGGAGGGCACGCACAAGGGCGATTCCGTGACGATGCTGTCCTCGGGCACCACCGACATGGTCGAGTGCATCTGCCACGTCAGCCTGAGCACCGCGCCGACCCTGCGGCCCGGGATGTCGATCGACGCCACCGACAGCATCTGGATCCGGCAGCTCCAGGGGATGTTCCGCGACGCGAGGCTGCTGCCGGAGGTCACCGGTCTCTACGACCGGGCCACGCAGGACGTCGTCCGGACCCAACAGGCCACGTTCGACCCGCAGCCCTCGGGGATCGTCGACTACACCACCTGGCGACAGCTCGCCCGGATGTGCACCCGCTACCCCTGACCGGTGTCCTTCGGCACTGACCCGGAGCGGTCGACGAACGCCACGGAGCACGGGCAGGACCGCGGCGACGTCCGGGGCCCCAGCCGGGCTCCGGCAGGCACGGACACGCTCACCAGATGCGGACGCGCGCCTCGGGGTCCAGCCACAGGCCGTCCCCGGGCCGGGTGCCGAACGTCGCGTGGAACTCGTCGAGGTTCCGCACGATGTTGGCCCGGAACTCGGGTGGGCTGTGCGGGTCGATCGTGAGGTACTGCTGCGAGAGCTCCTTGCGCCGCTTGGTCCGCCAGATGTGGCCCCAGCTGAGGAACAGCTTCTGGGCGTCCTCGAGCCCGACGTCCCCGCCGCGCGCGATGTTGTAGGCCATCAGCGCGATCGTGAGCCCGCCGAGGTCGCCGATGTTCTCACCGACGGTCAGGGCACCGTTCACGTGCTCGCCCGGCAGGTCGCGCGGCTCGAAACCGTCGTACTGCGCGATCAGGGCCTTGGACTTCTCCTCGAAGCGGCTCTTGTCGTCGGGCGTCCACCAGTCCTCGAGGTTGCCGGCACCGTCGTACTGGGCGCCCTGGTCGTCGAAGCCGTGCCCGACCTCGTGGCCGATCACGGCACCGATGCCGCCGTAGTTCTCGGCCATCTCCGCGTCGGGCGAGAAGAACGGCTTCTGCAGGATGGCGGCGGGGAAGCAGATCTCGTTCATGCCCGGCCGGTAGTAGGCGTTGACGGCCTGCGGGAGCATCAGCCACTCGTCGCGGTCGACCGGGGCACCGACCTTGGCCAGCTGCCGGCGGGTCTCGAACGCGTTGGCGGACAAGACGTTCCCGATGAGGTCGTCGGGCTTGAAGTCCAGCTCGGAGTAGTCGATGAACTTGTCCGGGTAGCCGATCTTCGAGCGGAACATGTCGAGCTTGTCGAAGCCCCGCTGCTTCGTCTCGTCGCTCATCCATGCCAGCGACTCGATCGACTGGCGATAGGCGCGCAGGAGGTGACCGACCAGCTCCTGCATCATCGCCTTGGACGCCGGTGGGAAGTGCCGTGCGACGTACTCGCGACCGACGGCCTCGCCGACCCCACCCTCCACGACGGCGACGCCGCGCTTCCAGCGCTCGCGCAGCTGTGGCGTGCCGCTGAGGGTACGGCCGTAGAAGTCGAAGTTGGTCTCCACGAACTCCGCCGGCAGGTACGGCGCAGCGGTGCGGATCACGCGGATCGCGAGCCAGGTGCGCCACTGCTCGATCGGCACGTCCTCGAGTGCCGTGGCCAGGTGCTCGAGGTACGACGGCTGCCGGACGCAGGTCTCGGCGATGGTGTCCTCGGAGCCGCCGAGGTTGCGGATGAACACCTCCCAGTCGAACGCCGGACAGAGACCCTTGAGCTCGTCGAGGGTCATCAGGTTGTAGGTCTTCTGCACGTCGCGGGTCTCGGCGCGCTCCCAGTGTCCCTTCGACAGGCGCGTCTCGAGCTCCATCACGGTGGCCGCGTCGCCGTCCGGGTCGGTGCGCCCGACCAGGCCGAACATCCGGCTCAGGTAGGCGAGGTACTTCTCGCGGACCTCGGCGAACTTCTCGTCGTGGTAGTACGACTCGTCGGGAAGCCCCAGCCCGCCCTGGGTGAAGTTGACCAGGCACCGCTCGGAGTTCTTGCCGTCGACGTCGACGAAGACCCCGAACGGCCCGCTGCCGCCGACCTGCTCGAACTCGCCCAGGAACGCCGCCAGGTCGCGCACGTCACGCAGGCTCTCCACCGCGTCGAGCAGGGGGCGGATGGGCGTGAGGCCGAGCTTCTCGACGGCCGCCTCGTCCATGAAGGAGGCGTACAGGCAGGCGATCCGCATGGCGTCGCCGTCGAGACCCTGCTCACCCGCGACGACCCGCTCGGCCAGCTCCTCGATGATCTCCCGGACCTGGATCTCCGCCGCGTCGGCGAGCTCGACGAACGGTCCCCAGCTGCCCTTGTCGGCAGGGATCTCCTGCTCCTGCAGCCAACGCCCGTTGACGTGGCCGAACAGGTCGTCCTGGGGTCGCACGGTCAGGTCCATGCCCTCGCGGGCGTCATCGAGCATGCTCACCCGCAGGAGCCTACGTTCAGCCCCCGGTCATCGCACATGCACGACGCTCTTGCCGAGCGCCCGCCGGTCGGCCATGTCCTGCAGGGCGCGACCGAAGCCGTCGAGGTCGTAGGTCGCGCCGATCGGCGGCCGGACGACGCCCGACTCGATCATCGGCAGCAGCAGGTCCCACTGCCCACGCATGTAGGACGGCTTCGTCATCGCGAACCCACCCCAGCCCACGCCCCGCACGTCGACGTTGTTCAGGAGCAGCCGGTTCACCTTCACCTCGGGGATGCCCCGGCCCGAGGCGAAGCCGACGACGAGGAGCCGGCCCTGCTCGGTCAGACATCGCAGCGAGTCGGTGAACACGTCGCCGCCGACCACATCCAGTACGACGTCCACGCCACGGCCGCCGGTGAGGTCGGCGACCGCCTCCTTGAAACCGTCAAGGAGCAACACCTCGTCCGCACCGGCCGACCGGGCGAACGCCGCCTTCTCGTCGGTGGAGACCACGGCGATGGTGCGGGCACCGAGGCCGCGCGCGACCTGCAGCGTGGCCGTGCCGACCCCGCCGGCGGCGCCGTGGACGAGGACGGTCTCGCCCTCGCGCACGTGTCCGCGCTCGGCCAGGGCGAAGAGTGCGGTGAGGTAGTTCATCGGCAGCGCCGCCCCCTCGTCGTACGACGTGCGCTCCGGCAGGGGGAACACCGCCGAGACCGGGACGACGACGCGCTCGGCAGCTCCGCCGTACGGGACCACACCGGCGACCCGGGCGCCGAGCTCGACACCGGGTCGTCCGGACGGTGCGCCGACCACCGTGCCGGCCACGTCGACGCCGAGCGTGAACGGCGGCTCGGGCCGCAGCTGGTAGCGCCCCTGGCTCAGCAGCAGGTCGGGGAACGAGACCCCGACCGAGTGCACCTCGACCACGACGTCACCGGGGCCGGGCTCCGGCTCGGGTACGTCGACGACCCGGACGTCGGCGGGACCGGTGGGCTGGAGGACCTGGACGGCACGCATCCCCTCATCCTGCCGGGCCCCCTCGGGTCGTCCGCCTGAGAGGTCACTAGAGGCTCCGGCCAGGCGGACGACCCCAAGCGGGCCGGCTGGAACGTCCTCACCCGGGGTGAATGATCCGGTTCAGCTCGAAGTGCATCGGGTCCGTGTAGTGCCAGATGCCGCCCCAGGTGAAGCCCCACTTCTCGAAGATGGCGACCACCTCGCGGTTGATCCGGCCCACCGTGCCGCGCTGGTTCTCCGGGACGTTCACGTCGAACGCCAGGCCGAACGCGTGGTTGGACAAGGTCGTGGTGCCGGCGATGAACCGCGGCACGAAGCAGCCGCCGTACTGCTGGGGATGGAGCGCCGACGCGAGCCCGTCCGCCCGGATCTCCTCCAGCGCGGCGCGCAGCTGGGGGAACATCTGGGTGTTGCAGGTCATCGGGCCGATGATCGGCATCGCCTGGGTGGAGATGTGGCTGTCCACCCAGGCCTGCTGGGGAGCGATCCGGCCACCGCCGACCACGGTGTAGCTGTAGGAGCCGACCGCTTGCGCTGCGCTGCCGACCAGGAACCCGATCTGCACCGCCTTCGGGTCGAGCCCCAGCCGGGCCGCCACGTCGAGGCGCTGCACGGACGCCGAGTGGCCGACGATGCGCTGGATCGGCGACCGGATCGACAGCGGGGTCCGGATGCCCGTCGAGACCAGCAGTGCGTTCCCCTTGCGCATGCCCAGGGTCTTCACCCAGCTGTCGTTGACGACCGCGTCGACCTGCGGGATCTGCGGCGAGTAGGCGCCCACGTGGACCTGGGGGGCGTCGGCGGAGGCGCCGAGCCGGACGTAGCCGCTCCTCGCGACCTGCCTGCGGAAGCCCGACCGCAACGCCATCTCGCCCGCGGCGATCCGGTTCCACTCCGGCTGGAACTGCGCCACGGCGTCCGGGTTGAAGTTCCGGTACGTCGCGGGGTTCACCGCCGCGACGTTGATCGCGTGGTCCTGGATGCTCACCTGGGCCAGGCTGAACCGCTCCACCCGGGTGACCCCCTGCACGTGCCGGATCCGGCGCACCATCCGGTCGCTGAGTGGATGCTGGCGGAAGATCAGCATGTCGGCGGTGTGCAGCGGCGCTCGGAACGGGCCGGGGCGCGGCACGGAGTGGTCCGCGGTCGGCCCGGACGAGGACGACGGGTCGGCGGTCGGGATGCTCGACGGCCCGGTCCCGCTCGTCGGGTCGCTCGTCGGCCCGGTCGTCGCGCTCGACGTCCGGTCGCCGCACCCGGCCAGCACGAGGACGAGGGGGACGCAGGCCGCCACCACGACGGCCCGGCGACGTGACCGAGCTCGCCCCATGGGGGGCAAGGGTAGTGGGGTGGTGGGTGGGACCCGGACGGGTCAGTGCCCCCGTGAGGGGCAGTCGAGCGGGTGACGCGTCGACACGCGCTCCCGCGGGGGTTCCTCCTGGCCCGCCGGCGCGACCGGACCGGGCGTGATCGTCAGCCAGGAGAGCACGCCGCCGACGGCCAGCAGCCCGGCGCACACCAGCATCGCCTTCCCGTACGCGTCGTCGAAGGCGATCGGGTCGGCGTACTCCTCACCCGACAGCCCGACGGCCACGGGCAGGGCGGCGACCGCCAGCAGCGATCCCGCCCGCGCCACCGCGTTGTTGACCCCGCTGGCGATCCCCGTCCGATCCTCGGGCGCAGACGCGAGGACGGTCATGGTCAGCGGCGCCACCATCAGCGCGAGGCCGAGCCCGAAGACGACCAGCGGCGGCAGCACGCCCAGCCAGTACGACGTGCCCGCACCGACCAGGGACAGCCAGGCGACGCCCACGGCCATCACCAGGGGACCCACGGTCATCGGGATCCGCGGCCCGATCCGCGCTCCGAGCTCGCCGCCGCGGGCGGCCAGGAACAGCATGATCACGGTCAGCGGCAGCGTGGCGATGCCGGCCTCGAGCGCGCCGTACCCCAGCACGGTCTGCAGGTCGATGACGAGGAAGAACACGATCGCGCCCAGTGCGGCATACACCAGGAGGGTCATCGCGTTGGCCGCGCTGAAGTTGCGCGACGCGAACATGCTCAGCGGCATCATCGGGTGGTCACTGCGGCGCTCGACGACGAGGAACGCGATCCCCGCGACGATCCCGATCGCCAACGCAGCCGGGGCGAACGACGTTCCGAACTCGATCAGCCAGTAGGTGAGGCCGCCGAGGAAGATCGCGGCCAGGGCAGCGCCGAGGACGTCGAACGGACCGTCGCTCTCGGCCCGGGTCTCCGGCACGTACTTCACCGCGGCCGCGATCGTGACCGCCGCGATCGGTGCGTTGATCAGGAAGATCCAGCGCCAGTCGGCGTACTGCACCAGGCCGCCGCCGACGAACGGACCGATCGCCGCGGCGATGCTGCCGAGCCCGGACCAGGCGCCGATCGCACGTCCGCGGTCGGTCCGCACGAACACCGCCTCGATGATCGCGAGGCTGCCCGGGGTGAGCAGTGCGCCGCCGATCCCCTGCAGGAGCCGGGCACCGATCAGCGCGGTCGCGTTCGGTGCGACGCCGCAGAGCAAGGACGCCGCGGCGAACCAGACCACCCCGATCAGGAAGACCCGCCGCCGACCGAGCCGGTCGCCGAGAGCACCGCCGAGCAGGATCAGGCTGGCGAGCATCAGCAGGTATCCGTTGGTGATCCACTGCAGCTGCGCCAGCGTGGCGTCGAGGTCCTTACCGATCGTCTTCAGAGCGACGTTGACGACGGTGCCGTCCAGCATCGCCATCCCCGAGCCCAGCACCGCGGCGAGGATGACGCCGCGGCCGGCGGCGGAGGAGTACTCGATCGTCCCCGCGGTCACGTCGCGACGATACGCCGGGCCGCGGAGGTCAGGGACGCAGCGTCCTACCGGAGATCCAGGCGATGTCGTCGGCGGTCTCGGCCGGCTTCGCGATCGGGTGGACGACGTGTGACAGCACCAGCCGCACCACCATGTCGATCGCCGCGTCGAGTTGGCGGTCGTCGATGTCGATCGGGTACGCCGTCACCCGCGTGCGGACCGCCTGGGTCGCGGTCAGCACGAGCGCGTCGTTGCGTGTCGTCAGCAGCGGGAGCAGCTCGGTCTCTGCGCCGTACGACGCCGAGATGACGGCCTGCAGGAGGGCGTTGCCGCGGGCGAGCTCGAGGACGCCGCGCGAGGCGCCGCGGATGGCCTCGACCAGGTCGCCCGGCTGCTCGTCGAACGCCTCGTCGACCACCGCGAGGAACTTCGCGAGCTCGGCGAGCACCATCTGCTCGGCCAGCTGTGGCTTCGACCCGACCTCGTTGTAGACCGTCTGCCGCGAGACCCCTACCCGATCGGCCAGCTTGCCCATGGTCACCCCGGCCCAGCCGACCTCGAGGGTCAGCTCGGCCGCCGCCGCGACCACCCGCTGGTGCGTGGTCTGCGAGGCGGCGGTCGTCACGCGGCCAGTCTAGGAACGCAACTGGTTCGCGAGCTCGCGCTCCGCCTCCTCGGCCTCAGGGAGTCGGCCCAGCTGACGCAGCCATCTCAGCCGCATCTGCAGGCACCTCACGAGCGAAGCCTCCTGCCCGCGGAGCGGTCGGAGCCGGGCGATCGCGTTCTCCGCGGTCGCCACCGCGCTCTCCA
>Ga0105246_10002200_pt1 | contig 11766 bp, 11 predicted proteins | sample KBSM64metaG_FD_99694 | JGI IMG/M metagenome (GOLD analysis project Ga0105246, IMG submission 99694) | Miscanthus rhizosphere microbial communities from Kellogg Biological Station, Michigan, USA - KBS M6-4 metaG | ecosystem: Host-associated > Plants > Roots > Rhizosphere > Soil | place...
AGCTCCACTTCCCGCCCGTGCCGGCGGTACTTTTCCGTGACGGCATCGAGCACGGCGATGGTGGAGGCGTCCCACAGGTGCGAGGCATGAAGGTCCACCACCACGCGGCTGATGTCCGGCTCCGCATCCAGGGCATATTCGAACTGGGTGTAGAGGTCGTTGGAGGAGGCAAAGAACAGTTCGCCGTCCACCGTATACGTGGCCACCTTCTCGCCATTCAGCTCCACCACCGTTCGTTCCACCGTGACGAAGTGGGCCACCCGCCGGGCGAACATGGCCATTGCTGCCAGGACTCCCGCGCCCACGCCGATGGCCAGGTTGTGCGTGGCGGACACTACGCCGACGGTGATCAGCATGACTGCGGTCTCCGACTTCGGCATCCGCCGCAGGGTCCGCGGGGCAATGGAGTGCCACTCGAAGGTGATGGCGGAGACGAAGATCATCACCGCCACCAGGGCGGCCATGGGGATGAGGCCCACGACGTCGCCGAGCACCACTACGAGGACAAGCAGGAAGACACCGGCGAGGAAGGTGGATACCCGGCTCCGTGCGCCTGAGCCCTTGACGTTGATCATGGTCTGGCCGATCACCGCACAGCCGCCCATGCCACCGAGGAAACCGGTGACGATGTTGGCCACACCCTGGCCCCAGGCTTCGCGGGTCTTGTTGGAACGCGTGTCAGTGACGTCATCCACCAGTTTGGCCGTCAGCAGTGATTCCAGCAGCCCTACCAGCGCCATCGATAGGGAGAAGGGTGCGAGGACCTGGAAGGTCTCCCAAGTCAGCGGGACATGCGGGAAGAACAGTGTGGGCAGGCTCTGCGGCAGCTGGCCCTTGTCCTGGACCGTTGGCACGTCCACCCCTGCCAGGACAGTAAACAGCGTGAGCAGCACAATGGCCACCAGCGGTGAGGGAACCGCCGTCGTGATTCTTGGCAGAGCCACAACAATCACCAGGCCAATGGCCACCAGCGGATAAACCATCCACGGCACGCCGATCAGCTCAGGCAACTGCGCCAGGAACACCAGGATGGCGAGGGCATTGACGAAGCCCACCATCACCGAGCGCGGAATGAACCGCATCAGCCTGGTAACCCCCAGGACGGCCAGCAGGATCTGGAAGACTCCGGCCAGGATCACCGCTGAAATGAGGTAATCCAGGCCGTGGCTGCGCATCAGCGGGGCAATGACCAGCGCTACCGCTCCCGTGGCCGCGGAGATCATGGCCGGCCGTCCGCCCACGAAGGAGATGGTGACAGCCATCGTGAAGGAGGCGAACAGCCCGATCCGCGGATCCACGCCCGCAATCACTGAGAAGGCGATGGCCTCCGGGATCAGCGCCAGCGCCACCACCAGCCCTGCGAGCGCCTCGGTCTTGAGCCGGCGGGGTGAACGGAGGGTGGCCCGGACGGATTGGAGCTGCAAGGGCTGCATGGATCCTATTTCTTGGTCTGGCGGTAGCGCTCGATCTGCTTCAGCCGCCGCAGGAGGCTGTCGCGCCGCGGGTGCGGAACGGCGTCGGGCGCCTCGGCGGTGAGGTCGATGTGTTTGGGGCCGTACTGCCACAGCAGGAGATCATCCAGCAGGCGGTCCGGTCCGGGGGAGTAACGGTGGTCCAGTGCCTTGCGGACCTCGGTGATCCGGTTGGCACTGAGCAGGCCGGCCAGCTGGACGGTCTGGTTGAGGCCATGCGCAGCCATGAGTTCGGCGGCCCAGCCCCAGTCATCATCCACTTTACGGTCCACGTGCGGGAGCAGGGTACGCCAGACGTCCCGGATCCTGTTAGGCGTGAGCGGCGCAGCGCCTTCACCCTCCATATCCCAGTAGCTGCGGACTTCCTCGTAGCGTTCGTGCAGGTCCGCGAAGGCGCTTTCAACTGTTTCCAGCATGGCGGCAGTGGCGGTGAACTGCCGGTCGAAATGCGGTGTCCAGGCGCGGGGGTCCTCGGCCTTGAACCGGATATCGTGCTCGATCTCGCTCCACGCATGCGCGAAAACAGTCCGGATCTGGCATTCGAAGAAGTAGCTGCCGTTGGGCTGGACATCCGGGTTGAAGACCTGCTGGTACTCCTTGACGGCCTCGTTCTGGATGGTCCGCAGGATGAGGTGCCGGCTGGAGTAGCCGTAGGTGCCGGACTCGATGGAACCGATGTCCTTCTCCCGGTCCCCGCGGCAGTCAAAGACCTGGCGCTGGCGCTTGATGAGGTTGGCCACGGACGCATTCTCGGCCGGAAGCTTGGTGATGACCCGGACGCCAACCATGTCATTGAGCGTGCGGAACGGGTCCGGAAACTTCAGCGCCGGCGGTCCGCCCGGCTCCAGCGGTTCCTCGATGCGGGAGATCTTCTCCCGGAACGATTCCACCGACTTGGTCCGGCCGGTGACAAACAGGGGAGTGACCTCGGTGTCCTTGAGCATGTCGCGGAGGATATGGAGGACATCCTTGGTGACCAGCTTCAGGGCAGGACGGACGCGCTCGTACAGCTCCACGTTTTCCTGCACGGATCCCCGGAGGCTGACGTCCAGGCTGTCCCAGTTACTCGGCATGGTCCCAGCTTACGGCGGAGGTCTGACAGTCCGGGCGCCTATCTGACGCCGAGGAAGTCCTCCAGCAACACCACTTCAAGCCCGGCCTCCAGCTGGGCCTGGCGGAATGCTCCCAGGTCAGCGGCGAATTCGGGCCGGAAATGCATCAGGACTATATCTCCCGGACGCAGAGCGTTGCCATACTGGTAGTCCATTTTCCCGGCGTTGGCTTTTGCCTCCCAGGTGATCACGGCCTTCAGGCCCGCATCGGCAACAGCCTTCCTCATCACATTTGAGTAGGCACCGCCGGGCGGACGGAAGAGGGTGGGCAGCCTTCCATATTGGTCTTTGACGAAGCCCTGCATGCCGGTGATTTCGGCGAGCTGGTCCGCGTAGCCCAGCTTCTGCACCATGTTCACGTTATGGCTGATGGTGTGGTTTTCGATCAGGCTTCCCTGCGACTCAAACTGCTTGAAGAAGGCCGGATTGTCCTTGACGTAGGTCTGTGCCAGGAAAATCGTTGCGGGGTAGTCATAGCCGGACATGAGCGCAGGCATGTCCGGATTCTTCGTGCCGCCGTCGTCGATCGTGAGGAAGACGACCGGATGCTTGGTAGGGATCCGGGTGATGACTGGTGCGAGGCCGTTAACTATGGGCGGAAGGCCGACGTCCGGGATGAAGCTCTTCCTGATTCTTTTCGTTGCAACCGGAACCGGAACCGCAACCGGAACCGGCGGGGTGGCGGCAGCGCCCGCATCAGCCAGTGCTGCCGCCTGGACCGCATCCGGGGCAGCCAGGGCGGAAGCGTTGCCGGCCGGTCCCGGCGGGCCGTCAGAGCAGGCGCCCAGTCCTGCCACCAGTGATGCGGTCAATGCCGAAAGGGCGAGGCGCCGGCTGACGGCCGGGCTGAGGATCGCGTGCCCTTGGCACATGCACATTCCTGGTTCTGTTCGTTCTTGTGGCTTCCCAGCGAACAATACTGCATGGGTGGACCCGGCACGGTCATGATGACGAAGTGGCCCGTGTCGGGCCGGCAGATGGAAATGCCCGGTCGGTTGTTGCGAACTTCGGAACCTCCCGGGCCGGCCGCGAACCTCCCTGTAGGCTCGGAGGAGGGCTGATGCCCCGGGGCCGAGCCTTTCCAAGGACGGCGGCCCGCGGCGGCAGGTGCCCCAGGGGGACGTACAGGAGGATGCAGTGAAGCGGCACAAGTATCAGTACGGCGGGGATCCAAGCCAGTGGGGTGAGCTTTTCCTGCCCGAACTGCCCGATGGCTCGTCGCATTTCGGCGTAGTGGTCGTGATCCACGGAGGCTACTGGCGCTCGCAGTACGGCGCAGAACTGGGGGAGCCGATCGCCAAGGACCTGGCCGCGCACGGGATGGCCGCCTGGAACCTTGAGTACCGCCGCGCGGGTAATGGCGGAGGCTGGCCCCACACCTTTGAAGACGTGCTGGCCGGAATCGACAAGCTCAGGGACATCGCCGCCGCCCATGCCCTCAAACTGGGCTCTGTGGTGGCGCTGGGCCATTCCGCAGGAGGCCATCTGGCAACCTGGGCCGCCGGGAGGAGCAGGCTCTCGCAGCTTGGCCTGGCGGACGCGGACCGCCAGGTCAGGCGGAACGCCGGTGACCAGGCCGTGCTCCTGACCGGCGTGGTGAGCCAGTCGGGGCTGCTCAACCTTGCCGCGGCGGAGAAACAGGACCTCAGCAGCGGTGCCGTGAGCAACCTGATGGGCGGGTCGTCGTCGAAATATCCGCTGCGCCACAAGTATGCGGACCCCATGTCCGCCCTCCCGCTTGACCTTCCCGTCCACGTTGTCCATGCCACGGCGGACGCCGACGTTCCGTTGAGCCAATCGGAAGCGTATGTGGCAGCCGGACGGAGGGCACCGTTCCCTCCGCAGCTGACCAAGGTTCCGGGCGACCACTACGCGCTCATCGATCCGAGATCCGCCGCCTACAAGAAATGCCGCGAACTGGTACAGGGGCTCCTGGGCCAGCCAACCCGTATTTCCCGGGCCCGCTTCTCTGGGAGAGTATAAGCATGCTCACTGTCATCGGCGAGGGCCTGGTCGACGTTGTCCAGCGCGCTTCAGGCATTGAAGCCCATGTGGGCGGCAGTCCCCTGAATGTTGCCGTGGGCCTTGCCCGCCTTGACCACCCGGTACAGTTCATCGGCCGCTACGGGCGGGACGCCTACGGGGATGCGGTGGCTGCGCACCTCCGCTCCAGTTCCGTGATGCTTCCGCTGGGCCCTGACGATCTTCCCACCAGCGTTGCCACCGCCCTGATTGACGACGACGGCGCCGCTGCCTACACGTTCGACCTCACCTGGGAGCTTCCCGGCCTGAAAGACCGCCTGGCCTTCATGCTGCAGGGAACCACCCTGCTGCACACCGGATCCATCGCCACCATGCTGGCCCCCGGTGCCGACGACGTGCTGGCCGCCGTCGAGCAGGCCCACCCCTTTGCGACCATCAGCTTTGACCCCAACTGCCGGCCCAGCATTATCGGGGACGTGGACTACGCGCGCCGGCAGGCTGAGAAGTTCGTCAGCCTGGCGGATGTCGTCAAGGCCTCCGATGAGGACCTGGGATGGCTTTACCCCGGGGAAGACGTCCTGGATTCGGCCCGCCGCTGGCTTAAATTGGGAGGCTCCGGGGGACCGGCCATGGTGGTGGTCACCCGGGGGGCGACCGGTCCGTGGGGCATCACGGCAGCCGGCGAAGCCGAGTGTGTCCCTCCCCGGGTGGACGTGGCGGATACGGTGGGCGCAGGCGATTCCTTCATGGCGGCGCTGCTCTCCGGCATCGTGGACCGCGGCCTGGACGGCGCCCAGAACCGCAAGGACCTCCGCGAGCTTCCGGCCGAGGGACTGGAGGAACTCCTGGGCCACGCGTCCCGGGCCGCCGCCGTCACCGTGTCCCGGCCGGGAGCGAACCCGCCCACGCGAGCAGAACTGAATGCCGTTCCGGGCTTTTGAGCTCGGCGGCCAGGCGCGGGAGGGTGCCCTTCTCGCGCCTTTGGCCGGATCGCCGTATTGTGGCTGCACAAGCAAGCGGCCGACGGCGGCAAAGGAACAGTGCGTAAGGGCCGCCTGAACCGAAGGGAGCCTCCGTGGAGCAGTTGACGGCAGAATTCGGCGGTTCGGTCCGTCGCGGCATCGGTGTGGGCCCCGTCCTGGAAAAGTTCGACGGCGTCTCCCGGATTGCGGTCCTCCGCGGCGGCGGACTGGGAGACCTGATCTTTGCCATTCCCGCCATGGCCGCGCTCAAGGCTGCCTACCCCGGGGCGACGGTCACCCTGCTGGGAACGCCTGTACACCAGGCCCTCATTGAAGCGACGAACAGTCCTGTGGACGAGGTGCGCCTCCTGCCATTTGCCGAGGGGGTCCGGCCCGGCGAAGAAGACCCCGATGAGCTGGACCGCTTCTTCGCAGAGATGCGGGAGCAGCGCTTCGACCTTGCCGTCCAGCTCCATGGCGGAGGGCGATACTCGAATCCGTTCCTGCTCCGCCTCGGAGCCCGTCATACCGTGGGCACGCGCACGGCGGATGCAGCCAGCCTGGAGCGGACGGTTCCCTATCTCTACTATCAGCATGAGCCGCTGCGGGCCTTGGAGGTGGCCGGATTTGCTGGAGCCTTTCCGGTGGACCTGGAAGCGAGGCTGACCGCGGCAGACTCGGTCGGATTACCGGAAGGTATCGCCGAAACGTACGCCCAGCCGCTGGTGGTAGTGCATCCCGGTGCCACCGACCAGCGACGGCGCTGGCCCGCGGACCGTTTTGCAGAGCTGGCGATGGCCTGTGCCGCCGACGGCTGTCACGTGGTGGTAGTCGGCGACAGGTCCGAAAGGCAGCTGGCAGAGCGGATCGTGACGCTGGCAGGATCTGCAGCTATCCGTTCCGTGGCGGGAGAACTGGACATGGCAGGCCTCGTGACGCTCCTTTCCCGCAGTGCAGTGGTGGTTGGCAACGATAGCGGTCCCCGGCATCTCGCCCAGGCCCTCGGGGTCCCCACCGTGGGCATTTTCTGGGCCGGAAACGTCATCAACGCCGGAGCTCTGGGCCGGAGCCTCCATCGCGTCCACGCTTCCTGGGTGACCACCTGCCCGACCTGCGGGATAGACGTCACGCAGGTTGGCTGGACGGCGCCGCGGTGTTCCCACGATGACTCGGTAGTGGCCGAGGTCGGCGTGCGGGAAGTCCACGAGGACGTCCGCAGCCTTGCCGCAACTGCAGCCTTTCCGGGGGATTGGAAGGCATGACGCTCCAGGACGGGAAACAGGACGGGAAACCTGAACTGCTGGTGCTGCGGGCGCTGAAACTGGGCGACCTGCTGGTGGCGGTTCCGGCCCTGCATGCCCTTCGCCGAGCCTTTCCCGGCCACAGGCTGCAGTATGCCGCGCAGGCGTGGCTTACCGAAGCCCTCAGTCTGGTAGGCGGCTATGAACTGCTGCCCACGCACGGGCTGGATGAACCGTTGCCGGTGAAACCCGGCCTGGTGGATGTGGCAGTGAACCTCCACGGCAGCGGTCCGGAGAGCCAGGACAGGATCGAGGCCCTGCGTGCCCGCCGGACCATCGGCCACCGCAGCCGGTACCGTGACGGGCCATGCTGGCAGCCGGAACTCCATGAGCGGGAAAGATGGGTCAGGCTCCTGGAATGGCACGGGATCGAAGCGGATCCCCTTGACTTCCGGCTCAGCGTTCCCGCTGTGGCCAGCCCGGTACCGGGGTCAACGGTGCTGCATGTCGGAGCCGCCTACGGAAGCCGGCTCTGGCCCGCGGAGCGTTTCGCCGCCGTCGCCGCGTACCTTGCGGGGGCGGGTCATCACGTTATTTTTACCGGCGGGGCAGGTGAGCGTGAACGCGCGCTTGATGTGTGCCGCCGTGCAGGCCTGTCCGATACCACTGTCCTGGCGGGAAACTTGAGCCTCGGCGAATTTGCGGCAACTATCGCCGCAGCCCGGCTCGTCATCTCCGCCGATACAGGTGCCGCGCACCTGGCCACCGCGTACGGCACATCCTCGGTTGTTCTATTCGGACCGGCGCCACCTGAAATCTGGGGGCCGCCGCCCGGTCCGCATGTGGTCCTGACGCGTGCTGAACTGCGGCGAGGCGACACTTTTGCCAAGGACCCGGATCCGGCGCTGCTGGCCGTCTCGGTCCCTGACGTTCTTGCGGCAGTCAGGGAGTTGGGCCTTCTCTAAGCAGCGGGGCCCCCTGCCACCTGAGCGTTTCCCGCTGTGCCGGTACAACGCGTGCGGGGCAGCCAATACCGGCTCTGCTAGGCCCGTTCGCGCCGCAGGTCCACGCCTGTCCTGGCGCGCACGAAGGACGTCCAGTCGGTATGCCTGATCCAGTCCTTGGTGTCCATGAAATGCAGCGTCCAGGCAAGCACCCGCGAAAGAGCTGCTATGTCCGCCACATCGATGCCGTAGCTCATGCTGCCCGAGTCCGGGTCACAGGCACTGTGGTGTACCCGCCATTGAACTTTCTCGGGCTGCTCTGCGGTATCCGGTATGAGCCCGAGTCCGCCTGTTGCAGGCGTGCCGTGATGGATCTCCCGCTCCTGCCGGGCCCGCTCGGCCAGATTCACGGCGGGCATGTCAACGGAAAGGTAGCCTTCTGAGCCTGCAACATCCCCGCCGCACTTGTCGCACTGCCATTGCACGATCTGATCATTTGTCATAGCAATTCCCCCTGGACAGCTGTGCATCACACCTTACCGTCGGAGCGGGGCAACGTCGACGAAAACGCACCTCGTGAGTGCTGGTCCGCATTCCGGACCAGCACCCACGCAGCCGGGGATCAGTATGCTCTGGGCTACTCCTTGCCCAGCCCGGCGGCTGAGGTCTTCTCCCCGGTGACTTCGTTAAGGGCCGTCAGGTCGAAGATGCCGTTGATGTCGGCCTGCTTGGTGGTACCGGCAGTGACGCCGTCCTGCAGGAGTTTCTTGTAGGTGCCAGCCAGCGGGTCCACTGTAAACACAATGTTCTGCAGCGACCGCTGGATGACATCGGAACTGAGCTCGGCACCGGCAGCGGTCTTGAGGGCGGTATTAATGACGCTTGCCTTTTCGTCAGCCGATGCCGTGTTGAGCCAGTCCACTGACTTGGCGTGGCCCTTGAGCAGTGCCTTGACCGTGTCCGGGTGCTCGGCGGCGAATTTCTTGTTCACGATCAGGATGGTGGTGGGGAACTCTCCCGGTTTGCCGGAGAGTGAGCCGTCCCACAGGTCCTTTTCGTCCACCAGGACCTTGGCTCCGGCCTGGAGCACCAGGCGGGAGGCCCAGGGCTCAGGCAGCCAGGCGCCGTCGAGCTTTCCGTCCTGGAACAGCTTCAGGGTCTGGGCGTTGTCAGTGGGGTTAATCGCCACGTCGCCGCTGCCGTCCACGTTGGTCTTGTAGCCCTGGCTGGTGAGCCAGGCACGCAGCGCCACATCCTGGGTGCCGCCAAGCTGCGGGGTCGCCAGGGTCTTGCCCTTGAGGTCCGCGGCGGAATTAATGGTCGGCCGGACCACCAGCTGCGCGCCGCCTGCGGCGGCACCGGCGATGATGCTCACGGACTCGCCCTGGCTCTTGACGAAGGAGTTGATGGCCGGGTTGGGACCGACATACGCGGCGTCGATCGCGCCGGCGTTCAGCGCCTCGATCGCTGCCGGGCCGGCGTTGAAGACCTGGGTGCTGAGCTTCGTGCTGCCCAGCGCGTCCTGGAGGAAGCCCTTGCTGAGCCCCACCAGCGCGGGAGCGTGCGTGACGTTCGCGAAGTAGCCCAGCTTCAGCTCAGCCGCAGCGTTGTTCGCAGGTGCCGCTGCCTGCTGGGTTGAACTGCTGGCGTTGTTTGCTGACACGGAGGAGGCAACGGCTACGCCGCCGCCCACCAGGGCCAGGATGCCGGCCACAATACCGATCTTGAAGCCAAGGGGGCGCTTGGGGGAGGCTGTCTGGCCGGCAACGATGCGGGTTGAGCCCGGTTCGTTCTGCGGACTCTTGTCCTGGGGTGCTGACATGGGAATTCCTTTGCTGGGGCGGTTACTGGAGACGAGATTACGGAGAGCTGCGGCAGTGCCACAACGATGCCTGACACGCACAGTCACGCGGCGTCGCGCAGGCTCAATACGGCGTAGTGAAGCGTCAAGAAAGGTCTCGGGGCGACACACTTCCGGGCAGCGAAGGCCGGTCCTCCGGGGTCCCGGGGACCTGAGCGCACGTAGACTGGCAGGATGCGGCTGGTAGCAAGTGACATGGACGGAACGATTCTTGGGCACGACGGAAAGATCAGTGACCGCACAGTCCGCGCCTTCCACGCCTGCCGGGACGCTGGCATCGAACTCGTTTTCGTCACCGGCCGCCCACCGCGCTGGCTCCACCCCCTGGAAGAACAGCTCGGCCACACCGGCACAGTGATCTGCTCCAACGGGGCAGTGGTCTGGAACCTGGAGACAGACCAACTCGTGTCCGCGCGGACGCTGAGCCTCGAAGCTGTGCTGGAAATCCGGCGGATCATCAAGGACCTGCGGCCGACAGCCCTGTTCGCAGCAGAGACCCTGACCGGATTCCACCTGGAGCCCGGCTTCATCGAAAACGGATCCAGCGAACTGCTGGGGGAGTTCAAGCCCGCACCGCTGGCCGAGACGCTGGCCGCCGATGATGCAGTGGTGAAGTTCCTCGCGATCGTGCGGGAGGGCACAGCGGACGAGTTCCTGGCCGAGGTGGGACCCGCCGTCGCGCATCTGGCTGCCACTACCCACTCCGCGCCCACCGTGGCCATGCTGGAGCTGTCCCGGCCGGGCGTCAACAAGGCCGTCACCCTCGCCGAGTACGCGAGGTCGCTGGGGATCGACGCCGCCGACGTGGTGGCCTTCGGCGACATGCCCAACGACATCGAGATGCTGCGCTGGGCGGGACACGGTTATGCCATGGCCAGCGGCCACCCGGAGGCAATCCGTGCCGCCGGCCAGCAGGCGCCCCATTTCGACGACGACGGCGTTGCCCAGGTCCTCGAAGCCAGGCTGGCGGCCCTTGGCGTCAAGCTTCCGTAGTCTTCAGCGGCTGGCCGGGGATTTCACAGCTGATGCTCACCTGGCGTTTACCTGCGGACCGTAGCGTGGGTGACGGAGACCGATCCGCGGTTTGAGGGGACATCATGGCAAAGAACGTCAACGAGCGTGCAGCTGAGGCATCGCTGCACGCTGCGCAGCCGGAAGCCCATTGGAAAGAACTGAGGCAGGGCGACCGCGTGGGCGTTCGCCTTACGCCAGGCTTTGAAACCGGCGGCCTCGTGGATGCCATCACGTGGGACCACACGGCTGTCTGGGTCGACCTGGACGGCGGCCGCGGCCGCATCCTGCTGCACTGCAGCGACGGCGTGGAGATCGTGCCAAGGCACGACTGAGGAGGCGTCGCTCGGGTACGCTCGCAGCGTGACCGAGCCTTTTTTCGACGTTCCGGGTGCTGCCCGTCCCCCTCGCCCAGTGGCCCTGGCCCACCGGGGTTTCTCGCCCGAGGGGCTGGAGAACTCCATGGCCGCGTTCCGCGCCGCCGTCGAACTCGGTTACCGGTATCTCGAAACGGATGTCCGGACCACTGCCGACGGCGTGCTGCTGGTGTTCCATGACGACACGCTGGATCGTGTCACCCACAGCCGCGGCCGGATCTCCGGTCTCACCGCCGCCGAGGTTGCCGCCGCGCGCATCGGCGGGAGGGAGCCTGTGCCGCTGTTCGATGACCTCGTGACAGCGTTCCCTGACGTCCGCCTGAACGTTGACGTCAAGGACTGGACCTCTGTGAAAAGCCTCGCCGCTGGAATCGAACGGCACGGCGCACACCACCGGGTGCTGGTGGCCAGCTTCTCGGACCGGCGGCGCCGGGCTGTGCTGAAACTGCTCAGCCGGCCCGTGGCATCGTCAGCAGGGATGACGACGAATACCCTGGTTTTTGCGCTGGGAAACCTGCTGCCTGTCCGCTTGCTCCGGAGTGTGCTCCGCCGCGCCCTGCGCGATGTACACGCGCTTCAGGTCCCGGTCAGGTACGGCCCCTTCCGGGTGGTGACCCACGGCTACATCCGGCGTGCACATGCCCTGGGCCTGGTGGTGCACGTCTGGACCATCAATGATCCGGCGGAGATGCGGCGGCTGCTTGACCTCGGCGTGGACGGCATCGTGACCGACCGGGCCGATCTGCTCAAGATGGTCATGCAGGAACGCGGCGAGTGGGCCGGCGGCTGATCCCCGGGTCTCC
>Ga0105246_10002202_pt1 | contig 11763 bp, 14 predicted proteins | sample KBSM64metaG_FD_99694 | JGI IMG/M metagenome (GOLD analysis project Ga0105246, IMG submission 99694) | Miscanthus rhizosphere microbial communities from Kellogg Biological Station, Michigan, USA - KBS M6-4 metaG | ecosystem: Host-associated > Plants > Roots > Rhizosphere > Soil | place...
AATCTTGAATTAAAAATATCAAACAAAGCAATAGCTAAATTTAAAAAAAGTACATAATTAAGAAGCGTATATGACAGGTTAGCTCTTATTAAATTTATACCTGGAAACAGAAAATAACTTAATGTTGCGATAGTTACAAAAAGAACCCAATTACTGAGCCCCATTGAAGTTATCTTCTGTCGTTCTCTATCTTGTAGTTTCCCTACATGATCTAACATTTCCTTTTGCGTGAAATACTCTCTCATTGTTTCCCCCTTCTATGTTAATCACCATGCGATGTGTTAATTAAAAATTTTGATTCTGGACTAGGTTTGTTACTACATTTTTGTACGTCTTCTTCTAAGCATAATAAAATACATATCGGCGAAGGATTTGAGAAAATTTAGTCTTCACACCAAATCCATCTCCCCCCATTTGACACCCCCTCCAAAAAGGTCTATCCTAATAACGAATAATCCATTCACTTTTAAGGAGTCGTTCCCGATGGTGCAGGCCAAGAAAGACGAAGTCAGGAAAGAGATTGAATACGCGGCGCTGAAGGTCTTTTTTGAGAAGGGGTATGCGGATGCCAAGATGAACGATATTGCGAACGAGATCAATATTTCGGTCGGTAACATCTATACCTATTTCAAGAACAAGAAGGAGCTATTCTACGCCGTTGTTCCGCCGGATTTGGTGGATTATTTGAAAAAAGTACTGGTGGAGACGATTCATTTTGATAACCAGAACGCGTTTGAGGAAACGAACAGTGAGCAGCGTTCCGTCCTTATGCAAGAACAAATTGATGTGTTGCGGAAGTATCGGAATCAGATCGTCATTATTTTTGAAAAGAACAAAGGCACCATCTACACCAATGCCAAGAACGAGCTGGTTGAGCTGATGATCGAAACCAAGAAGGCCTATCTCAAAAATCAATACAAACACTATGAGATCGACACCAAGGAGAACCTGATTCTGCTGAACATTCTGGCACATAACGTCATCGACATGAATCTGGATTTATTGAAACGAGACATGAGCGAGGACAGCCGCAAGCAAATTTTTGAAGCGTTGTATATATACCGACTGTACGGCATGAAAAGCTTGAACGAGTAAGTAATACTGCTGGATTACTACAAAGCAAAATTCCACTTTTACCATAGATCACTACTCGTCGCACAGCGTGCAGATCAGTTGTACTTTCCCCTGATTTGCACGCAAAAAATAAGCATAGGCAAGCCGATCTATTTTTTTAACTCAAAAACGAATTATAAATTCACTTTTAGATCACAAGAACACTTTGCACAGAGAAACCAAATAGCACAGAACCGTATTACTCAACTGATTCAACATGTATCATCATGTAACACCACCCACACCCAAGGAGGAACACATTATGAACACCGCTTACGCTTTGAAAAACGTGCATCTGATCCATGGCGACGCCAGCCGTAATCTGCAAACCAACATGACGATTCTTGTTAACGAACAAGGACTTATCGAGAATATCGCTCCAGATCACGAGCTGTATATCCCCAGTCACTACACAACAATCGACCTTACCGGAAAATATGTGATGCCTGGGCTGATTAATGCACATGTGCATCTGTTTGCCGATGGTAAACCGCTCACCCTCTCCGTTAGTGAAGGATTGCTGGATTTTGCTTATCATCGGATTTTAAATACCCGATTCGGTCGTAATATTCTGAAGAAACGCATGAAACGTAACGCACTTACCGCACTCCATGCGGGTGTGACAACCATGCGCAGTGTGGGCGAATTCTTTTATACCGATGTGCAGCTGCGAGATGAGATTAACCGAGGAGAATGGGTGGGTCCGAATCTGCTTGTTTCGGGCTTTTTCCTGAGTGTGACAGGTGGACATGGTGCTCCTTACTTGGCGCTGGAGGGTGACTCACCTTGGGAAATGCGCAAAAACACACGGATTAATGTGAAGAACGGTGTAGACTGGATCAAAATCTGTGTGACGGGCGGTGTAACGGATGCCAAGATGGTTGGAGAAGCTGGACGTCTGCAGATGACGGTGGACGAGGTCGCGGCGGTCTGCGATGAAGCGCACAAGATCGGGATGAAGGTTGCCGCTCATGTGGAGAGCACGGAAGGTGTGCGTGTTGCACTTCAAGGGGGAGTGGATACGATTGAGCATGGGGCTGAGATGGATGACGAGATTATTCATTTGTATAAAAATAACCCCAAGGCCCTTCATGGTTACACCGCAGTGATCCCTACCCTGCAAGCCGCTTATCCATCCGCTTCGCTCGATCCAAGTGTGACCAAGTTAAGTGCCACGGTCAAAGAAAACGCCAGACTCGTCTACGACTCCATGCTCAAAGGAGTGAAACAGGCCATCGACAACGGCATCACTATTGGAATCGGAAACGATGCGGCCATGTCCTACGTGACCCACTATGATATGTGGAGAGAGATGGATCATTACATGAGACAGACCAAACTGACCAATAAAGAGGTCATCGACATGGTCACCTATACGAATGCCAAAATTCTCGGGATTGATGATGTAACGGGTACGTTAGATATCGGCAAACAAGCCGACTTGATTGTACTGGATCACAATCCGCTAGAACAGATCGATGCTTTATCCAACATGTCAATGGTTATGGTCAAAGGTAACCTGATCCAGAATCCATCCGTCACACACATCAAAGAGGTAGATGAGGTTCTTAATGCCGTGTGGTGAGATCAACGTTAAGAAGTAGTCCGAGTCAGGAGTATAATTTTGAAGTCAGCATGCTTCTTAGCCCCTTCTGAAAGGTCATCAACGTATACTAATTTCTCTAGCTGTTCCTGTTTGGGCATCCAAATGAGATACTACTGATAACAATTGAGCACTTATTAAAGAGTATAAATATGGAAATATATCCATTCATGGAGTACAATTAGTTACTGAGAAAGATCTAAAGGACAATACCGAAAAAACCTTAAAGCCAAGGTACCATCCTTAGGTGATACGGGGATAATTCAGAAGAAAAGAAATGCTTGGGACTGAGCGGCCAAAGCACATGGCTACACTAGCTAGCTACGAACCCTATTTAATAAAAAAAGGTGGCATAAGCCACCCTTCGTGATTTGGAGGAAACATGATAAAATTTCTAATTAGTTGCTCAATCTTCTTGTTATTACTCGGCTGTTCTCCAAATGATTCTTCTTCCATTCATTTAGAAAACTCCGCTCCAACAGAGAGCTATTTTTTTCAATCCAAAGAGGTTGATATTTATTTTCCTGATGCCATAGATTCTATAGATATCCATAAAATAAAGTTAATCTCTGATGGAGCTGTTGTTGCTGAAATCTCTGGTAAAAACAATATCATAGTTAATGATAAACATATTCGTATTCTCAATACGAATCAGCGATTGACCCATTTTGATACAGTAGTAATTAATGATGATCAAGAAAACAATATAAAGATCCCTGTCGGTGATTACTATTACGAAGGTCAGATTACTGATGATACGATTCCAGCCGATAAGGAAGTATTTATTCGTAATAAGCACTATAAACAAATCAATGGAACGCTAATATATACTATTGATTTCACTAATATTGAAGGATCAACCATTGAATTTGCAGTGCCTGAGTCTATAAATAAAATAGCCACTCTCATTGAACAAAAGACAATTTTAAAAACATCAGATAGCATAACTTATGAGTTCCACATTGAGATCCCTAAAAACTATTTCATTCAAAAGAAGATCACTAATTTAAATTTCGAATTAAAAGCAGACCAACGTTATGAATCTTCTAGGAAAACGATATTTAAGTCATTTATCCCTATAAATATAGATGAACTTAATTCAAAAGCACCTTAATAAAAGCAAGGACTCGCTATCCGGAGATCCTTGCTTTTGCTAACATACTAAAATTCAATCGACTTCCTGTCGTGGTAAAATATAAAAATAAAAAACTAAACCAATGATCACAGATGGAACTAGGGAAGTAAGTATGTTCTGTCCAAACGTAATAAACACTAATTTAACCACTTCGCTTAAATTCTCACTCCACAAATCTTGATAACGTTCTTGCTCTCTCCACCCTTTAACTAGTATTATCACCGCAAAAATGATACAGTAACTAATTAATCCGTATTTCAAACTTCTTTTGAAGTTATTCCCCTCATGCTTCTCCTCAATTAACATCACCTCCAATGATACATCAAGCAGTTCTGCAATTTTGATCATGTTTTTTTTGCTTGGATAGCCATTTCCTAATTCCCACTTGGAGACCGATTTGTCGCTAACATCTAATAACTCTGCAAGTTCCTGTTGTGTGATTTCTTTTTGTTGACGATACTGCTTTAACTTTTCACTCAGTATACTCTTCGTCATTCGCCCACCACCATTTTTTTGTTTACTTCTAAGTTCAATTAAAACCAAATTTAAGGTCTATTTAAAGGAAGTTTAGAAAATAGAATTCTATTTTGCTCAATTCTCTCCTCTCTTTGGGTAAACGCTTAAAAAAATCTGAATATAAAATATGATTAGGGCAATGGATTGAGACGTCATGCTCTTGTCCACAATAGCTGTCAAACAAGACAATCAAAAACTGATATAGGTCAATAAGTATTATCATCACTATGACAGAAATAAGATTACCGTAGGGTATTCCCCCCTTTGGTTGTAACAGCAAATATGGATTAGTGAGAGGATAGCAATGCTTTGAAAAACAAGCGTGGCTAAAAAATCAAATGATACAGTAAATGAATTCAAACCAAGCAGCTTATACTTCAACAAATTTTGCTGCTTCGTATATAATATGAAGTATTGTTTTGCTATTAATATCCTTTAGCAAATCCCATACTTCCCTTCTTGCCATTTACATCTAATGTGCCACTTAAGTTACTATAACACTGGTACAATGACATGCAAATAAAGATAGTTTATCTTGACAGGTAAAACAAAGCTTTCCCTACCAAAAAGTGAATTTGGGACTCGTTTGTTTTTCGTTTGGATATAAAAAGGCTATTCCACACGTCATGCAGATGACAGGGAATGGCCTTTTGGTGTTTTAAAAGTTTTAACGATCTCAGGAGACGCTATTTTTCCCTTTTCGAGCAGTTGTAAATTTTAACGATCCGTACGGACGTTATTTTGACGAAATTCGGCCTTTTTCAGGATTTGAAGCCTACCTTGGATCAAATAGCGTTCCTCAGGATCGTTAGAATTTTACGACGCGAGAAAACCACCAAATAAGCTCCGTGGAGATCGTTAGCGTTTGAAGCATCAGTCATTCAATCCTTTTCCCTCCATAATAGGCTGCATACATTTTTCAATGCGAGATGTCTTGGTCTTGGATTGTTTTGGCTGTGAAAAGTGATATAGATACGCCCGTTGGCGTCCAGGGGTTAGCGCTTCAAATGCCTCCTGGAAGGCAGGATTTGCGGCGAATTGTTGTTGAAGTTCCTCTGGAACAGCGAATTGTTCTACTTCCTTTTTCTCCACTTTCAATCCGGCTTGTTCCACTTCAATCGCTTCCCGAATGTAAGCTTTCAGAATTTCTTCCTGTTCAATAATCTGCTCCAGGTTGGTGAAACGAATCTGGCGACCTCCCTGCACATTATTCGTTTGCTGAACCAGAATACCATGCGGGTCTTTGAGCAGAGAGCCTTTGAGAAACATGATCGCACAATACTCCTTGAAGCCATGAATCAGCACTACGTTTTTCCTGTTTACCGTGTAACACGGATGCATCCATTTGTAATCTTCGGTCAGATCACAATCCAGGATGATCTCTCTCAGCTTCACAGATTCATCCTTCCACGTTTTGATTTTGCTTAGATACGCATCTACTTTGGGATTGGTATTCTGGACTGCCACAGGTATCTTCCTCTCGTCTGCTTAATCACGACTAATTAGTCCCCGTACACTCAAATCAACAAGCACATACCATAAAAATGTAACAAGAAGCTCACTTTCCTCTGAAGCATACTCATGACAATGATCAATAATTACAATCCACTTAGCCCCAGCAGTCCGTAAATCAAAATCATTATCATAAGATAACATATTTATTAATGAACCCACGGTGAATAGGGGAAATACATCTTTCTCTGCTACTCTTCTTCCACCATTATAGATAACAGTCCAACTGTCATAATGTTCCTCGATCTCTTCTACAACATACATTTTATCGTCGTAAGGAGTAATAATAAAAAAAAGGTCTCCTACCCTTATGCTATATTTAACAGACCGTAACACACTTCTTACCTCATGAGACTCATATTCAAAAACATCCTGAGCCGTTAATACATCCGGATCATACCGCATAAACTGACAACTCCTTTGAAGTATTACTACTTCATTCGACAACGCTTAACCATCACCTTCTTTCTGTCCCGAACTCAATCACGGACAATTCACTCCAGTCCGTACTAGTTATTAAATTCACTTTCCCAGATTCATTTTCAAGCGATCCAGCTGTAAAAGATGATGTCTATAGTGCATCTCGATCAAGTGGAACCACTCTTGTGCATTTAACGCTCCAAGACGGGGGTGAAGCACTTTAGAGCCTCTAGCCGCTTCTTCTAGATCAAGGACAGTTGCTGTACTTCGCATCCGATCCACAACCTGCTGAAGTCCCTGAGCCAGTTGTTCCTTACTTTCGGGTTGCAATGGTGTATATTGCGGCGAAGCTGGTACTTTGACCCGAACAGAAGGGAATTGTTCTGCCTCAAATACCTGACTGCCCAGCTCTGTTTTTTCCGCATCCACATCTACTGTGTGCTCATTCTTGGCCAAACCATGCTCGATATTACGCAATTGCATGAACAGCGCCGATTGAATCAAATGCATGTACATCTGTCCGATCGACCATTCCTCCTCATTCTCTTTTTGTAGTAACTCATCCATATTCAAAAGATTTAATTCTGCTACATACCTCTCTACTGTAGTCTCGAAAGATTGTAATATTTCATTTGTGCTTTTCATCCTGCAAACAACTCCTCTTCATCTTGATTAATTCCAGTATAAAAAAACACTACTGACAAGAGTATGTCAGTAGTGTTTTAAGATATTTGTCGCCATCTCCCGCATACGAACACGCAGGTACTTCGGCTCCATCACTTCGATATCTCCACCCAAACCAAGTAGATGATGCAGAATTTCCTCAGGATAGCGGACACGAAAGTGGAAATGAATGCCGTCCTCGTGTTCTTCCACGTGATCGATATAAAAGTGAAGGGTCTCCATTATTTTGTCAGCAACTTCTGATGTTGCGCGGACAATTACAAGTTCATGGCGATCATCAGGCGGCTGATACCGATTTAGATCAAAATCTGGCGGCAGACCAAATTTCTCTTCCAGAACAGAAAGCTCCGACATGCGGGACAAACGAAAATGACGAATGTCTTGCCGCAGATCACACCTTCCGATCAACACCCAATTTTCCCGCACCAGGGTGAGTCCATATGGAGACACCACACGCTGATTCGAGCGTTCCCCGTCCGCTCCCGGCATTTTTTTCAGATACATCAAACTGATTTTACGTTGCTCCAGAATCGCGTTACGTATATCGTTAAGGTAGCTTCTCACCATCCCGGTTGTATCAGGTCCCATCGGATGAAGCACACGCATCGTTTCCTGTACACGTGTCGACTGTTTGCGAACAGCTTCTGGTAAAATCGCTTCAATCTTGCGCTGTGCAGACTTGGCCTGAATACCATAGGCAGTATCCCATCTCTGTTCGATAAACTTCGCTCCCATGAGCAGAGATACGGCTTCCTCCGCAGTAAAACTAACTGGGGGAAGAAAGTATCCCTCCATCAGAGAGTATCCATGACCTGGTGCACCTGCAATGGGCACTCCAGCCTCGCTTAATGCTTGGATGTCGCGATATATTGTACGAACACTTGTCTCAAACTGAGCAGCTAGATCCTCCGCCCTGATCAGTTTTGTTCGTTGTAATTCAAGCGTAATGGCGAGCTGTCGCTCTGTTTTGTTCATGCTTCATTCAGTCCCCTATGGTTTACTTCCATGCTTCCGGTACATGTTTAATCATATCATGGATGAGACCATCGTTGCCGTAAACGGCTACAACAAGGTATTCCTTTTGTAAGGAAAAAAGGCTGCCTAAAAAATCAGCAAAAGTACCACTTCTATCTCTTCCTGTTATACCTCCTGCTACCTCCATCAGCCAGTCCCCATTCAACCTCAAACTTCTTACTTTTGATGACCGCTCTCATACTTTTACGCGAAGCCTCTGACATGCCACTCTCCGAAATTTCCAAGTACTCCAGTTTTGGAAACTGTGTAAGCAAAAACCCCCAGTCTTCCGTAAGCACTCCCTCAATGCGCAAGTTGAGAAGCTCCGGTAAAGCTAACAAATGAATATTCTTGATCGGGTTATGACTCAATATCAAATTACGTAATTTCTTGAGCTGATTAAGTGGCGTGATATCCTCTATCTGGTTATAATCAGCTCTGATCCAGTCTAGATGAGGAAACGTCAACAATGGAGATACATCGACCAGCTTGTTATTATCAATGTGAATGGTTTCCAGATTAGAAAGATGGGTCAGCCTGGTCAATTCCGATATACTGTTCAATTTCATATTGTTGATACATAATGTTTCGACACTCTCAGGCAGATAACAGAGTTCTGCAAGATCAAAATCCGGATTTTCTTCCACACTGTAACTTCGCAGATTTTTGGCATACTGAATGCCATCCAGATGATACACTGGTCCTTTGAAGTAATAGCTGATGATAACTTTCAATTCCAGCAGGTTCATATCCGTCAAATCTTCTTTAAACACTTGAAGCTTAGACCGAATAGCCTGTTCCAAGTGTTCGTCCTTGAAAAAGACCTTGTTACCTCTAGGCCCATTAACTTTATAAGAAACTTCTGCAAAATACTCCTGTTTCACTCTCTCCAGCTCATTAGCCTCATATACGTACCATTGCCACACTAAATAAATCGGCGGGATATGCGTTGGACTTATCCACTGAATCGATTCATTATCAAGTATTTTCCCAATCAGAAACCGGCCGCTACTCTGTATTAAAATGTGATCATCATGACGACAAATATTTCCTGATTCAACGATGCTTCTCGCCGTTTCATAAGACACCTGCTGTCTTGCAGCAATGTCTGCATAATATGTATCATAAGCCTTTAGACGTTCTTTTCGCATATCTTCTGTGTTTTCTGTATCCCATAGCTCAATAAATTCAAAAGTCTTAAGTTTATTTTCCTCCACCACTTGTTTAAATGTATCTGTGGCATAAAATTGAAGGTGATGATGCTGCGGTAAACAAAACAAGTGTGCATCTGTATCAATACGCTCCGGCAGAATATGTACGTATTCTGAGAAATAACCGTATCCCGTCTTTCGCTCAACAGGATTACTCATATCAATAAAATCTTGTATCCGGTTCACCTTAACAGCGAACATCTCTTGTTCAGCGTGGATTAATGGGAGAAATTCGACGTCCATTCCGATTAACGGTGTGAGAACCTCCTTTGCTTTTTTTGAGAAAACCAGAAAGGTAATCGAGTATTTAATGCAATCACTTTTGTTACCCTTTCGCTGCGTTACAAAGACTGGCGTCTCCCAATGCTCGTTCTTTCCCTTGATATAAGCCTCCATCCTGTCACTATCCCGATCATAAGATTCAAGCCCAATTCTCATCGCCTTATGTGAAGGCACAACCATCCAAATTTTAATGATCTTCAACCCCCAACGGAAGTATTGTGATTCTTGTTTATATATCGGTTGGTTTTATCAATGAGCTAAGTGTTCAACAGCACTTGTTACCCTGACTTTGGTATGATCAGAATAGTAGTACTACATGGATGGACTTCATTCCTCTAACAACGTCTTCTGATTCTAATACATACTGGTGAGACAAAATTTAGCTCAAACAAATTTTTATATTCGAAAATGATGCTGGAGGTAAGCAAATGAAGAAAAAACGCTGGATTACGAGTGCAATTCTTATGCTTTTCATCAGCATACTACTCCTGAGCGAATTCATGATGTTGTCCTCCCAAAAGGTGGGCTTGATCAATACATCCTACCGATTTATTTCAGGCGCACCTCAGATTAGCACGCAGGGACAGACCTTATCTTATCAAGGAAGAATTGATGCAGAGGACATTCTGGGCGGCATTGAAGCATATTCGACAAGTGATGACGGAACAACTTTATACAAAGCGTTCGGCACCCCCGTACCACCTCCATGGATTTATGTTAAATATGAGAATAATACCATTTTTCGTTACAAATACCCTCATCTCCCCTGGAAAATGTAAACGATAAAAGAGCCCTTCAGACCACTTCTGAAAGGCTCTCGTCTACTACATAAGCTATATCTAGAGGGGCTAGCTCCTCTATTCTTGCTCTACGATATAAGCACTCACATTCATCCCAAATTAATCTCACTCCGCAAGCATACATCAGCCAAATCGGCCGCTGATATAATCCTGTGTGCGCGCATCGACGGGTTCGGAGAACATACTTTTCGTAGCTGAATATTCTATAACCTCGCCGTTCAGGAAAAACACCGTCTGCTGGGAGACACGCGCGGCTTGCTGCATGTTGTGGGTGACCATCACGATGGTGTAACGCTCCTTCAACTCATGAGTCAACTCCTCAATCTTGAAGGTAGAGACCGGATCAAGAGAGGCTGTCGCTTCATCCATGAGCAGAATATCCGGTTCAACCGCTAAAGCACGAGCGATGCATAGACGCTGTTGCTGTCCACCGGACAGACTAAGCGCTGAGCGCTTCAGGTTGTCTTTGACTTCATCCCAGAGAGCGGCAGAACGCAAGCTGCGTTCAACGATCTCATCGAGCTTTTTTTTGCCATGAATCCCGTGTTGTCTTGGTCCGAATGCAATGTTGTCATAGATCGATTTCGGAAAAGGATTCGGTGACTGGAAGACCATACCGATCTTCTTGCGCAATGTCTCCACATGCACATCACCGCTGTAGATATCGGTTCCCCCAACAGCCACGTTCCCCTCAATTCGTGTGCCAGGTATTCGGTCATTCATACGATTTAAGGTACGAAGCAAGGTAGATTTGCCACAGCCGGACGGACCGATAAATGCCGTAATGGCGCGTTCCGGAATTTCAATAGAAACGTCTTTCAGCGCCTGAAAAGTACCGTAAAATAAGTTCAGCTTATTCGTTTTAATAATCGATTGCACCATGTGTCCTCCTGGCGATGAATTAGAATATACTATTTTTTTCAGCAGACATAACAGGATCATCCGCATTGACTATGGCTCTACGTTACATTTGATTTTTACGAGAATTAAACCACAGTGGCACACGGAATAAAATATTGATAAGCAGTACGACAAAAATCAGCACGGCCGTGGATTTCTGGGCAATCTGCTCCGCATCCGGCACAATGGCCTCGGACTGGATATACCACAGATGCACCGCCAGCGTTCCGCCTGGCGATAACAAATTGAAATCCCACATCTCGCCGGACGTGGATACACCCGCAGTCAGAATAATAACGGCACTTTCCCCAAAAGCACGGCCTGCGGTCAGACAGATGCCCGTCATGATTCCGTTCAGCGCAACCGGAAGAACCACTTGCCGAATCGTCTGCAGATGCGTTGCACCCAGTGCAAACGAACCGTTACGAAGCTCGGTTGGTACAGCACGAACAGCTTCCTCCGTTACCCGTGTCAATACAGGCAAGTTCAGGAAGGCAAGACTGACCGCAGCGCCAAGAATCGTCAGACCGATCTCGAAATACTCAACAAATAGTGCAATCCCAAACAAACCAA
>Ga0105246_10002203_pt1 | contig 11753 bp, 12 predicted proteins | sample KBSM64metaG_FD_99694 | JGI IMG/M metagenome (GOLD analysis project Ga0105246, IMG submission 99694) | Miscanthus rhizosphere microbial communities from Kellogg Biological Station, Michigan, USA - KBS M6-4 metaG | ecosystem: Host-associated > Plants > Roots > Rhizosphere > Soil | place...
CGCCCTGTACGCCCAGACCGTCCTCGCCCGCGAACGCGCCCAACTGGCCCGCGAGATGCACGACGTCGTCTCCCACCAGGTCAGCCTCATCGCCGTACAGGCCGGAGCCCTGCAGGTCGCCGCCAAGGACCCCGCCGCCCGGGACGGCGCCCGCACCATCCGCACCCTGAGCGTGAACACCCTCGACGAACTCCGCCACATGGTCACCCTGCTGCGCGCCTCCGGCGGCAAGGAAACGGAACTCACCCCCCAGCCCACCCTCGCCGACCTCCAGCAGCTGATCGCCAACAGCGGCATCGAGACCACCCTGACCGGCGGGCTCCCGGCCGGCATCAGCACGACCGCCCAGCGCACCGTCTACCGCACGGTCCAGGAAGCCCTCACGAACGTACGCAAGCATGCCCCCGGCGCCCGCGCCGAGGTGCGCCTGTGGCACGACACGCAGCACTTCGGCGTCACCGTCACCAACACCGCCCCCACGCGCCCCTCCGTCGCCCTGCCCAGCGCCCGGCACGGCCTGATCGGCCTGAGAGAACGCGCCGAACTGCTCGACGGCACCCTCACCGCCGAACCCACCCCCCAGGGCGGATACAGGACCGAACTACGGGCCCCCACCCGGCCCGCCTGAGCACAGCCTGCCCGAAGCCGGTCATGCATCCATCCGCCCAGGAGCCCCGGCATCCCAGGAGCACCAACTGTGCGCCGGGCACAACGCGGGAAGCGCAAGGGCGCCCGGTGCCATCAAGCTGCCGAGCGCCCTTTGAGAGGTCCGAACTCACCGCCTACGAAAGGGCCTGCTTGCGCGGCACACCAGGCCCGGATTGCGCGCCGTGCCTACGGACGGCTCTGACGTTTCGACGGGCGGCGCCGGTACAGGCCATGCAGGTTGAGGACGACCATCACGCCTGCTGTCAGCGGCCACCACCACGCGCGCCCGTTCTGGGCCATCTGCAGGCCCATCCACAACAGAGCGATCGAGAGCAGCAGACCCAGCAGTCCCATGGCGATGTCGAGCGGACCGCCGTCCCTGAACGGATTCTGCATCTTCGTGTTCCTACTCTGCGGGCGCGCGCTGGACGTTGGCGGGTGGGGGGTGGCACCCGCGAAGGATCTTCCAGGTTCTGGTCGGCGGTGTCGATCCGCTTGCACACCCCGGACAGGCACCGAGCCTGTCCTGCAAAGTCGGTGCTTTGCCCTCAGCGGATCAATGCGATGCGTCTGCCCCGGCGGAGGAGTTGGCCGGCTCGCGGGCGCCGGCGGGCTTGACCGCGCGCACGATGGCGGAGTGCATGCCGTCAGCGACCGGGTGGGTCGGGGTGATCTCGACTTCGGTGAAGCCGGCGGCCTCCAGTCCCTGCCTGTATTCGGTGAAGGAGAGCGCGCCGGCGATGCAGCCGGCGTGGTCGCCGCGCTCGGCACGCGCTTCTGGTGTGAGCTCGTCGTCGGCGACGACGTCCGAGACGCCGATACGGCCGCCCGGCTTGAGGACGCGGTAGGTCTCGGCGAAGACGGCGGGCTTGTCGACGGACAGGTTGATCACGCAGTTGGAGATGACGACGTCGATGGTGTGCGCGGGGAGCGGGACCGCCTCGATGGTGCCCTTGAGGAACTCCACGTTGGTCGCGCCCGCCTTCTCGGCGTTCGTCAGGGCCAGGGCGAGCATCTCGTCGGTCATGTCGAGCCCGTACGCCTTGCCGGTCGGGCCGACGCGGCGGGCGGAGAGCAGGACGTCGATGCCGCCGCCGGAGCCGAGGTCGAGGACGTACTCGCCCTCGCGCAGTTCCGCCACGGCGGTCGGGTTGCCGCAGCCGAGGGAGGCGGCGACCGCTTCGGCGGGCAGGACGCTGCGCTCGTCGGCGGCGTACAGCGTGGAGCCGAAGTTCTCGTCGACCTCGACCGGCTGCGGTCCGCAACAGGCACTGCCGCCCTCGGCGACCTTCACGGCTGCGGCGGCGTAGCGTCGGCGGACGGTTTCGCGCAGGTCGGTGGACTGCTCGTTCATGACTTCACTCCTGGGTGACCGGGCACGGTGGCGCCCGGAACGGCCTGTATTGAAGTTCGTTGATGCAACCTTGCGCCCTGAATCGAAAAACGTCAACATAGAGGCATGTCGAAACAAGAGCTTGAGGTGATCGGCCAGGACGCCGACTGCTGCGCCGGAGCGTCCACGGCACCCCTCGACGACGAGCGGGCGGCCGAACTGGCCAAGGTCTTCAAGGCCCTGGGCGATCCGGTCAGGCTGCGCCTGCTGTCGATGATCGCCTCGCGTGGGGAGGGCGGCGAGACCTGCGTCTGCGAGCTGACCCCGGCCTTCGATCTGTCCCAGCCGACGATCTCCCACCACCTCAAGCTGCTGCGCCAGGCCGGTCTCATCGACTGCGAGCGGCGCGGCACGTGGGTGTACTACTGGCTGCTGCCCGGCACCCTGGACCGGCTCGCCGTGTTCCTGAAGGCCCCGACCGCGGCCGAGGCGCTCGCGTGAGCGCCTCGCTGGGACGCCGTGCCCTGGCCGAGGCCGTCGGTTCGGCAGCGCTGGTGGCGGTCGTGGTCGGCTCCGGCATCCAGGCCACCGGACTGTCCCGGGACGTCGGCGTCCAATTGCTCGCCAACTCGCTGGCCACCGTGTTCGGCCTGGGCGTGCTCATCGTGCTGCTCGGACCTGTCTCCGGGGCCCACTTCAACCCTGTCGTCACGCTCGCCGCCTGGCTGACCGATCGTCGTGCGGGCGATGGGTTCAAGGCACGGGACGTGGCCGCGTACGTCCCCGCCCAGATCGTTGGTGCGACGGCAGGCGCGGTCGTGGCCGACGCCATCACGGTCAACCCCGCCGTCGTCGAGGCGATGAGCGAGGCCGGCATCGGCATCTCGGCCGAGACCCCGAAGATCCTGACCGTCGAGGCCGTCCAGGCGTCTGACGTCGTGATCACCATGGGGTGCGGCGACGCGTGCCCGGTCTTCCCCGGCAAGACGTACCTGGACGGGAAGTCGGACGACCCGGCAGGGCAGGGCGTCGACGGCGTACGCCCCATCCGCGGCGAGATCGAGGGCCGCGTCCGGGCCCTGCTCACCGACCTCGGCGTGCAGCCCCGTGCATGACAGACGCTACGTGTACGTCAGCCCGTCGTGAACCGATGACGTACCCCTCTCCCCAGGAACAGTCCGGCGCCCGGAAGGGGCGTGTGAGGCCGGCTCGGCTGGTCCTCAGCAACACGGCATGGGCCAGTGAGGCCGGAGGGCGTGAGGTGTCTCGTCCCGACGGGTTACAGCGGGTGCCAGGCCGCCCTGCGTCCATGCGGCCGCACCCGGCCGAAGACCACGTCCGCGAAGTGGATGCCGAAGCCGAGGGTGTCCGGGCGCAGGAGTTCGGCGATCAGGCAGCGGCGGTGGAGCTCCGACTGGGCGGGGTCGGCGTCCCAGGCGGCGGACCACTCGGGGTGCCGTATCTGCAGGGAGGAGAGCATGGCGTCGCCGAAGGCGAGCAGGCGGGTGCCGTGGGAGGCGATGACGAAGCCCGTGTGGCCGGCGGTGTGGCCGGGCAGGGCCACGGCGTGGACGCCGGGGAAGATCTCGTCGCCGGCGAGCACCAGCCGGGTCCGGCCTTCGAGGGCGGCCACCGCCGGGTCGCGATGGTCCCATTCGGCCTTCGGGACGACGAAGGTGGCCCGGGTGAACAGCGGCGGGTCGACACAGGCCCAGCCGATGTGGTCGGGGTGGAGGTGGGTGAAGGCCACCGTCTCGATGTCCTTCGGCGACCGGCCGAGCAGGGCCAGATTGCCCGGCAGTGAGCCGCCGTGCACCGCGCCCCGGTCGGGGTGGTCGGGGTCCTCCGGTACGGCGCGCGGGCCGAACCCGGCGTCGATCAGCAGGGCCCGGGTGCCGTGCTCGACGAGCAGGCCGCCGGTGTTCGCGACGAGTCGGCGGGTGTCGTTGAGATAGGCGCCGTACCTGCTCCAGTGGCGGTCGACGGCCGCGGGCAGACTGCCGGCCGGCTTGAGCAGCATCGCCCCGTCGGGCACATAGCTGACCTTCATCTCCCCGACGCGCAGGGTGCGCACGGCCGAAGGCCTGCGGAGTCGGCTGTCGTTCACGGATGGTCTCCTCGCAGGCGGCGAAGGCGCCCGGAGCGGCTCGGATACGGGGACGGCGCGGCCGTCCGCCGAGTGGCGGCGGACGGCCGCGCCGGGTGCGCGGACGGTTCCGGCGGGCGGTGCCGTATGCCGGACAAGGGACGGCCTAGGCCGTGGTCCGCTTGCGCAGTACGGCGCCGACGAGCAGCGCACCGGCGAGGGCGACGACGCCTGCCGTGACCATGCCCGCGTGCAGTCCGGCCAGGATGTCGGCGCGGGACGGGGTGGCGCCCGACGAGAGGGCGCTCGTGCGGGCCGCGGCGATCGCGCTCAGACCCGAGACACCGATCGCGGCCACGTACTGCGGCAGCTGCGACAGACCGCCGACGACGCCCTGGTCCTCCTCGGTGACGCCCGTGGTCATCACGGTGATGAAGGAGACGACGCTGAAGACGTGGCCGAGTCCCATGACCGAGGAGGTGACGAGCAGGGCGAGCAGGTTCACGTTCTGCGGCAGGGCGAACATCGCGACCGTGCCGACACCCTGGATGAGCAGGCCCGCGGTCAGCACCTTCACCCCGCCGAACCGGCCGAGCAGCTTCGCGACGTACATGCCGCCGAGGGTCGCGGCCGCGCCCTCACCGAGGTAGCTCAGGCCTGCCTGGAGAGCGGAGAAGCCCAGCACGTCCTGCATGTACAGGCTCAGCAGCACGGTCGTACCGGCGCACATGCCGAAGGTGATGACACCGAACAGCCCCGACCACTTCACGGACGGCCGGTTCAGCACGGACAGCGGCACCAGCGGCTCCGGGTGGCTCCGCTCGACCAGCAGGAACGCGGCGAGCAGCACCAGGCCACCGATGATCGGTCCGAGCGCCGCGGGGCGGGTCCAGCCCTCGTCACCGCCGGTGGAGATGCCGTAGACCAGGCCGAACAGGCCGAGCGTGGCCAGGATCGCGCCGGGGATGTCCATCCGGCGGGCGGTACCGGACTCGTGGATCGCAGGCAGGGCCAGCGCGCCGGCCAGCGCCAGCGCACCCATCACGCACAGCGCGACCATGGTCCAGCGCCAGCTGAAGCCGTTGGTGATGACACCGCCGCCGAGCGCGCCGAACACGAAGCCCAGCGACATGACGGCGCCGTTGAGGCCCAGGGCGCGGGCGCGCTTGGGGCCCTCCTGGAAGTAGCCGGTCATCAGGGCGATGGCCGACGGGGCGATCATCGCGGCGGCGGTGCCCTGGCCGATGCGGGTGGCGATCAGCACGCCGGGGCTGTTCGCGAGGGCGGCGCCGAGCGAGAAGAGGGTGAAGACGACGACGCCGAGGGTGAACAGCCGCTTGCGGCCGATCAGGTCGGCGACCCGGGCGAACAGGGGCAGCAGGCTCGCCGACGGCAGCAGGCTCGCGGTGGCCACCCACTGCAGGGTGCCGGCCGACGAGAAACCGAGGGCGTTGCCGATGTCGGGCAGGGCGACGGTGACGATGGAGAAGTCCAGGCCGCACATGAAGGTGGCGCAGCACAGGGTGACCAGCACCAGCCACTCGCGTGCCCCGAAGACGCTGCTGTCGGCGGCGGGTTCGGGTGGGGCGGCGGCCTTGTGCAGGGGGTTGGCGGGGGGTGAGGATTCGGTGACGGCCATGAGCGGTCCTTCCTGATGATCTCGCTGGCATGTCCAGCTTCGAATCAGGGGACCTGCGCAACAAGGACGATCTGTGCAACGATCGATTCGCTGGGCTCATCGTTCGAGGTCGCGGAAGTGAGGGGCGCGGGAGAACCGGTCATGGAACGCCAGGAGATCGAGATTTTCCTGACCCTCGCGGAAGAACTGCACTTCGGGCGGACCGCCGAGCGCGTGGGTGTCTCGCAGAGCAGGGTCAGCCAGACCGTCGCCCGGCTGGAGCGCCGTATCGGTGCCAAACTGTTCGACCGCACCAGCCGCCAGGTCACCCTCACGCCCATCGGGGAGCAGCTCGGGGACGAGCTCGCGCCCGCGTGGCGGGGTGTCGAGGAGGCCGTCGCCAGGGCCATGGCGGCCGGGCGGGGGATCACCGGCTCGCTCCGGATCGGTTTCTCCGGCGCGTTCACGGGCCATCTGCTGCACAGCATCGCCGAGGTGTTCGTAAGTCGCTACCCGGGTGTGGACGTGCAGATACGGCAGGTGCAGATCTCGGACCCCTACGGTCCGCTGCGCGCGGGGGACATCGAGCTCCAGGTCACCGAACCTCCGCTGGCCGAGCCGGACCTGACGCTGGGTCCGGTGCTGGTGTCGCAGCCGAGGGTGCTGCTGATGTCGTCCGCGCACCGGTTCGCGCGGCGTGAGTCGGTGAGCGTGGAGGACCTGGCGGAGGCGACGCTGCTGACGGTCGCCGGGAGCGTGCCGACGCAGTGGCTGGACCACCACTTTCCGCGGCAGACGCCGTCAGGGCGGCCCATCCCGCACGGGCAGGCCATGACGCACTGGGAGGACGCGCTCTCCCTGGTTCTCGCGGGCAAGGGCGTGACACCGGTGGCGGCAGCCGGCGCGCACTACTACAGCCGTCCCGGCCTGGTCTTCAAGCCGTTCACGGACGCCCCGGGCATCGACTACGCCTTCGTCTGGCCCACTGGCCACGAGACAGCCCGGCTACGGGCCTTCGTCCAGGTGGCCATGGAGCGGGTACGCGCGGTGGGCGGCCCTTCTCAGGCCGTGGAGAGCCTGTGGGCGAACGAGGGCACCGGCACCTGAGGGTGGTGGGGCGTCACTGCAGACCCCCCGCGCCCGCGGCCGCGAGATAGCGCTGGTCGGGGCTGTCCTGGAGCATCACGTGGTGGAGGGTCGTGGTGGAGGGCGACGGCGGGATGCCGAGGTCGTCGGTCATACGGCGGTGCAGGGACTGGTAGACCTCCAGCGCCGCGGCACGGCGGCCCGAGGCGTACAGCGCCCGCATCAGCTGGGTGTGCAGGTTCTCGTGGTACAGGTGCTCGCCGACCAGAGCGATGGCCTCCCCGACCGCCTCCTGGAAGCGCCGGCACAGCAGCAGCGCGTCGATCCGCGCCTCGCAGGCCGCGAGGTGCGCCTCGTTCAGCACCCGGGCCTGCACGGTGAGTCGGCTGCCGTGCCGGACGTTTCCGAAGGGCGCCCCGCGCCACAACGCCAGTGCCTTGCCGAGCACCTCGGCGGCGGCGTGCGCCTCGCGCTTCTCCAGCAGGTCACGGGCGTCAAGGACCAGCCGCTCGAAGCGGGGACGGTCCCATTCGTCGGGCCGCAGGCGCAGCACATAGCCGTTGCCGTCGGTGACCAGCCGGTGGTCGGCGATCTCACGGGCGCTGGTGCCGGTGCCGGCGGCCAGCGCCTTGCGTATCGCCCCGATGTACGTCTGCAGGGCCGTGGTGGCGGTGCGGGGCGGCTCGCCGTCCCACACCTCGCTCAGCAGCGCCGGCACGGACACACGGTGGTTGGCCTTCGCCATGAGCAGGGCGAGCACTTGCCGCTGTTTGGGCGCGCGGGGGGTGACGTCACGCCCCTGCTCGCGGATGTCGATCGGTCCGAGGACACGGAATTCCACAGCCCCTCCTCAAGGTTGGGTGTCACCGCCGTGCGAGCGGTGTACGGGCGAACGGATCGGCAGGAGCCCCGCGTCGCTGCAGGGTTCCAGTGGTGCTGTGCGGGGGGAAGGTGCGTCGGCCGGCGGTCGCCGACCGGCATACGGCGTCAGCCGTCGCCCGGGGCCAGGCACACCTCGTGGCCGAGCCTGCGGTGCGCCGAGGCGATGGAGACCAGCGTGGCGTGGCGGTGCCAGCCGGGGTAGGACCGGCCCGCGAAGTCGTGCAGGCCCAGCTCGGCCTCCGCGACCCCGACCCGTGCGGCGGTGGCGGAGCCGATGACCGCGAGGGCCCGGGCGCGCCAGGTCGGGGACAGGTTGGTCAGCCAGATCCGGCCGGGCCGTGGGCGTGCGTCGGTCCAGACGCCGACCAGCAGGGCGGGCCGGTTCTGGGCCGGCAGCAGTACCCGTACGGTGCCGAGCCGGGGCCGCCCGAGGTCGAGGGGGGTGGTGACGGCCGGACGGGCGTGCCGCCGCAGCAGATCGCCCGCCGGCTCCGGAGCCTTGTGGACCGCCGCCGTATCGGCCGGGTGGGAGGTGGCGGCCGGGGCGAGTGACAGGGGCAGGCTGTCGGGTACGCCCACGATCCAGTCCAGGCCGCGGGCCACGAGGCCCTCGATCACGGCCACGGCGTCGATGTGACCGTCGGTGTGGACGACCACCGGCGGCATCTGGTGGGTGATCCGCGCCAGTTGGTCGGCCAGGGCGAGGCACAGGTCGGCGGCGGTGGCATGGCCGACCGGCTCCGGGATGCGGGCCTGGTGCCGCAGCGTGGCGTCCTCGGTCCAGCGCCGCGGCAGGTACAGCCGCCAGTCCACGGAGAGGTCGCCGAGCTCGCCGGAGAGGAACGCGCCCACGGCGAGCTGGCAGTTGACGGTACGTCCGAAGGCGGGCACGAAGCGCCGGTGGACGCCGGCGGACAGCTCGCCCCGCTTGGGGATGACCACGGGGGAGAGCGTCCAGGCGTGCGCGGCGGTGTGCTCGGCGACCCAGCGGGCGAGTTCGGCGCGGACCGGGCGCCACCGCCAGGCGCTGTCGTTGACGAACTGCTGCAGCGACTGGGGTGCCGTCGGGGACGGCGTCACCGAGGCCGCTATGCGCCGCAGCGACTTCTTGCCCTGGGTGGCCAGAAGTCCCTTCAAGTAGACGCCGGCCCACCGCCGTTGGTCGGCCCGCGGCAGATGGGCGAAGAGCCGATGGGTCGGCGGGACGTGCTCTGGGGCCGGATGCATGGACGGACTCCCCTCTCCCGGTCAGCCGCAAATATACAGAACATTCTCTATGTTTCTAGGCCGGATGTCGGGCGCGGAGAGGGGGAGGAAGTGCGGGGCGATGGGCTCAGGGGTTCTGAGCTGCGGCGGGAGCGGTGTGCCGGGCGGTGGGCCGGGCACGGAAAATTCCGTACGGCGCATGCGGCGTGCCGGTCGAGCGATACGGCATGTGTGCGGAACTGCGCATTCAGTGAGGGGAGTTGGGCCGGAACGAGGCCCTCCGTCCGGTCCGGAGGGCCTTCAGTCCTCGCTCGGACCGGCGGCGGCCGAGGCGGTGAGAAGGGTGCCGAACGCCTTCAGGGCCTGGGCCAGGCTTTCGCCGGGGCCGTCGCCCGTGATCGTGCGCACCGCGTCCGGGGCGGTGGCTGCGGCTTCGACGCCGAGCAGGATGTGGGAGAGCAGAAAGGCGGCCGCCCGCGGGGTCAGTCCGCCGTCCAGGCGCTCCTCGCGCCAGGCCCGCTCCAGCGCCTCGCGCAGGCCGGGGGCCCAGGAGTCGTACCAGCCGTGGTCGGCGGCGTGCCCCTCGCGGGTGAGCCGGGCGGCCGCGCGGATGCTGTGCGTGGTGCGCAGGGCGTCGGCCAGGGTCAGCACCTCGTCGAGCACGCCCTGCAGTCCCGGTGCGGGGGCGGTGTCGAGCATCACCTCGCGGGTGGCGGTCGTGCCCGCTTCCTGGACGGCGTCCGCCAGGGCCGACTTGCTGGGGAAGTGGAAGGTCAGCGCGCCCATGGTGACACCGGCCGATCTGACGATCCGGTGCAGGGAGGTGCCGTCGTAGCCGTGCTCGGCGAATTCGGCGGCCGCGGCCCTGACGATCCGCTGCCGGGTCTGCTCGGCCCTCTCCTGTCGCGCCACCTGTGCTCGCACCTCCTCCCGCCCCCGTGTGCCGCGGCCGCCCCGCGACGGAACCACCGTAGGTCAAGAAATTCCCAAGAGATCCGGAAAACGAGCAGCTCGGAACGTTCTTGGCAGGTTGGCCGGTAACGGCTGCCCCATCCGGCTGACGGTCCGCCAGGTGCCTGTTTGACTGGCGATCATGATCGAACAAGCGTACGCAATGAGTGACCGGGTAGTCATGATCACCGGAGCTTCCTCGGGCATCGGAGCGGCGGCGGCTCGACTCTTCGCCGAGCACGGCGCGGCCGTCGTGCTCACGGCCCGCCGCCGGGAGCAACTCGCCTCGGTGGTCCGGGAGATCGAGGCCAAGGGCGGCCGGGCGGCGTATGTCACTGGGGACATACGCCATGGCGAGGACGTCGAACGGGTCGTGGCCACCGCGGTGGAGCGCTTCGGCCGCCTGGACGCCGCCTTCAACAACGCCGGCTACGGCACACTCGGCGTCGATCTCCACGAGATGTCGGACGACGACTACGACACCGTCATGGACGTCAACGTCCGGGGCGTGTGGCACTGCATGCGCCACCAGATCCGCGCCATGCTCGGCACCGGTGGCGGCGCCATCGTCAACACCGCGAGCGTGGCCGGCCTCATCGCCACCGGTGTGGGCGCGCCCTATGTGGCCGCGAAGCACGCGGTGATCGGCCTCACCAAGGCCGCGGCGGCCTCGTACGGGGACCGGGGTATCCGGGTCAACGCCCTGGCCGTGGGCAGCACGCTCACCGAGTTGATGGAGTCGGCCGTCGAGCAGATGCCGGGCATCGAGCAGGCGTTCTTCGCGCGTGCCGTCCAGAAGAGGTTCGCCGCCCCGGTCGAGGTGGCGCAGGCGGCGCTGTGGCTGTGCAGCGATGCGTCGTCCTTCGTGACCGGCGCGACCGTCCCGGTCGACGGCGGCACGCTGGCCGTCTGAGCCGTCGTACGGCCGACCGGGCGGCCGACGGGCCGTCCGCCGCCCCGCTTCCACCAGGGGCGTCCGGACGGCCCGGCAACGGGAGGGCTCTAACGGGCCGTCGGCACCGGTTCGTCCGCCCCTGCCGGCCACAGCGTGCCGGCCGTCGCCTCCTCGTCCACCGTGCGCAGCAGCGCCTCGTCGATCTCGTCAAGACCGTCCACCAGATGGCGTGCCCCGGCCAGCCGCATCAGCTCGGCCTGGTGGCTGTGCTCGAACCGGCTGGGCCGGCCGATGAACGGCGCCCCGAGGGCCCTCGCCGCCTCGGCGACCCGGGCCACGTCGTCGATGAAGAGCACCTGGCCGTGCTCCAGCCCGAAGTGCGCGGTGATCTCCCGCAGCCCGGGGCGCACGTCGTTGGTGCAGATGTAGTGGGGAGGCGTGAACAGCCCCGCGTACGCCCCGAGATGCTCGTCGAAGTGGGACTTGGCCAGGCCGCCGTAGCAGACCACGTCGAGTCCGGCGGCGCGCAGCCGCCGCAGCAGTGCCCCGGCTCCCTCGGTGACCTCCACGGGGTGGTCGGCGAGGTGGGCCGCGCGCTCCTCGAAGTAGGCGGCCAGGGCCTCCTCGCCGGTCAGCGCCTGCGGCACCGCGGCCGCCATGGCGCGGCCGGCGTCGGCCTGCCGCTGTGAGAAGACGCTGCGCTCGACGTCGGCCGAGTAGACGCCGCCGCGGCGGGTGACGAACCGGTGGATGAGCGGGCTGAAGGTGTCGGCCAGCAGGACGCCGTCGATGTTGACGGCCGCCAGTCTCAACTTGTGGAGTCGGTCGGTCATGCTCGGGTTCCCTCCCCTTGATCGGGCGTACTCACGGCCCTCCACAGGGACAGAGCGCGCTCCTCGCTGTTCTCCATCCCCTCGAGCGCCGGGTCGGTGGCGACGCTGGGCAGCAGCAGGCGCCACATGTTCACCGTGCGGCGGGGCAGGTCGGCACGCCCGGAGACGACCTGCGCGTACTCCTGCATGCCGGTGCACGCGCCGACGATGAACTC